>JAAUXZ010068020.1_pt1 | contig 24916 bp, 25 predicted proteins | sample 7278131 | NCBI WGS metagenome assembly JAAUXZ01 (sample SAMN14350119, study PRJNA611818) | marine sediment metagenome | isolation source: surface marine sediment (3m) | place: French Polynesia: Moorea | collected 2018-08 | reverse complement strand
GGAAACCACCCAGTGGGGCGGGCTGATGCTGACACTGGTGCTCGCCTTCGCCGGCATTGTGGCGGCCCTGCCCCTGGGCGTCTTACTGGCCCTGGGGCGGCGCTCGAAGATGCCGGTGATCAAGGCGCTGTGCGTGGGCTTCATCGAGTTCTGGCGCGGCGTGCCCCTGATTACCGTGCTGTTCATGTCCTCGGTGATGCTGCCCCTGTTCTTGCCCGAGGGCGTGAGCTTCGACAAGCTACTGCGGGCCCTGATCGGTATCACCATATTTGAATCGGCCTATATGGCGGAAGTAGTGCGCGGTGGCCTGCAGGCCATTCCCAAGGGCCAGTATGAGGCGGCCGCGGCGCTGGGCCTGAGCTACTGGAAAAGCATGAGTTTTATCATCCTGCCGCAGGCGCTGAAACTGGTTATCCCGGGTATCGTCAACACCTTCATCGCGTTGTTCAAGGATACCACCCTGGTATTGATCATCGGCCTGTTCGATCTGCTGGCGATTATTCAACAGGCCAACTCCGATTCGGCCTGGCTCGGTTTCGACACCGAGGGCTATGTGTTCGCCGGCGCCGTGTTCTGGGTCTTCTGTTTCGGCATGTCACGATACAGTATCGCGCTCGAAGCCAAACTTCACACTGGACATAAAAGGTAATTACCATGAGTGAGAATGATTATATTGTTGAATTGAAAGGTGTACACAAGTGGTATGGGGAATTTCATGTCCTGAAAGATCTCAATCTACAGGTCAAGAAGGGTGAGCGTATCGTCATCTGCGGACCTTCCGGTTCCGGCAAGTCCACCGCGATCCGTTGCATCAACCACCTGGAAGAGCATCAGCAGGGCCAGATCATCGTCGACGGCATCGAGATGACCGGTGACCTCAAGGGCATCGAGCAGATTCGCAAGGAAGTGGGCATGGTGTTCCAGCACTTCAACCTGTTTCCGCATCTGACCATTCTCGATAACCTGTGCCTGGCGCCGGTCTGGGTCAAGAAGATGCCGCGTAAGGAGGCCGAGGAGATCGCGATGAAATACCTGGAGCGGGTCAAGATTCCCGAGCAGGCGATGAAATATCCCGGCCAGTTGTCCGGTGGTCAGCAACAGCGGGTAGCGATAGCACGCAGCCTGTGCATGAGTCCGAAGGTCATGCTGTTCGATGAACCGACTTCCGCGCTGGATCCGGAGATGATCGCCGAGGTGCTCGACGTTATGGTCGAACTGGCGGAAGAGGGCATGACCATGCTTTGCGTGACCCACGAGATGGGTTTTGCCAAGCGGGTCGCGAACCGGGTTATCTTCATGGATGGCGGCGAGATTATCGAGCAGAATGAGCCGGTCGAATTCTTCGAAAATCCACAAAGCGATCGGACCAAGTTGTTCCTGAGCCAGATCCTGCATCAGTAAAGATGTAAGTTTCTGCATCAGTCTGGTTTAGATTTGCTAGACTCCTGTCAATAAACCTTTTTCTGACGAAAGGTAGGCAACGGAGGACTGGCAGACATGGCACTGATCGTATGGGACGACGATCTCGATACCGGGATCGAGGTCATCGATAATCAGCATAAACGTATCGTCGAATACATCAATAAACTCGATGAAGCCCGCAAGACCGGCAATAAGAATGATATCGGCCTGGTGTTGGATGAGCTGGTCGATTACACCTTATCCCATTTCACCTTTGAAGAGAGCCTGATGGAAGAGGCGGGTTACCCGTTCATCAATGCGCACAAGAAGGTCCATCAATTATTCACCAAGCGTGTTGGCGATTACATGCAACGCTTCAAAATGGGCGAAGACATCGCGGATGATCTGCTCAATACCCTCAAAGCCTGGCTGATCAATCATATTCGTAATGACGATAACGACTATGCCAATATCGTGCGGGAGAATCTGCATGCGATAGATTCCAGGCAGGGCGGTGGCTGGTTGTCGCGCAGTATGAAAAAAATCTTCGGTTAAGCAGAGGTCAGGTTTATGCAACGGGTGGAATGGACCGCTGAGCTCGAGATCGGTATCAACGTGATCGACAGTCAACATCGCCGGATCGTGGACTACATCAATGACCTGGTCGATGCCGGTGAGCAGATGTCGCGAGAACAGCTGGCAGAACTGATCAACGCCCTGGTCGACTATACCTACTCACACTTCGCGTTCGAAGAGGCGCTGATGGAGGAGGCGGGTTACGAGTTTCTCAATGTGCATCAACGCACCCATGAGGCATTTATCGAACGCCTGGGCAAACTACATGATCGATTCAAGGCTGGCGATGACATCAGTGCTGAAATCGGTGGCCTGCTGCAGGCCTGGCTGATCAACCACATCATGGAAGATGACCAGAGTTACGCGCCGATGGTCAGGCAGATGCTGCCGGCAATCGAAAGCCGGGATTCCGGTCACTGGATGAAATCAGCCTTACGTCGATTCTTTTCCTAATCGGCTCCGCGATCGGTTGCATCGTCGGCTTTCGCCGACATCTCCCATTCACCTGCATCGAGCATTTTGTTAAGGTTTAACCTTTAAACCTGATTTGTTTTTGCCGTGCCGACGATACAACAGCTTCCATCCCATCTGATCAATCAAATTGCCGCCGGCGAGGTGGTGGAAAGACCCGCCTCAGTGGTCAAGGAACTGGTTGAGAACAGCCTGGATGCCGGTGCCACTGACATCCAGGTTGATATCGAGGCTGGGGGACAGAAGCTGATCCGAATCATCGATAACGGGGCAGGCATCGCCGAGGATGAACTGCCGTTGGCCCTGTCTCGACATGCCACCAGCAAGATCCACCAGCTCGATGATCTGGAAGCGATAAACAGCCTGGGTTTTCGGGGTGAAGCCCTGCCCAGTATCGCCTCGGTCTCACGCCTGAGTATCAGCTCCCGCACCGCGCAACAGGAACATGGCTGGAAGCTCGAGGCTCGCGCCGAGCTAGCGCCACAACCGGTCAGCCAGGCACAGCCGGGGACCACGCTGGAAGTTCGCGACCTGTTCTACAATGTGCCGGCGCGCAAGAAATTCCTGCGCACCGAGGCCACCGAATTCAAGCATATCGAGTCCCTGTTCAAAAACCTGGCCCTGAGCAATCCGGCCGTCGCCTTTCGCCTGAGCCATAATCACAAGACGATTTACCAGCTCAATGCGGCCGGCGTGACCGAGGCCGCGGATGAGCAATCCATCAAGCATAGACTTGCGCGGATTTGCGGCAAGGAATTCGCCGACAGCCTGGTCGTGATCGATGCCGGCAGTCCCGGCCTGCAACTCCGCGGCTGGGTTGCCCTGCCCACGTTTTCGCGCAGCCAGGCGGACATGCAGTACTTTTTTGTCAACCAGCGTATGGTCCGGGACAAGGTGGTCAGCCACGCCGTACGCCAGGCCTATCAGGATGTCCTGTTCCATGGCCGCCACCCGGCCTTTGTGTTGTACCTGGACATGGATCCGCGCCAGGTGGATGTCAATGTCCACCCGCAGAAGCATGAGGTGCGGTTTCGCAATTCGCGCCAGGTGCACGATTTTCTCTATCGCAGCCTGCACCGGACGCTGGCCGAGGTGCAGCCCGAGCAGCAGATCAACAGTCCGGCCTTCGCCCTGGCCGGGCATGAAGCGATGGCCACAGCCTCGGTTACCGAGCAGGCGGCCATGCATCTGCAGCCAGCGCCCTCCTCGTGGTCCAGCTTGCAGCAATATCCACGACCCGTTGCCCAGGTCAGGGAACAACTGCAGGGATACAGCCAGCTATTGTCGCCAGCATCAAACCAGGATGTACCGGCGGAACCCCAGCTGGCGCCACCGCTGGGTTATGCCCTGGCCCAGTTAAAGGGGATATATATCCTGGCGGAGAATGATCATGGGTTGGTGCTGGTGGACATGCACGCGGCGCATGAGCGCATCGTCTATGAGCGGATGAAACAACATGCCGAGGATGAGGGTATTGTCAGTCAACCGCTGCTGGTGCCGCTGACCCTGAATGTCAGTCAGTCGGAAGCCGAGCTGGTGGAACAGCATCAACCGGAACTCACGCAGCTGGGTTTGCAGCTGGAACGCCTGAGTCATGAGCAGATCCGGGTCAGGGAAGTCCCGGCCCTGTTGAAACAGGCGGATATCGAGAACCTGGTGCGGGATGTTCTGAGTGACCTGACCGAGCATGGCCAAAGCCAACGCATCAGTGACTACGGTAATGAGATCCTCGCCACCATGGCCTGTCACGGCTCGGTACGCGCCAATCGCCTGTTGAGTATCGCCGAGATGAATGCCTTGTTACGCGACATCGAGCAGACCGAACGCAGTGGACAATGCAATCACGGTCGCCCGACCTGGAAGCAGTTGAGCCTGGACCAGCTCGATAGCCTGTTCCTGCGCGGCCAATAAACAACCCGACCTTAGCAGAATGGACAAGGCCATTTTATTGATGGGGGCGACCGCGACCGGTAAAACCGACCTCGCGGTAGAGCTGGTGCAACGCTTTCCGCTGGAGATCATCAGCGTCGATTCCGCGCTGATTTACCGCGAAATGGACATAGGCACGGCTAAACCCTCGGCCGAGATTTTACACAAGGCGCCACATTTCCTGATCGATATCCTGGATCCGGCGGAGAGCTGGTCGGTATGGGACTTCATGCGACAGGCACAAGGCCTGATCAGCGAGATCAATCAACGCGGTCATATGCCACTGCTGGTTGGCGGCAGCATGATGTATTTCAACGCGCTGGAGCACGGCATGCATGAATTACCGGTGGCTGACGAGCAGTTGCGCCAGTCTCTCAACCAGCGCCTGCGGGATCAGGGTTTACCGGCTTTGTATGCCGAACTGGCGCAGGTTGACGCGGACACTGCCGCGCGGCTCAAGCCCAGTGATACCCAGCGCATCCTGCGCGCGTTGGAGGTCTACCAGCTCAGTGGACAGCCGATGTCGTTATTGCTGCAACAACAAGCCAGGCCACCGGCGATCGATTTCAAGCGTCTGATGCTGGACGTCGCCGAGCGCGGCGAGTTACATCGACGCATCGAGTTACGCTTTCAACGAATGCTGGAGCAGGGATTTGAACAGGAAGTGCGGCGCTTGCGTCAACGCGGAGACCTGAACCTGGACATGCCCTCGATGCGTTGTGTCGGTTATCGTCAGATGTGGAGATATCTGGATGGAGAGATTGATCGACCGCAAATGATCGACCAGGCCGTGGCCGCGACCCGCCAGCTCGCCAAGCGTCAATTGACCTGGTTGCGCAAGTACCAGGACGTCAAACGCATCGATTATCAAACCCCGGATTACGATAGCGTCTATCAATTCCTGGGCGCTGAGATATAAATTTAATCTATTAATCTCCACGTCATGGTTCATGCCTCGATTGGCAATTAAAGCAACGCGGGTGGCTTGAAATCCAGGCTTTGAGCCTCAATATGCCTTTACATGGTGTTTGAGATGGGTTTTAGGTCATCAACCGGAATTAATTGCGCAGTCCATCACAGATTTCGCGCATGACCCGCCTCAGGCTTTGCAAAACATTAATTTCTGATACACTGAACCAGTTGTTTGAGAAAATTATAACTTTATAGGAGACCTGCTATGTCAAAAGGGCAAATGTTACAAGAACCCTTCTTAAATGCTCTGCGTAGAGAGCATGTTCCCGTATCCATATTCCTCGTAAACGGGATTAAGTTGCAGGGTCAGATAGAATCTTTTGATCAATTCGTCATTCTGCTGAAGAACAATGTCAGCCAGATGGTTTACAAGCATGCCATCTCGACCATTGTGCCGGCAAGAAATGTGCAAATCGACAAACCGGATGCCGAGTTCAACCAATAACCGGGAACTGGAGTACTGATTGTTCGAGTTTGAACGTCCCCGTGGGGGCGAAAGAGCAATACTGGTCCATGTAAATTTCCCCGAATCATCAGATCAGGATGATCTGGCCGAATTCATTGAGCTGGTGCGCTCTGCCGACGTCGAGGATGTCGATATCATCGTCGGCAGCCGTCGTGCACCCTCCCCGAAAACATTCGTTGGCAGCGGTAAGCTGGCTGAAATTGCGCAACTGGTGCAACAGCATCAAATCGATGTGGTGCTGTTTAACCATGCCCTGTCACCATCCCAGGAACGCAACCTTGAGCGCGAGCTGAAATGCCGGGTACTCGACCGCACCGGTCTGATCCTGGATATTTTTGCCCAGCGCGCACATTCCTTCGAGGGTAAGCTGCAGGTGGAGCTGGCCCAGCTCAAGCATCTGTCGACCCGCCTGGTGCGCGGCTGGACCCACCTGGAACGGCAAAAGGGTGGCATCGGCCTGCGCGGCCCGGGCGAAACCCAACTGGAAACGGATCGGCGGTTGTTGGGCAAACGGATCAAATACCTTAACAATCGCCTGCAAAAAGTGGAGCGCCAGCGGCAACAGAGCCGGCAGGCCAGAAGCCGGGCCGAAATTCCAACCCTGTCCCTGGTCGGTTATACCAATGCCGGTAAATCGACCCTGTTCAATGCCCTGACCGAGGCCCAGGCCTACGCCGCGGACCAACTGTTTGCCACCCTCGATCCTACCCTGCGCAAACTTCCGGTCAGCGATCAGCTGTCGGTAATCCTGGCGGATACGGTCGGTTTCATCCGTCATCTACCGCATGACCTGGTTGCCGCGTTTCGGGCCACCCTGCAGGAAACGCGCGAGGCAGACCTGATCCTGCATGTGGTCGACTGTGTCGATGAAGATCGGGAGCAGAAAATCGCCGCCGTCGACCAGGTCCTGGATGAAGTGGGGACCGCCGAGGTACCGCGACTGATGATCTACAACAAGATTGATCTGGCGGATTTCGCCCCGCGCATCGACCGCGACGAACAGGGGGGCGCTACCCGGGTCTGGTTATCGGCCAAATCCGCGGCCGGGTTCGCCGAGCTGCGCTTGGTGCTGGCGGAGTATTTCGCTGCTGACAGCTATCATTGTGAACTGCAACTGGCCGCTGATGAGGGGCATATCCGCTCTCGCCTGTACCAGCAAAAACTGGTGGATGAGGAGGTTTACCTCGATGATGGCTCCAGTCGGTTGTTGCTGACGATCAGCGAGGTCCAAATCAAAAAACTCTGCCGTCAACTTGAAATACCCGAAGAACGGTTCCATATCTGTGAAGACAATGGTGATGACGCCTGGTCAGAGTTACGTAAAGCCGGCTCCTGAGTCACTTTTCACATGCTGCAAGGCGTCAACAAAAGCAGCCACTTTCCACTGTAACAGGCTTGCTTGGCAGCTTGTCCCATCTTACAATTCACAGCCTTTGTGTGCCACTGTATGCGGCGGCACGAAGCCTATTAACCTGGAGAAGAAATATGCCCTGGAATGAACCGGGTAAAGACAAAGATCCCTGGGGGCAACGTCAGAATGATGCGCCACCGGATCTCGATGAAGTTTTTAACAACCTGAAGAAAAAACTAAACGGCATACTCGGTGGTCGGCGCGGTAGTTCCGGTCGTGGATCGGGTGGTTCAGACGATTACACCGGCATGGTGCTGATCGGCCTCGGAGCGGTTGTTGTGGTATGGCTACTTAGCGGCATATATATCGTCGACGAAGGAAAGCGCGGAGTCGAAACCCGCTTCGGTGCCAGTACCAAGGTCACCATGCCAGGACCACACTGGCGTCTGCCTTGGCCGATTGAGGCGGTCGAGCAAATCGACGTCGAGGGTGTACGCACCACTACCCATAACTCGCAGATGCTGACCGAGGATGAAAACATCGTTGCCTTGAGCCTGGCGGTGCAGTACAACATCAAGAGCGCCCAGGAATACGCCTTCGAGGTACGCGATCCGGATGTTACCCTGAAGCAGGCCGCGGAAACCTCGATTCGTGAGGTTGTGGGTCGGAACACGATGGACTTTATCATCACCGAGGGTCGTGCGGAGATCGCTAGTGATACCAAGCGCATCATGCAGGAAATCCTCGATAGCTACGAAACCGGCCTCAATGTGCTGCAGGTTAACCTGAACGAGGCCCAACCGCCGGAAGAAGTACAGGATGCGTTCGACGATGCGATCAAGGCCCGTGAGGACGAGCAGCGCATTATCAACGAGGCGAATGCCTACCGCAACGATATCGTGCCCAAGGCGCGTGGTGATGCGCAAAGCCTGCTGGAAGAAGCCGAGGCTTACCGGACCCAGGTAATCAAGTCCGCCCAGGGTGAAACCGAGCGTTTCAACCAGCTGCTGGCGCAATACAAACTGGCACCGGAGGTGACCCGCGAACGCCTGTACATCGAGACCCTGGAAGAGGTCATGCTTAATAACCCGAAGGTGGTTATCGATGTCCAGAGCGGCGGCAACCTGACCTACCTGCCATTGGACCGCATGATCGGTCAGACCGGGGCAGCCCGCAGCAGCAGTATGATCGGTTCGGGTAACATAAACACCACGTCGAGCCAGGGCCAGCGCGATATTTTGGAAGAATTCAGACGCAACACTTCACGCAGTCGTGATCGGGAGAGAAGATAATGGGTAATATCAAATTTGGTCTAATTATCGCCGGTTTCATTGCACTGATCCTGTGGCTATCGGTCTACATCGTGCACGAACGTGAGCTCGCGATCAAATTCAAACTCGGTGAAATCGTCACCACAATCAATGAGCCCGGTCTCTATTTCAAGATTCCACTGATCAACAATATTGTTAAGTTCGACAGTCGGGTGTTGACCCTGGATACACCTTCAGAGCGATTTCTGACCAGTGAGAAGAAAAACGTGATTGTGGACTCTTTCGTCAAATGGCGCATCATCAACCCGCGTGACTACTACGCCTCGACCCAGGGAGACGAGCGGATCGCGGTATCGCGGATTGTTTCCATCCTGAACGACGAGATGAAAGGTCAATTTGGTTCGAAGACGGTACGCGAGGTAATTTCGGGTGAGCGCTCCGCGATCATGGAAGCGGTTAACACCAATGCCGGACTGAAGACCCGTGATTTGGGTATCGAGCTGGTGGATGTGCGGATCAAGAAAGTGGAACTGCCCACCAATGTCAGGGAATCGGTGTTCGGCCGCATGGTCAAAGAGCGCGCCACTGTTGCCAAGGCCTTCCGCTCTGCCGGTGAAGAACAGGCCAAGGGGATTCGTGCCAACGCGGATCGTCAGCGTACCGAGATCCTGGCTGAGGCCTATCGTAAGTCAGAAGAGATTCGCGGTGATGGCGATGGTCAGGCGGCCCAGATATATGCCGAGTCATTCGGTGAGGATAAGGATTTCTATGCCTTTTACCGCAGCCTGACGGCGTATCGCAACAGCTTCAAGGATTCCAGCAACGTTATGGTATTGGATCCTAATTCCGACTTCTTTAAATTCTTCAAGGACTCTACCGGGAAGCAACCATAAAATTAATATAATCGCAGGCGGCTTTATGCCGCCTGTTTTTTTGTAAAAGGGCTAGGTTTTATAATACTAATATGAACTGGAATGACTTGCTGGCGGCGTTGGCGCTGGTCATGGTAATTGAGGGCATATTGCCATTTCTCAATCCAGCGAAATACAAGACTACCATGATGCAGATAGCAACCTTCCCCGACAAGCAGATTCGTATTATCGGTTTCGGCAGTATGCTGGCAGGTTTGTTGTTCCTGTACCTGATCAGGGGATAATCGATGAATCAGACATTGGCGAATCGCTGGCTGCTACCCGATGGCATTGAAGAGATGTTGCCGCCGGATGCCCTGGCGGTGGAGAAATTACGCCAGTTGATACTCGGTCTGTATGACAGCTGGGGCTATGACCTGGTCATGCCGGCGATGATCGAGTTCACCGATTCGCTGTTAACCGGCACCGCGCACTCGCTGGATCAGAAAACCTTTTATCTGGTAGACCAGTTGAGCGGCAGGCAAATGGGCCTGCGCTCTGACATGACCCCGCAGGTTGCCCGTATCGATGCCCACCAGCTGGCCAGCTCCGGCACCTCGCGCCTGTGTTACTGTGGACACTTGATTCATGCCCAGACCGATGGCCTGAATCCAAGCCGCTCTCCGTTACAAATCGGTGCCGAAATCTTCGGTAACGCATCGATCGAGGCCGACATCGAGGTTGTATGCCTGATGTTAGAAACCCTGCATCGCATTCCCTTGCAACAGGTATCGATCGATCTGGGCCATGTCGGCATATTTCGCAGCCTGTTCGAACAATCCGGTCTCGATGCATCAGTGGAGCAGCGTCTATTCGATATGTTGCAACGCAAATCGATACCCGAGCTCAGGTCGTTTCTGCAGGAACAGGATATCTCTGAACCGAAAAGGCAACAGTTCTGCCAGCTGGCATTACTCAATGGCGATCCCTCGATCATCGACGATGCCAGGCAGGTTTACGCGGATGCTGCGCCCGGTTGTATGGACGCACTGGAACATATTGCAGCGGTGGCGCGTGGCGTCCAACAGCGTTATCCGGAGCTGTTGATTCACTGCGACCTGTCAGAGCTCAGGGGCTACGAATATCATACCGGCCTGGTGTTTGCCGCATTCCTGCCGGGGCAGGGCCGGGAAATTGCCCGCGGTGGCCGCTATGATGATATCGGCTCGGTGTTCGGTACCGCACGTCCGGCGACCGGTTTCAGCGCCGATTTGCTCAACCTTTATCAACTGGCGGATGCAACCGGCAGTAAGCCACAAACCATCCTCGCTCCCGGGCAGGATGATAAGGCCTTGCATGAGCTGGTCAACGACCTCCGCCAAAAAGGTAACCGAGTCATTATCGACCTGTCGAATGGCGAGCTCAGTGCGGAACAACAGGGTTGTGCACAACAAATTATTAAGGATGGCACGCAATGGGTCATCCGTGGGGTTTAAAGAAAGGTAAAAAACTATGGCAAAAAATGTAGTTGTCATCGGCACCCAGTGGGGCGATGAGGGTAAAGGTAAGATCGTCGATTTACTGACGGACAAGGCACAGGCGGTGGTGCGTTTTCAGGGTGGGCATAATGCCGGGCATACCCTGGTGATAGATGGCCAGAAAACCGTGTTGCACCTGATTCCGTCCGGGGTGTTGCGAGAGAATGTACTGTGCCTGATCGGTAATGGCGTGGTGCTGTCGCCATCGGCATTACTGGATGAACTCGAGATGCTGGAGCAAAACGGCATCCCGGCCCGGGAGCGCATCCGTCTGAGTGAGTCCTGCCCATTGATATTGCCTTACCATATCGCCCTGGACCAGGCGCGCGAGGTCGCGCGGGGCAAAAAAGCCATCGGTACCACCGGTCGTGGTATCGGTCCCTGCTACGAGGACAAGATATCCCGGCGTGGGATTCGCCTGGGTGAACTGCTGGATCCGGAACATTTTGCCCAGCGCCTGCAAGAGGTCATGGAGTACCACAATTTTGCCCTGGAACATTATTTCAAACAGCCAACAGTGGATTATCAGCAGGTGCTGGACGAGGCGCTGGCCCAGGCCGAGCAATTGAAGCCGCTGATCGGGGATATCCCCGGCATCCTCCACGACATGCATAACAAGGGCCAATCGGTTATGTTCGAGGGTGCCCAGGGCGCGTTGCTGGATATCGACCATGGCACCTATCCCTATGTGACATCCTCCACCACCACTGCCGGTGGCGCGGCTTCCGGTTCCGGGGTCGGCCCGGCAGACCTGGATTATATTCTCGGTATCGTCAAGGCCTATACCACCCGGGTCGGTGCGGGTCCGTTCCCGACCGAACTGGTGTATGACCTGGCCAGCGATGAAGGCGATGCAACCGGTAAGTATCTGGGCCAGAAAGGCCATGAATTCGGCGCCACCACCGGTCGTCAGCGCCGCTGCGGCTGGCTCGATATCGTGGCCCTCAATCGCTCACTGAAGATCAACTCGGTGACCGGTATCTGTATTACCAAACTCGATGTGCTGGATGAACTGGAGTCGATCAAGATCGCCGTAGCCTATAACCTGGATGGCCAGCGCGTTACCACGCCGCCGGTTGGTGCCGATCGTTTTGCCGAGAGCGAACCTGAATTTATCGAAATGCCCGGCTGGCAGCAGTCTACCGTGGGAATTCAAACCTATGAAGAGTTGCCCCAGGAAGCGAGGGATTATCTGACCAAGATCGAGGACCTGACCGGGATTCCGATCGATATTATCTCCACTGGGCCGGACCGCGCGGAAACCATTATCGTGCGCCATCCCTTTGATCTGTGAATAAATACGCTTAGTCAGAATAAATTCACAAAAGCCATGTATGTTGCCCGCACATGGCTTTTTTTAACGCTGATTACTGGAAAAAACCCAGCTATCGACCACACTTAGCTGAACAAGGAGTAGTAAGCTAACAATATGAGTCGATTATCCGCGCTGTTATCCATCCTGATATTTATCATGCCTTATGCGGCGAAGGCCGCAGACGGTGGTCTATGGCAACCGCTGGCGGTCGAGGCCAGAGCATCCGGGATGGAACAGGGTAGGAATGGTCTGGCTTATCGCCTCGATACCACCCAGATGAGCCAACGTCTGGCCAATGCCGAGCCGGAAGGCCAGGCCTCTAGCGAGCAGGTGATCGAATTACCGGTCAACGGCAAGTTGCAAAGTTTCCGCCTGGAAGAATCACCGATCATGGCGCCGGGTCTGGCGACACGTTACCCGGATATCAAAACCTACAAGGTCCAGGGTGTCGACAACCCTTACGCCAGTGGGCGTCTGAGTATGACGCCAAAAGGCTTCCATGGCATGATCACCAGTCCCAGTGGCACTTACTATATCGATCCGCAGGGCGGGACGAATTATGTGGCTTACAAACGCGAACTGCAGAACCCGGACCAGCCATTTTCCTGCGGTGTTGCCGGTCATCGTCATGCCACGCCGGTGGCGGGTTTTGCGGCCAGAACCAGTCCGCGCGTCCCGGGTAGCCTGCAGGTTTATCGGCTGGCGGTAGCGGCCACCGCTGAATATGTGGCCGAGGTTGGTCCCAGCGTGGATGAAGCCCAGGCCGAGATCGCGATCGCGATCAACCGGGTCAACCAGATCTATGAGCGCGACCTGGCGATCCGCCTGCAACTGATCGATAACAATCAGTGGCTCAGTTATACCGATGCGGCCACGGATCCCTATTCCAATAACGATGCCCTGACCATGCTGGATGAAAACCAGACCAATATCGATTCGGTCATTGGCGGTAACCGCTACGATATTGGTCATGTGTTCGCCACCGGCGCCGGTGGTATCGCCTGGGTCGGGGCGGCCTGTAACCCACAGGTCAAGGCCCAGGGGGTGACCGGGTTATCCAATCCTACCGGTGATGCGTTCTATATCGATTACGTGGCGCATGAAATCGGTCATCAGCTCGGCGCCGATCACAGTTTCAACGGCACCACCGGCGGTTGCAGCGGCAACCGTTGGCAGCCCAGTGCGTTTGAACCCGGCAGCGGCTCTTCGATCATGAGTTATGCGGGTATCTGCGGGGTGGAAAATATCCAGAGCAATACCGATGCGCTGTTTCATGCCGGGTCCATTGCCCAGATCGATAATTATACCGGTATTGTCGGCTGCGACGACCGTCTGACCGTGACTAATAACCCCAGCCAGCCGGTCGCAAATGCCGGCGCGAATTATATCATCCCGCTCGCCACCCCGTTTGCCCTGACCGGCACCGCTAGCGATGCGGACGGTGACAGCCTGTCCTACACCTGGGACCAGATGGACGCCGGCCTGGCCACCAATGGGCTCAGCCATGGCAGCGACCTGGGTAACAATGCCTTGTTCCGCAGCCGCCTGCCGCAGACCCAGGCCGAGCGCCATTTCCCCCAGATCGATACCCAGTTAAGCGGTTTTGCTGACGATGCCGAGGTACTGCCGACCATGGATCGCACCCTCAATTTCCGTTTCAGCGTGCGCGACGGCAAGAGCGGGATCGCCTGGGATGACATGACGATCAGCACCGATCCTTCAGCTGGACCCTTTGCCGTGACCTCGCATGCATCAGCGCAGAGCCTGGATGCCGCCAGCCCGCAGACGGTGACCTGGAGTGTAGCCGGGACCAATGCGGGCAATGTCAATTGCTCGGCCGTGGATATCGATCTATTGATGTTCAATGCCGGCTCCAGCAGCTACTGCGAGAGCTCCCTGGCCAGCAGTGTCAGCAACAACGGCAGCGCCGGAATCACCCTGCCGGATGAAAATATACCCAACGCCCGTTTTCGCGTCAGTTGCGCGAATAACATCTTCTATGCGCTGTCCACTGCGGATCTCGAGATCATCAATGGCAGCAGCGACGCCGATACCAGTTGCCAGCCGGTAGTCCCGGCGGTTGAAGAACATGAGGCGGAGAATATCGCCGTGCGCAGCAGCAGTGGTAGCAGTGGCGGCGGCCTGTTCGATGGTTACAGTCTGATGCTACTACTGGCGTTGGCGATAGCGCGTCGGTCGGGGCGCTCTGGCAGCAGATCAGGGCTGACAGTGTAGCTTGATCATCGCGTTGTAGCGCAACGCGTATTGGTGCGCCATTTTCATCAGTTCCAGATGATTCTGACTGCGAATCACATCACCGACTCCCTGCATGATATTGACCCCGCATTTCAATTCATAACTGCGGCTGTTATCCGGATTGACCCCGGGAATCACCAGGCTGCGCTGGGCCATCGCCATCAGGCGAAAATCACCACGGGAAATCGCGGTTTTAGCATCCTGCTCCGGGTTTGCATCCCTGATCCAGCCCAACTGCTTTTCCGGTTCACTCAACTGGTTACCGGCGCAGGCACCCAGACTGACTAACAGTAACAGCGTCAGGATACGCTTGTTCATTGCTGCCCCTCGATTTTATTTTCCATCCAAGCATAATGCCACAAATCAACCAATGTGTAATGCCAGCAGGTTAATAGACTGCCATCAAGAACGCGGCAACGATGAACATGCTGCCGAACAGGCGATTGGCATGCTGCTGATGCTCCTCGCTCTTCAGCCATCTTGATAATTGCATCGCCAGGGTCGCATAACCGAGCATGACCAGGGTATCCACTGTCAGGCCGGTCACGGTCATCAGGGTGAATTGCGGTATCTGCGGTTGGGATAAATCCACGAACTGGGGCAGAAACGCGACCAGGAAAACCGTGGCCTTGGGATTGGTCAGGTTGACGAATGCGGCTTGCCAGAACCGACGTCGGTAATCCAGGTTGCTCGCGTCAGCCGCCTGCAGGACGATGAAGGGATGGCGCCATTTCTGGATCCCCAGCCATACCAGGTATCCCACACCGAGCCACTTGATCAGCTCGAACCAGTGGCTGGAGCTGGTCAGAATTGCGCCGAGACCGATGGCGACGATGACAAACTGGGCAGCGAGACCCAGCTGCAGGCCGAGGATCGCTGGAATGCTATGGCGAACGCCGTAGGACAGGCCGTTACTCATGGTATTTACCGCACCCGCCCCGGGGGTCACCGAGATAACGATACAGGCGACCAGGAAGGCAGCCCACACCTCGATGCTCACGTGATCAATACCAGGCTCAGGGCCGGCCAGTAGGTAATGATCAGCACCGCCAGCAACAGGATCAGGAAAAACGGAATGGTGGCGAGGTACAGGTCCATGACCGGCTTTTCAAAGCGATAACTGGCAATGAACAGGTTCATCCCGACCGGCGGGGTGAAGTAGCCCAGTTGCATGTTGGCAAGAAAGATGATGCCAAGATGCACCGGGTGGATGCCGTAGCCTACCGCGATCGGCAGGATGATCGGCACGATGATCACCAGCGCGGAAAAAATATCCAGCATCATGCCCAGCACCAGCAGGAACAGGTTGAGCAGGATCAGGAAGGTCAGCTTGTTATCGATATGCTGATGGATGAACTCGAACAGGCGGGTTGGAACATCGGCATCGATCAGGTAATTGGTCGAGGCCAGGGACACCCCGAGAATAATCATGATCCCACCGACCAGGATCATAGATTCACGCACAATCCCGGGCAATTGCTGCAGTTTAATCTCACGTTGGATAAAGACCTCGACCACCAATACATACAAGGCGGTGACTGCCGCTGCCTCGGACACTGCAAAGTAACCGCTGTAAATGCCACCCAGAATCAAAATAGGTAATGGCATTTCCCAGCGTGCTTCCTTGATCGCCTGCCAGGCTGCGGGATATTCACGCTTCGTATCACTGTCCCTGCTGCCGGGTTGCAGCATGCTGTAGATACTGAGCAGAAACAGCATCAGTAAGCCGGGCAGAATCCCGGCAATAAACATCTGGTCGATACTAACCGGTTGCTCCAGGTCCATCTGTTGCGCGACCACGCCATACAGGATCAATGGCAGGGCCGGGGCGAACAACAGGCCGAGACTGCCGGAACTGGTGATTAATCCAAGGTTGAAGCGTTCGGGATAGCCGGCGTCCTTCAATGCCGGATACAACAGGGCACCCAGGGCGACGATGGTGACCCCGGAAGCCCCGGTGAATGCGGTAAACATCGCACAGGCCACGATGGAGACGATCGCCAGGCCACCGGGCAACCAGCCGAGTAGGGCGTGGGTCAGGTTGACCAGGCGTTGCGAGGCCTGGCATTCGCCGAGCAGGTAACCGGCGAAAGTGAACAGTGGAATGGCCAGCAATACCGGCATTTCCGCCAGGCGATAGATTTCGATCGAGATTACCGACAAATCGACTTCCTGTGCATAGAACCCGATCATCGCACCGGCCGCGATAACCACGAACAGCGGGGTACGAATTATCGCCAGCAGGATCAGGATCGGCGAGACCAGGCTACTCATAGGGAATCTCCTGGCCGTTGTCATGCAACAGCATGCCGAGCCAGCGCAGGCTATGGAACAGGTAACGCAACGCGATCAGGGCAAAGGCCAGCGGAATAATCAATTCCATGACCCATGACGGCAAACCGGCAAAGGCCACCAGCTGGTCCTGGTAATCCATTTGTACCCATTGCGCGCCATACCAGGCGATGATGGCGCACACCACGGTGGTAAACAGCCCCACCACAACCTGGATGATCAGGCGCAGGCGTTTTTGCAGATAACGGCAAACCAGGTCGATGCGGATGTGCCGGTTATCGCGGCTGGCAATGGTGGCGCCGATCAGGCCGGTCCACAATACCAGCACCCGCAACAGGGGGTCGATCCAGACAAAGCCCGTATCAAAGAAATTGCGCAGGATAATCTGGCCGCTGGCGAGCAGGATCATGCTCATCAACAGGCCGATCAGCAGGCTGTCCTCGAGGATATGGATGAAGCGGAGGCTGAATTTGATCACGCTACTGGGTTCTGAATGCCTGCAGATGATTTTGCATGCTCTCAACGATGTCCCGATCGATCTTATCCTCATCGATCATGTTCCGGATCGCCGTCTCGGTCAGTTGCTTCAGGGTCTGCCGGTCCTGGTCGCTGACCCGCACTAGGTTCAAATTCTGGTTCTGTAATGCGTTGGTGGCATCGATATTGTCCTTGCGATTGATCTCATCCAGACGCGTAAACACCTTGTTCATTTCCTGTTTGAGGATCAGCTGGTCCTCGGCCTTGATCTTGTCGAAGGCCTTTTTGCTGACGGCTAAAACCCCGATGATGTACATCACCGGCAGGTCCACCACGTAATTCACCTTGCTATGCCATTGAAAGGCAATAGCGCCGGTAGAGGTGGCGGCGATGGTATCGATCAATCCGGTCTGCAAGCCGGTAAACACATCCGAGATGGGTAAGGCAATCGGGTTAATCCCCAGTGCATCGTAGGTGATCTGGACCAGTTCGTCGCCTTCCGGAATCCATACCTTGGTCGCTCTCAACTGTTCTAGGTTGTTGATCGGCTTGGTGGAAAAAAACCGGGCAAATCCACCCTCGGTAAGACCAAGGATGATAAAACCATTGTCGGCCATGTGTTGCTTGATTTCGTCATCGATCTGCGCACGTACGTGATCGACCTCGGCAAACGAATCGAATACCAGCGGCAGGCTCAGTACCTGGATCGATGAGTCGACCTGGGTCATCCCGCTGGAACTGAACGCGCCGCCCTGTAACTGGTTGATCCGAATCTTGCGATGCACGGATTGATCGTTACCCATGACCCCGCCCGGGTAGAATTTGATCTTGACCCGGCCATTGGTCCTGGTCTTGATTTCTTTGGCACCTTTCTTCATTTCCTTCATCCAGCTGGTGCCGGCGGGTGCCAGGGTGGCGATTTTCAGGGTCAGTGCCTGGGCAGGGATAACCCACAACAGGCTCAAAATCGCCAGCAGTGGGAGTAACAGTTTTTTGTTCATAAGCTATAGACCGGGTTAGAAAAATTCGCTGGATTCAGCAAGCAGGACTGCTGCTCTTTGCTGCGCCAGGGTGTTGATCAGGGTCAGGCCGGGTTCATCGGTATCGCTGTCGAGCACCTGCTGTAGCAGGCGGTCATGGAGTTCCTGCTCAAACATCAGGCGCGCATAGTACTCGGCGTATAGTACATGCACCATCAGGTTTTTACCCGCGGAAAGCTCCAGCGCCTTTTCAAAATGCGCACGTCCCTGTTCCGGTTTGCCACCGAGACTGGGGGGAATCTGCGAGGATAAAACGGCCAGGTACAAATGGGCGCCGCCACGATCATAGGTTTCATCGAGTTCGACACTGCGACTGAAAAAGGCCTTGATCTTGGGGATCTGGGCGACGGCGTTCCAGTCATCGCTGTTGATTTGCAACCAGCCGGCCCAGGCCGAGGCGAAGCCATACAATAACGGCTGATCTTGCGGTTGGACTTCAGCCAGTTCGGCTTCGACCGCGTCCGGTTTCAGCTGCAGGCTGTTACATAAGGTTTCGAGTTCCAGGCACAGAGCCTGGCGGGCATAGTCCAACGACTTGTCGGCCAGGCGTTTGGCCCGTTCCTCGTCCTCGACAAAGGTGGAGGCATATGAGCCGTAGAGTTTGGAGCCGGCAACCAGGGTCGAGGGGTTGTCAGGATCACCCTCGATCAGGCTGTCAATCATGATCAGGTAAGCCGGGCTGCCGGCCCTGACCGTCTCCAGGTCATTCTGGTTGAGCATCGCATTGGACAGATTATCCGCCATGCGCTGGGTGGCCCGATTCATCAGGCTGGCACAGGCAGATAGACTCATAGTAAGGGTGAATACCACTAACAGGCGAAACATGGTGCAAGACAATCCAGGTGAGATGGGTTTTCCTAATTGAATCAAACTCGGGTCAAACGCTATTATTTTATACAATAAAACCGGGCAAGGCATAAAAAACCAAGCGTTAAAGCTATTATTGTTTCCGACATGTTTATACCAATCCACGATAAGAACCCGCTAAAGATCGTCGTTTTCCAATTGGTGACCGTGACTATCATCCTGCTGTGCAGCGGCGCTTTCCTGTGGCAGTTGAGCCTGCCGCAGCAGGCAGAAAACGTCGCGGTCTACGCGTTTGGCCTGGTACCCTCAGTGTTGTTCGATGTCAACATATTGCCAGCGGAGGTCAATGCGCTGCCGAGTGAGCTGACCCTGTTTTCCTACATGTTCCTGCACGGGGGCTGGTTGCACCTGCTGGGCAACATGCTGTTCCTGTGGGTGTTCGGGGATAATATCGAGGACTCGATGGGCCATCTGCGCTTCATTGTGTTTTACCTGCTGTGTGGACTGGCCGCAGGTTTGACCCATAGCGTCATGCAGCCCGGCTCGCAGCTGCCCCTGATCGGCGCCAGTGGTGCGATTGCCGGTTTATTGGGGGGATACCTGGTGCTGCATCCACGGGTCAAGGTGCTGGTATTGCTGTTCAGTCGTATCCCGTTGCATCTGCCGGCCTTCCTGCTGATTATTGCCTGGATCCTGTTCCAGTTCTACAGCGTGTCGTTGAATACCGAGGGCGATAATATCGCCTGGTGGGCGCATATCGGCGGGTTTGTCGCCGGCATGATCTTAATCGTGCCGATGCGCTATAAGCGGGTACCCCTGTTTGACCGTGGTGTCAGTCATTAATTCGGTTCGCTTCGGATCGTATCACTCGGCACGCAGGGCTTCGACCGGATCCAGCCGTGCTGCGCGCATGGCCGGAAAAACCCCGGCCGCCAGCCCGATCAGAACCGCGGTGACCTCCGCCAGCACTACATAGGTCCAGGGCGTATGCACCGGCAGGGCGGGTATCATCAGGCTCAGTAGTTGGCCTATACCAATACCGGCCGCCAGTCCAACCACGCCGCCAATCGCCGACAACACCACCGCCTCACCCAGGAACAGCAGCAGGATCTGGCTATAGCGCCCGCCCAGTGCCCTGATCAGGCCGATCTCCGAGGTGCGCTCGGCGACGCTGATGGTCATAATGGTGATGATCCCGATTGCACCCACCAGCAAGGATATCGCGCCGATCGCCGCCACCGCAAAGGTGATGATATCGAGGATTGAGCCCATGACATCTAGCATCTGCTGCTGGGTGGTGATGGTGAAATCCTCGCGGCCATGGCGCGATTTCAACAACCGCTTGATCCCGGCGACCACCTTTTTCTCATCGATGCCCTCGTGATACAGCACGTCGATCTCGACCAGGCCGTCCCGATTGAACATCTCCAGCCCGCGCGCCAGCGGAATATACACCGTGTCATCCAGGTCGAAGCCCAGCACCTGGCCCTTGGACTCCATCACCCCGACGATGCGGTAACGATCGCCGCCGATGCGAATACGCTTGCCGATCGGATTGCTGTTGCCGAACAGTTCATCTCTAACCTTGCTGCCCAGCACCGCCAGCGCCCGCGGTGCGCGTGGATCGTCGTCCGGCAGGAACTGGCCGCTGGAGACCGGCATGCTGAAGGCGGTGGGGAAATCATGGCCGGTACCGTAGACGGTGGTGCGCCGGGTACGATCATTGCCCTCGACCTCGGCATTACCCTGGATGAAACCGACCACAGATTTGGCGAAGGACAGGCGGCTGAGCGCCTCGGCATCCTCGATCGTCAACGGTCGTTCGGTACCGAACACGCCCATCGACATACCCATGGTGCTGGTTTTGCCCGGGTTGATCGCCACCAGGGTGGTACCGAACTGGGTGAATTCGGCAACGATGAATTTATGCAGGCCCTCGCCGATCGAGGTCAGGATCACCACCGCGGCGATGCCGACCGAGATCCCGAGCATGGTCAGAAAACTGCGCAGCTTGTGGGTCAGGATCGCGCTGCTGGTAAGATGGAGGAAGTCGCGAGTTAGCATATTAATGCCTCTGCAAGGCCAACACCGGGTCCAGTCGGGCCGCCTTGCGTGCCGGCAGCAGGCTGAACAGCAGGCCGGTGAGCAGGGCTACCAGGAACGAGGCCAGCATTGCCCAGGTCGGCGGATAGGCCTGCAGGTCGGGCAGGGCGGCACGGATGCCCCAGCTGCCGGCGATGCCGATGCTGAAGCCGATCAACGCGCCGATGCAGGACAGCAGCACGGCCTCGGTCAGGATCAGGCGCAGGATCTGCCGGCGGGAGGCGCCGAGGGCCTTGATCAGGCCGATCTCCGCGGTGCGTTGGGATACCGCCACCAGCATCACGTTCATGATCAGGATGCCGGCGACGCCGAGGCTGATCGCAGCGATGCCACCGACCGCGTAAGTCAGCGTGGTCAGGATCCGATCAAAGGTCTGCAGCACCGCGTCCTGGGTGATGACGGTGACATCCTCCTCGCCATGATGACGTTCGCGGATGGTAGCCACGGCAAAATCGATCACCGACTGCATCGAGGCCCGGGTCTTGCTCTCGATCAGGATACGAAACAAGGATGGGGTGTTGAGCAGGGACTGGGCCGAGGCGACCGGAATGATCACGGTTTCTTCCACGTCCATGCCGATCGAGCGTCCCTCCGAGGCCATGATGCCGATCACGCGAAAACGATGCTGACCGAGGCGGATCCATTGCCCGAGTGCCTCATGCGGGCCGAAGATTTCCTGGCGAATTTTCTTGCCGATGACACAGACCGGGCTGGCCCGGTCCCAGTCCATCTGCGGCAGGAAGCGGCCACGGTCCATTTTCCACTGGCGAATCTTGATCAGATCATGGGTCGAGCCGAGCAGGGTGATTTCACGCTTGCGATTCTGCCAGGAAGCCTCCACCGCGCCGACATTCAGTGGTGCGATACGTTTCACCGAGCGGTGTCGGGTCAGCGCACGTGCATCATCCAGGGTCAGGTCGCGCGGGGTGACGCCCATCATCGTGTTCAGGCCAGCACCGGTGGTCTCGTTGCGTCCGGGTAATACGATCACCAGGTTGGTGCCGAGCGAGGTGAACTCATCCTTGACATAGCGTCGCGCGCCTTCGCCCAGAGCGGTCAGGACCAGCACCGAGGCGACACTGATGCTCATCGCCAGCAACATCAGCAGGGTCCGGGCGGGGTAGCCCCTCAAGGATTTCCAGCCATAGTTGATGATGTCGTAACCAATCATCCGTCGGCTGCCTATTGAGTATGATCCGACACGATCCGCCCATCCACCATCTCCAGCGAGCGTAATGAGCGGTTGCCCAGTTTCAAATCATGGGTCACGATGATCAGGGTGATGCCTTTTTCGTTGAGCGCTTCCAGGGTCTGGATCACCTCGGCGCCGGAATGCTGGTCCAGGTTGCCGGTGGGCTCATCCGCCAGCAATACCGTCGGCTCGGTGATGGTGGCCCGGGCAATCGCGACCCGTTGGCGCTGCCCCCCGGATAGCTGGTCCGGGGTATGTTCGGCGCGATCGGTCAGACTCAGGGTCTCCAGCGCTTCACCCACCAGGCGGCGACGTTGGTCTGCGTGGATACCGGCGAGGATCAACGGCAGCTCGATATTCTCCGCCGCGGTCAGGCGTGGCACCAGGTGAAATGACTGGAACACAAAGCCGATATGCTGATTGCGCGCGCGCGATTCCTCCAGTTCATCCATGTCGGTGACGTTTTGCTGGTTGAGGAAATAACGTCCGGAGCTGGCATGATCGAGGATGCCGATCAGGTTGAGCAGGGTCGATTTGCCGGAACCCGAGGGTCCCATCACCGATACATAATCACCCTGGCCTATTTCCAGGTTGATGTCGTCCAGCGCATGTACCACCTGGTCACCGACCTGGAAGTCACGGTGAATTTCCTCGAGGCGGATCATGGTTGTTCGATCTCGACCACCACACCGTCGGCCAGGCCCTCGCGGTCGATTGAGGTGACAATACGCTGACCCTCGTCGAGACCTTGCAGGACCTCGGTAAACTGCCAGTTACTGAGGCCGGTCTTGACCTCGAGCTCGCTAATGGTGTCAAAGTCGGCGTCGTAAACATAGACCTTGTTGCCCTCGAGCAGGGCCTCGGTGGGGATGCGCAGGCTGTCGCTGTGGGAATCGATGATCACTTCGACATCGGCGGTGTATCCCGGCAGCATGTTGATGTTGTCCTTGTCATGGATGAAGTCGACCTCGATATCCACCGTGCGCGCCTGTTTCTCCACATCCAGTACATAGGGTGCAACCCGGCGCACCCGTCCCTCGAAAAACTCCTGGCGAAATGCATCCAGCATGATCCGCGCGGTCATGCCGGCGCGAATTTCCGGTGCGTCCACCTCGTCGATCGGCGCCCCGACATAGAGGCAGCTGTTGTCGATGATATCCACCGCCGGTGGGGTCTGGATGCCGACCGGGGACGGGGTGACGTATTCACCCAGTTCGCCATTGACTTCGGCGATGGTGCCATCGAAAGGCGCGATCAGCCGGGTTTTCTGCAGCGCGGCCCGGGCCACGGACATTTTCGATTGGGCGACACTGACATTGGCGATCGCGGCCTCGCAGGCGGCCTGGCCGGCCCTGGATTCGCTGATGGCTTTTTCCGCACTTTCATCGGAAGCCAGTCCCCGTTCCAGCAGTTGGCGTAATCTTTGCGCCTCGCGCTTGGCGAAATCAGCCTGGATACAGGCCTGTTGACGCAGGGCCTCGGTGGCCAGAATCTCCGCCTTGCCCAGGTCCACCTGGGCGCGTAAATCCTGGTTCCAGATTTCGAACAAGATCTGGCCCTCGCTGACGACATCACCCTCCTTGACCGGTAGGCTCGCGATCTGGCCACCCAGCGAAGGTGACAATTGGGCCCGGCGACAGGCATTCAGGGTGCCGGCCCGGGTATTGGTCACGGTGCGTTGGACCTCCCCCCGCCTGACCTCGGTCAGCTCGACCGGTATCGGCTTATTACGTTGTGACCAGTAGATGCCGGTCGCGACCAGCATCACTACCAGTGCCAGGATGAAAACAATCTTAATTCGACCCATGAACCTATCCTCCTTGGGCAAAATTCTATCAAAGCTGGGCGCATGGTATAGGGGGCAAGTGTTGGTAGCTGGCGATATTCTGACTGCTACCTGATACAAGTCAGCTCGGTCCTGCCCGAAACGGCGATAACCGGCTTCAGCTTGGCACTGAAAGACTTCAGGATTTCCGCCCGGCAATCAGCGTAAATTCTGCTAAAGTTGAGTAAGGAAGTAATAAACTGTCAATCATAGAAGAAGTGACCATGTACCTGACCATGCCGGCTAGTCATCCCGATCAACCACCGACCTTTCTCGAGGAAATGGTTTTCGACCATGCAGAATTATCCGATCGCCTGGACCAGGACCAGGATTTATTGCGCGAAGTGCTGTCAGCCTTCCTGATCGACCTGCCGGAGATTAGCGCAAACTTCAGCGACGCCCTGGACAGCGGTGACATGGAAATGATTCGCGCCGTTGCCCACAAGGTGAAGGGTGCAGTGGCCAATGTCAGTTTCAAGCAATTGGGCGAGCTGACCCGGCAGATCGAATACGCAGCGCGCGCGAGCGACGTTGCCCGTGTCTACGAACTTGGTCAGTACCTGGCGCAGGCAGTCAAGGATGCCAGCGCCCAAATCCATCATCACCTGGGCCCTGACGCCAACTCATAGGCTTAATCCTGGCTGGCCGGTGACTTTACTGGTAGCGCGAGGTGGCGTTGCACCAGGTCAAACATCATGTCAATGTGCACTGCCTGATGATTCAGGCAGGGAATATAGTGATAGGTCTCCCCACCCGCCTCGATAAAGTACTCCCGGTTCTCCG
>JAAUXZ010041633.1_pt1 | contig 25024 bp, 19 predicted proteins | sample 7278131 | NCBI WGS metagenome assembly JAAUXZ01 (sample SAMN14350119, study PRJNA611818) | marine sediment metagenome | isolation source: surface marine sediment (3m) | place: French Polynesia: Moorea | collected 2018-08 | reverse complement strand
TGGAACATCAATCCAGTTCCTTTACGCCCTTAGATATTGGGGAACTGTCTGTAAAGAATAAATCCCATCAATTTTCAAAATTATGGTTGATCTCTTTGTTAGTTTTGGTGTGCGGAGGAATAATTGCACTCTATTTTATGTCCAATTTCATTAACCAGGCAACGCCAGTTGTTGAAGAGATAGAGCTAACTAAAACAGTTGATCCTGTAAAAACCGCAATCTCTACAAAGCCGCTGAATTCTATTCAAGCAGTTGATTCACCCATTGCAATCCAGCAAAAGCCAGCGGTCATGTCGCCGGAACAGGAAATCACTGGGTTGCACATCAATGAAAGCCGGGAAGATATGGAGCTTGAATTCCAGTTATCGGGTGAAACAAAAATCTTCTTAAAACAACGTGATAACAATTTATATGTGTTTCAGTTTGATAACACCAAAAGCGCCATCCTGATGCCTGAAATAAATGATAATGACTGGCTTTCCCGTATCAGTTTTAAGCAAGCAGGAAATAGTCTCAATTTACGATTTGATACTCGTGATGGGGTGCTCGTTCAAACTCATGATTCCCAACTCAATGAAAAAAACTTGTGGAGCATTCGGTTTAAACTACCTGCAGCATTAACTCCAAAAAATCTTACTGCGATGAGGCCGATGAGTACTGATGGTGAACTCTCAAAAGCGGTCACTAAAATGAGTTCCGAAGCTGAGCAGAAAGGGATTTTAGAACAGGGTGGCGGCGAAAAGGACGCGCTTCAAAAACACATTAAACTGGATATTAAACCCATCAAGGAAAAATTATCTGATGATCAGCAATTCAAGAATGCATTGGGGTTATTGAACAACGGACAATGGATTCAAGCAGAGGCGCTATTGTTGCAACTACTGGGCGGTGAGAAGGATCGCATGGCCAGATTGAAATTATTGGATGTCTATCAAAGTAGGCAGAATGTCAGTGCAGTAAATAACTTGTTAAGCGACAGCCTCAGGCAATATCCACAAGATTTGGACTTCATGAAATTACAGGCCAACCAGTGGTTTTCCAACGAGCAATATCACAACATTATGAACCAGTATAAAAATAATGCGACAGATATTCATTTAATAAGCCTGGTTGCGGCCAGTCATCAGCGACTGGGGCAGCATGCAGAAGCTATTGATGCTTTTATGACCGGTATAAATCTCGATCCATTACAGTCTAAGTTATGGGTGAGTCTAGCAATTTCTCAACAACATCTGAATCTTCAAGAGCAGGCATTAAATTCCTACAAGATGGCCCTTAAAGGCGGCCAGTTAAATGTTCGTCTAAACTCATTTGTCAATCAGCGAATAAGTCAGCTATCACGTTAAATACAGGTTGGAGTAATTGCAATAATGGCATTTCGAAAAAAAATACGTTTAGGGGACTTGCTGGTAGAAAAGGGCCTGATTACGGATGAACAGTTACAGTTGGCTCTCAAGGAACAGAAAAAGCTGGGCCGAAAGCTTGGGGGCACCCTGGTTGAACTGGGAATGATCGATGAAGACAGTATTTTGAATCTTTTATCGGGGCAATTAGGTATTCCTTTGGTAAGTCTCACCAACTTCAACTTTAATGAAGAGGTCGTGCGTAAACTTTCTGAAAGTATTGCGCGGCGTTATCGAGCCATAGTCCTAGAAGAGCGTGCTAATGACTTCCTGGTTGGTATGGCGGATCCAACTGACATCTATGCATTAGATGAAATTCAGGCTAAGTTACCTAAAACGGTAAGTCTTGCCATCGTTCGAGAAAGCTCTTTGCTGAGTGCTTTCGATAAGGTTTATCGTAGAACTGAAGAGATCAGTGCTCTGGCAGAAGAACTCGGCCAGGAATTATCCACGGGTAGTGAAGAATTGACGGACTTACTACAAGCGGAGATGACTGATGCACCGGTAGCGAAATTATTACAGTCTATCTTTGAGGATGCAGTGCAAGTGAATGCCTCCGATATTCATATCGAACCTGATAAGAGTGTGATCAGAATCCGGCAACGGGTTGATGGTGTACTTCACGAACAAGTGATGAAAGAGATTCAAATAGCGCCAGCAGTTGTGGTTAGGCTTAAGCTCATGGCGGGTTTAAATATTTCTGAAAAAAGGCTACCCCAGGATGGTCGATTCAACATGACCGTGAATGGCCGTGAAATTGACGTGCGCCTATCTACGATGCCGGTACAGTTTGGTGAATCTGTTGTCATGCGTTTACTGGATCAAACCCGTGGAGCTTTGGATATGGAACATCTGGGTATGCCTGCCGATATGTTGCAGCGATTTCGCAAGAATTTCCATCTACCCAATGGCATGATCCTGGTTACAGGCCCCACGGGTAGTGGTAAAACTACAACGCTTTATGCTGCTTTACAGGAATTGAATAAGCAAGAATCTAAAATCATCACAGTAGAGGATCCAGTGGAATACCGACTGGACCGTATTAGCCAGGTTCAAGTTAATCCAAAAATCGGCTTAAACTTTGCCTCGGTTCTAAGATCAGCACTGCGCCAGGATCCGGATATTATTATGGTAGGTGAAATGCGTGACACCGAGACGGTTGAAATAGGGGTCAGTGCCGCGATGACCGGTCACCTGGTGTTATCAACCTTGCACACCAATGATACGGTATCCACTGCAACACGATTAATAGACATGGGGGTTGAAGGTTACTTATTGGCGACTACCTTACGTTCAATCATAGCACAACGTTTAGTCAGAAAAATTTGCATCAGTTGTGTCGATGACTATACACCGGATGCCTTTGAATCAACCTGGATCCGTGACCAGTTGCATGTTGATAGCCGTGATTATAGTTATAAAAAAGGCAAGGGTTGCATGCATTGCGGTTTTAGTGGATATCTGGGTCGGATGGGTGTCTATGAATTACTGGAGATGAATTCCGAACTCGCTGAGGCGTTAAGAAGAGACGATACTCAAGGGTTTGTCGATGCAGCACATCGTGCGCCCGGATATGAGCCCCTGATCAATGTGGCTCATGAATATGCCATCAGGGGCCTTATTACCATTGAAGAGGTGCTCAGGTTGGCAGGGCAATCACGAGACGAATTGATTGAAGAGCCGGTCGTTGAGCTGGAACTTGAGGAAGAGACCTAATGCCTCTTTTTACCTTCAAGGGCCGCACGGCCAATGGGAATCTAACCGAAGGAGAGCTGGAAGCTGCGAACAGTAATACGTTGGCGGGTCAGCTCATGGAAAAAGGGATAACGCCTTTAACAATTACCGAGAAGAAGCAGAAAGTTGATGTACTGGCGCAGGTTTATGAAAAGCTGGATCTATACAAAGTCAGTATCGAAGAATTACTGATGTTTACCCGTCAGATGGGTGCATTGATTAAAGCCGGCATTCCAATTACCCGAGCAATTACAGGTATACTCGAATCCATCGAAAATCCACTGTTAATCAGGTCCCTGAGGGATACGCTTGAGCAACTGGAATCAGGTCGCAGTTTATCCATCGCTTTCGCGCGTCACCCCAAGGTGTTTTCCAATCTGTATGTAAGCATGATCCAGGTCGGTGAAAATACCGGTCAACTGGATAGGGCCTTTTCACAGATGGCTTCCTACATCGATCACAATCGGGTAATGAGTCATAATATATCTTCGGCGCTACGTTACCCAACCATTGTTATTTCAGCCATCGTGATTGCATTGGTTATTGTCAATCTGTTTGTCATTCCTAAGTTCGCTGATTTTTTTGCGGCCAATAGCCTGGAACTGCCCTGGCAGACCTTGATTTTACTGAATATGTCTAATTTTTTTGTGGACTATTGGCCTTATATGCTCGGATTAATCGTTATTGGGTACTTCATGTTTAAACGTTATATCAACACTTCTGAAGGGCGTTATAAGTGGCATCATTTCATTTTAAGGTTACCCATCATCGGTGATATTTTATTGCGCGCCTATCTGGCCAGATTTGCAAGATCCTTTTCCATGGCTTATGGGGCCGGAGTGCCTATTGTTCAGGGTATGGGTGTGATTTCACGTTCAGTAGGTAATGATTATATTGCTGAACATGTGGCCAATATGCGTGAAGGTATCGAGCGTGGAGAAGCCTTAACCCGAACTGCACATCAAACAGGTATGTTTACCCCCGTGGTCATGCAAATGTTCGCGGTTGGAGAAGAGGCGGGGAACCTGGAAGAAATGATGGATTACATCGCTGACTTTTACGAAGAAGAAGTCGATTATGATATAAAAACCCTTTCAGACAAACTCGAACCACTTATCTATGTCATGGTGGGTATCATGGTGCTGGTACTGGCGCTGGGTATCTTTGTACCCATGTGGGATATTACTCAACTTGCCGGTCGATGAAGGAAATTAAGTCCTATCCCGGGGCATCAATATTTCGGTCATACAGTGTTCTCATTATCGTACTCTTAACGGGAGGCTCTTTATTCCTATATCTTGAAGGTCTGGAGAAGCAAGTAGAAATTAAGGCTATTGAAAAAACAGTGAACGAAATCAATGCCACTTTGGCACTAACCCTCTACAAAAAAATTATTACCGGGCGTATCCAGAATATTCCAAAGCTTGCGGATAAAAATCCTTTTGAGCTAAATAAAAATAATATTCTGGTAATCAATTATAAAGGTTCGATCGACTCAGAATCGGATAATCTGGAATTAAAATCCTGGTATTTTAATTCGGAGAGTAAAGAAATAATCTATCATTCAGATTCTAACCCTAGAATTTATAAAATAGAATTCAGTTACCAGGACAATAATAAAAGTAAAGAATTTGAATATAAAGAAGACGTGATAAATGGATTCTTTATGAAAGAAAAAAGGGCTTGAAACAAGCCCTTTGGGAAGTAGTTAGCAGTTTCAGACTATTAAATATTATTAGTGCAAATCAAGGTGGCTTGAGCTGTAGCTGTTGCATCGACGTTATCAGTAATCGTGCAATTATATGATTCTCCGATTCCAAGAGAGTTACAATCTGCTGTGCTAGCCGTTACGGTGTATCCTGCCGGAAATACTCCTGAAGCCAGTGTGTTAGCCAGTCCAGTATCTACACAAGCATTGGTTCCGTCAGCATCTATTTCTCCAGTATCACCGACAGTAAAATCTTCCTGCCCAGGTGATATTGAGAATTTTGCAAAGTTAATAGCTGATGCGGCAGTTATTTCAGCAGCAATACCATCGACTGCAGCTGCTCGTGCTTCACCACTTAAATCCTGGAATTTACCCAGTGCGGTTACACCGAGAATACCCAGTAAAACGATAACAACAACCAGTTCAATCAGTGTAAAACCACCTTGTGATTTTCTCATTTTTATACCCCTTTTCGGTGAATAGTAAAGCTTGAAAGTTTTTTATGCTTTAAAGTTAAAGTAATATACGTATATTGTAGCGTAAGTAAATGATTTTACTTATAAATAGTCTATAAATAATAAAATGCAAGTAAGAAATCACAAAGGTTTCACGTTAATTGAGCTGATAGCCGTCATTATCCTGTTATCCATTTTGGGAGTGGTTGCTTTGTCACGCCTGAGTGACACTCAGGAATTTGAATCCAAAGCATTTTATGATGATGTGGTTAATGCACTGCGTTACGCGCAGAAAATGGCTGTCAGCACAGGATGTGAAGTACAGGTAATCCTCACCACAACAGGATACAGTCTCAATCAACATCAAACCGATTGCACAACAGGTGCTTTTACCCGGGCAGTGGTGAATCCTGTTAATAGAACGGAGCGTTACCAAAATTCACTGGTGGGCGCAGATATCAATCCAGCCGCTACTTTGGTATTCACTGCAGAATCAACCGTGACCGGTTTAGGAGGAGATCAGATCTTTACCATGGGTAGTCGACAATTCACGATTTATCAAAACTCGGGTTTAGTGGAAGCACAATAAGGTTATGAGACAGCCGCGTAGTAAAGGGTTCACACTGCTGGAAATTCTGGTCACAATCGTGGTGCTGGCTATCGCTGCGAGTGCAATTTTGGGTGTATTCAGTAGTTCGATCCGCAGTAGTGCAGACCCGTTGTTGCAACAACAGGCTGTGGCCATTGCTGAAGCCTATCTGGAAGAAATACAGCTTAAAAACTTTGCGGATCCCACTCAAATTGAGACCGGAGGCGCTGAGTCCGGAGAGAGTCGTTCAAACTATGATGATATCCAGGATTACGATGGATTGAATGATACTGGTGCTCGGGATCAAAATAACAATGCTATCGCTGCTTTGGCCTCTTTCAATGTTCAGGTAACGGTGCAAGGGCGAGCCATTTCCGGAACCAATACCATTCCTGCGTCAGATGCTTTGCGTATTGATGTGACGGTTGACCATCCTGCTATTGATCCCATTCAGTTATCGGGTTTCAGGACTAATTTCTAATGAAGCAAGGCGGTTTTTCATTGTTGGAGTTGATTATCGTTATCGTGCTTCTGGGTATACTGGCTGTGGGCGCGGGATTATTGATTAGCAAACCTTTAGAAGCCTATAACGACCAGCTGAGGCGGCAACAACTGGTCGATTCTGCTGAAATGGCTTTGCGTAAGATTGCGACTGATGTAAGGCGAGCTTTACCCAACAGTGTGCGCCTGATCGATAATTCACCCAATAGTTGGGCATTGGAAATGGTGAATACGGTTGATGGTGCTCGTTACCGTGATGAAGTGGGAGGAGCGGGTTATAACACTGCGAACGAATTGCTCGATTTTTCAGGAGTGGATGATAACTTCAATGTGTTAGGGCGATTTACAACGTTATCAGTACCTTTCAGTGATGCGGGTTATAGAGCAGCCATCTACAGCACGAATCCTGGCGATATCTATGCTGATGCTGCGGCAAACAATAATCCCGGAATTATTAGCCTTCCAGGGCTGTCGGTGAGTTTATCAGGTAACGAACACCATCTGACTCTTGATAACGCCTTTCAATTCAATTTACAGTCTCCCACGCAACGGGTGTTTATCGTCGATGGGCCTATTAGTTATATCTGTGATGCGATAACTGGGGTGCTAACCAGGATTGAAAGTTATCCCTATCAGTCTGCTCAGATTGCTACACTCGCGGGATTTCCCTTAACGGCCAATACTGGCCGCGTGGCTACCCAGGTCTCTAGTTGTAACATCAGTTATCAAGCCGGTACCGCCCAGAGAGGAGGATTGGTGTCTATAGATTTGGCTTTGACTGATACTGATAATGAGGGCGTACGTCTGTTGAATCAGATACACGTGGATAATGTACCGTGAGCAAGCAATTCGGCAATCAAGGATTTTCTTTGGTAACAGCACTTTTCCTGATCGTGGTTTTGGCAGTTCTGGCGGGTTACATGATCAATTTAAGAGGTGTGCAGCAGTTTACCGTGGTCATGAGTGTACAAGGGGCAAGGGCATTACAAGCTGCGCGGGCCGGGCTTGAGTATGGTGCATTTCGTGCTTTGAACGCAGGTAGCTGTAATGCTTCTGAAACCATTGTTTTTGGTGCTGCAGAACCTGCGCTGGAACCATTTTCCGTGGCTCTGACCTGCATACAGTCTTCTCATACCGAAGATACGACAACCATCAATTTCTATGAATTAACAGCTACCGCTACGAATGGCAATTATGGCTCTGGTATTAACGCCAATCCTGATTATGTTTCGCGCCGATTGCGTACCACTGTTTCTAATGTGCCGCCATAAAAATGGATGTCGTGTGGATATATCCTTATTTATCAATAATTTTTATGGCTTTGTTCAAGTAATATTTGAATTGTCGAGATTCCGACATTATACTGTTTTAACGATATGTTAAGGTAAAGTGATGGACTCTGCAGCAATCTCCGCCCCCACATTATTGCTGGTTGATGATGATGCCATCATCGCTGAGAGTCTAGAATATGTCCTAAGTACGGAATACCAGGTATCCGTTGCTAAAAATCGTCAACAGGGCATCGATTTGCTCACAGGAATGGACTCTCCTCCACAACTGGCTTTGATAGATTTGGGCTTGCCACCCGATACGCATAAACCAGATGAAGGTTTTGCATTAATCGATTATATCAATGAACATTTTCCTTCCACACGGATCCTGGTGTTATCTGGTCAGGATGGGAATAAATTTGTCGATGGTGCAAAAAAACTAGGTGCGGTGGATTTTGTTGCCAAACCCTGTGATGTGGCGGAATTAAAGGTCCGACTCAATAAACAGCTGGAATTCGTTAATCATCCCTCATTGGATCAAACCACGATCAAGGGTATTGTTGGAAAAAGCCCTGCTATTGAGCTGTTACGTATGCAGATCAAACAACTGGCAGACTCCCCCTATCCGGTTTTAATCCAGGGCGAATCGGGTAGTGGCAAGGAATTAACGGCCCAGAACCTGCATTCATGTAGTCAACGGGCCGGTGCCCCGTTTCTCACCCTTAATTGTGCCGCTTTTAATAGTGAATTACTGGAGTCTCAATTATTTGGCCATGTTAAAGGTGCTTTTACCGGCGCTACAGAGAATCGCAAGGGATTTTTTGAAGAGGCGGGTGAAGGTACGTTATTCTTGGATGAAATCGGTGATTTACCCATGGACCTGCAAGCCAAATTGCTGCGTGTGCTGGAAAATGGTGAATATTATCGCCTCGGTGAAACTCAACCCAGAAAAGCATCTGCCAGGGTGCTGGCGGCCAGTAACAAAAACCTGTTGGCAGCCATTAATGAAGGGCTCTTTCGCGAGGATCTGTTTCATCGGCTGAGTGTCTTAACCATTCATGTGCCTTCCATGAAAGATCGGGACGGCGACAAGATGCTACTTTTGGAACATTTTCAGCAACAGATGGATTCACAGTTGCTGGGATTTAAGTTCGATGATGAGGCCAGAGCGTTATGGCAAACCTACGATTTTCCAGGCAATGTACGTGAATTGCGTAACATTATTATAAGGCTCTCTGCCAAGTATCCTGGTCAAGTGGTTAAAACAGCGATTCTTCAGCAAGAAATGGGAGCATTGGTTACAAAGCCTTTAGATTTTGATGAGATCGAGCTGTTTAGAGAGAATTTAAATGCACAGGGGTTTCAATTGAATGATGAGCTTAAAAGAATTGAAAGGCAGTATATCGAACTCGCACTGGCTGAAAATGATAACAACATGAGCAAGGCAGCCAGTATGCTGGGTGTTAATCGTTCAACGCTATATGGACGATTGGAGCGAAAGGAATCCTGATAATTTGACATGAGTCATGATACAGGAGGGCAAAAGAGTGAATGATTATACATTCGGTTATGACAACGACAGATGTTGGAGCAAATTTAAGATAAGCCCATGTATGAAGAGTATTTTGGTTTAAAACGTTCACCTTTCCGAATTACACCGGATACCTCGTTATTTTATGACGGAGGACAGCGTGGAGATATTCTGGGCGCGTTGGTTTATGCGGTACATCGTGGTGAAGGCATCATCAAGGTCGTCGGTGAAGTGGGCAGTGGCAAGACCATGTTATGCCGAATGCTGCAACTCGAATTACCGGAAAATGTTGAAATTATCTATATTGCGAATCCGAGCGTCTCTCCGGAAGATATCCTGTATGTGATCGCCGCAGAATTAAAGTTTGATCTCAGCAAGGATGCCAGTAAGCATGAAGTACATACTTTGCTGCAGAATTATCTGTTACGAAAACATGCAGAAGACAAGCAGGTAGTCTTGTTTATCGAAGAAGCGCAAGGGATGCCGTTGGAAACCTTGGAAGAAATCAGGCTCTTATCGAATTTGGAGACTGATCAGCATAAATTATTGCAGATTATTCTGTTTGGTCAGCCGGAACTGGACCAAAACCTGGAGAATAACTCTATTCGACAATTACGTGAGCGTATTACTCATGATTTTCAATTATCACCGCTATCTCCCAAGCAAATTCATACTTATTTGAATTTCAGGTTGCGTGAGGTTGGTTATACCGGCCCCGAGCTGGTGAATGAAAAACTCGCCTCGAAGATGGCGGTCTATTCCAAGGGTTTGTTACGTCGTATCAATATATTGGCAGACAAGATGCTGTTGTCAGCTTTTGCGGATAGCACGCACACCCTGACTAACAAGCATTTACTGGATGCGGTTAATGACAGTGGTTTCAGTTCAGTCTCTTCCTCTCCAGGCACCGGCCCAAAATGGCGCTTAACCATTACCGTTATGGGATTAATTGTTGTGGCCGCTCTGGCCTATGCGCTTTACCTGGTTAACCAGGGCGCTTTTTTAAAAGCATTTCCTGCTGCTAGATCCATAATGAAACCCTCTGTGATGGATCAGCCAGTAGCAATAACAGAAAATACTGCAGTTGAAGATAAGACAGGGTCATCCGATGTGGAACCCCTGGTTTCGAAAACACTTGTGGAAGAGCCTATCAGCAAGCTTGATCTGGTGGCACAAAAAATCAAGTTGGATAATGAAGAAAAGGAACGGATAAAGCGGGTTTTGGATACGGTTACAGATCAAGAGGTCGTAGGAACTTCGGCCGAAATGGAGGCTGGTTCAAAAAAAAATCAACAAACTGATGCTAAACTTGATAAAGTTGTAGTAAATCAATCTGTTGAGCCTCGAATTTCAAGTAAAAAATTGGACGCTCATGAGCAGTGGCTCAAAACAAAAATTGCCTCGAGCAAACAGTGGTTACGACAGGCGGATAAACAGGGTGTGTCGATACAGGTTATGATGCGAAGTAAGTCAGCGGCAAAAGAACTGGCTATCTACCTGCAGACGGAATGGCCCTTGGATCTGGATAAAACATACTTATACGAAGTGAACATGAAAGATAGGCAGATCTACCGGGTATTTTATAATGAATACCCAACCATCACCTTGGGCCAAATGAAGATGAAGCAATTGCCAGAATCTGTACGTATAAATTCACCTTACCTGCATTCCATTTATAGAATGCAGAAAGCATTACTGTAAATATGAGTCAGGGCCGATTAAGAACTGGGAAAAACCTATGAAATATCTAATAGCAATAACAACACTTCTTGCGCTGGTTGCCTGCCAGACAGGTGTACCGCCAAAAGACGAACGTATGAAGGTTTCCGGGCATTTGGATGAAACCGCCCCAAGGAAAAAACCGGAGCAGGCGATTCCTCCCGTCGTCAATCAGGTCCCTATCGTTGAAGCCCCCAAACCTGCGGAGAAGCTACAAACCTTTACCGTGGTTGCTACAGATTTGCCGGCCTCTGAATTGCTCTTTGCGTTAGCGCGGGACGCGCGACTGAATCTGGATATTGACCCCTCCATCAACGGAAATGTCAGTATCAATGCTATTGACCAAACGCTACCACAAATTTTGAAGCGTATCGCCCGTCAAGTCAGCCTTCATTATTATATAGATGGGCCTAACCTCGTAATTGAACGTGATCTTCCATTTTCTAGGATCTACAAGATTGACTATCTCAATATGAGCCGTAATACAGCCTCAGATGTTTCTATTGCGACCCAGATTGCTTCAACTGGTACAAACGCTGAAGGTTCAACCGGAGGCAGTAATTCCTCAACCAAAATAACCAATACATCCAATAACGATTTCTGGTCTTCCCTGGAAGACAATTTATCCAAAATTGCCGGAAATCCGGTGGTTTCCAATCGAGAGAGCGGGACGATCTCTGTTTTGGCAACAGCGTCTGCTCACGAAGCGGTCCAGCAGTTTCTTGATGAAGTTTTAAGTAGTGCTCGCAAGCAGGTATTGATTGAAGCTACCGTGGTTGAAGTTACCTTAAACGATGATTTTCAAGCGGGAGTAGACTGGTCAAGATTGGCGGTTGGTGATGGTTGGGATGTTAATCTAAGCACTTTAGGCTCCGATCTGACGGCTTCGCCTTTTGTATCCGCCACCTATACTGATACCGATGCTGATAGAAGCCTGACAGCTTCAATTAGAGCACTGGATAGCTTTGGTGATGTTTCAGTAATGTCTAGCCCGAAAATCATGGCGATTAACAATCAAACTTCAATTTTGAAAGTCGTAAACAACAGGGTTTATTTTACGACTGAAATCGAAGAAGAAGAAAATGACCCTGATACCGCGGCAGATGATACAAGAACCTTCACCACCACCATTAATACGGTGCCTGTTGGTTTTGTCATGAATGTGACGCCTTATATCACTGATAATGATGAAATTATTTTGAATGTAAGGCCTACCATTTCCCGTATTCTTCAATTTGTCGATGCTCCAGTACCGGCAGGTGTTGTTATATCAGGTAGCACCCAGGTGCCCGAAATCCAGGTTAGGGAGATGGAATCCGTATTACGTGTGGCTGATGGTGATACCGCTATTATCGGTGGTTTAATGGAAGATACAGTAAATGAAAATTCAAAAGGATTGCCCGGGCTACATGATGTCGATGGTTTTGGGATTTTATTCGGAACCCAGGAAAGACTCGCCAGTAAAACCGAGCTGGTCATATTTTTAAGGCCTCGGATTATCAAATCGGCCAATTTAAATTCTGATTTAAGTGATTTTACTCGTTTCCTTAAACCCAGGCTGTTATCTGAATAGATTCGCCTCATAGGGGTAAAACGATGAGTTTACTGTTAGATGCTTTAAAAAAAGCTGCTGAAAAAAAAGCAAAAAAAACAGCTGAAGGCTCGGATGCTGTTGATGAAACTCAAGTAGATTCGACTGAGCTGGAGGCTGATGCGACAGAGCAGTTAAATGCCCAGGCCGACTCGACAGAATTCGATGAAACACTTCAGCAAACAGAAGTTGAAGCCACTGAATTGGATTATTCAGAGGATCAAACTCGGCTTGATGAAACCCTATCCGAGGAAACTGAGCAATTATCAGGAGCAGCTCATTCTTTAGATGATGATACCGAAATCCAGACGCAGGCCGAATTTGAAGAGGTTGGGATTGAAGGAGAAACCGAGTTCGATCAAACCGAACAACAAATTCAATATGATTCTATTGAAGGCGATACTGCTGAGATTCCAGAACTCGCTGATGAGGATAGTACCCTCTTCATCGCGGATGATGCCGATGAAAATGTCATCATAAAAGCGTCTGATTCTTCCACGGAAGAAGTCACTCATAGTGAACTTACAGATACCTATTCCATGACGGAAGAAATGGGTGAAGAAATGGAGTTAACGGATGATGATGTTACAGAATTTATGGGTGATGGTTTAAGAGATGATACGCAAACATTAACACCCTTAGGTTCAACTGCAGCCACTCAGGAAGATACGACTGTTACCAATCCAGACTCATTAAGTTTGACAGACTTGGCTTATGAAGAGGATTTATCTTTAAATGCTTTGGAGGACACCCATCAAGCAGAACCTCAAGCAGCGGAAAAAGCACAAGATTCAATTTCACAAGAGCAATCAGGTAGCGGTAAGGATGATACGGTGACTTCGGGCTTTAGTCTGGATGAAATCCCTGAGCCAGAACGCACCACGCAAATGGTTGATCAATCCACTAGTTCATCAGTTGATATCGATCAGTTAACCAATGATCAAACGGTGACGGTAAAATCAACCACCGCTACGCGTACTCTAGCTCCAGATAATTACGATAGAACGTTACTAAGGTTTTCTGATTCTGATACATCCAATATTTTTCCTGGGTTAAAGTCTGATTCCAACACGGTCATGACTCCTGATTATGCCAAGAAGGTATTTATCAGAAAATCTCAGGGAATAAAGACCGGTAATTTAAAATTATTTTCGGGATTGGGATTATTAATTCTGGTGCTTGTTATGGTATGGGGTTTATTTGGTCTGCAAGAAGAATCTGAAACCATTGATAATGGCCTGGTCCGTTTGAAGCGTGATCCGATGCCGGGAGTAATCAAGCCAAAAACAGATAAGGAATCGGTCAGATTGTTTGAGAAAGAAAACGAGCAAGCCGATGGCAAAGTTATTGAGATGATTGCTACTGCAGATCAAATCATTGAGTCTGATGCAGAAACTGTTGAGGTGTCGGATGCATCCAGTTTGGGGACCATTGTGTCATCCGATAAACCCGATGAAAACGTTCAGACTGGTGGCGATCAAGATGATCAAACTGGAATAGCAAAGCAAGCGGTAAAGGATGCTGAATTACCTGCAGATCAAAGTGAAAAAAGACCCGCCAATAATGAATTGGCTATGGCCGATGTGGGCTTGAGCCAGTCATCAAATTCAAATGAAGGTCAATCATCTCCAGGTGAGAAATCGACTGATATCACAATTACCACCAGTAGCCGGATTTCAGAAAAAGATAATTTACTGTCCTCGGCTTATTCCAGTTACGAATCCGGTGATATTGCAAAAGCCAAAAGCCAGTATGATCAAGTCATAGCGTTGGATGGTGATAATCGAGATGCTTTGTTAGGTCGTGCGGCTATCCATGTGATTGATCAAGAATTTGAGGAGGCTATAACGCTTTATCAGAAACTCCTGCTTTCAAATCCTAAAGATAGTTTAGCGATGACCTCATTGATATCCGTAGCTAATATCGATCCCAGGGCCGGAGAAAGTCAATTGAAAGGATTGTTACGCGAACAACCGGAATCACCTTACCTATATTTTGCATTAGGGAATATGTATGGCATTCAAGAGCGTTGGGTCGAGGCCCAATCGGCTTATTTCAGGGCGCTTGAATTGAAACCAGAAGATCCCAACTATGCCTACAATCTTGCGGTGAGTCTGGAACATATTAATAAGCCCGATTCTGCAATTATTTTTTATCAGCAAGCACTAGAGAACCAAACCAATGCTCTGGCCAGTTTCGATACTCAGCTGGTCACTCAACGCGTTGAGGTACTGAGTCAGTGAGAACTGCAACAGGTGCCAACAAACCCAAGCGACTGGGTGAAATTCTGATCGATGAAGGTGTAATTACTAAAGATCAGCTCAATATCGCTTTAACTGAACAGAAAAAAGTCGATTTGCCGCTGGGAAAACTCCTGGTAAATCTTGGCTTTGCCACAGAAGCTATTATGCGTTCAGCGTTGGGCGAGGCGCTAGAACAGGAAAGTGTAGATCTTAAGAATGTGGTGCCGGATCCTGAAGCCATTCAACTCATTGATTCAGAAACAGCACGAAAACATAAAGTCATACCCATAAACTATAATCCTATGGCAGGTTCGCTGACCATCGCCATGTCGGATACCTTTAATCTATTCACTCTGGATCGAATTCGTATTCAAGTTGGCCAGCATATTGATATTTATCCGGTGTTAGCCGGTGAAACTGAAATTTCAAATGCGATTGATCAATTCTATGGCTATGAATTATCGATTGACGGAATCTTGCGTGAAATTGAAACAGGTGAAGCGGATTACACGAATTATCAGGGAGATATAGAAGAATACAGCCAGCCTTTGGTGCGTCTTGTTGATGTTATGTTAGCCGATGCCGTTAAGCGAGGATCCTCAGATATACACTTCGAGCCAGAAGAAAGTTTTCTGCGTATCCGCTATCGAATCGATGGTGTTCTGAGACAAATTCGAAGTCTACATAAAACCTATTGGTCAGCAATTGCGGTTCGGCTTAAGGTTATGGCCAATATGAATATAGCTGAAACTCGTGCGCCACAGGATGGGCGTATTTCGCGTGTAATTGTGGGTCGACAAGTGGATTTCCGTGTGGCATCGCAGCCTACTATCCATGGTGAAAATATCGTGCTGCGTATTCTGGATAGGGAAAAAGGAGTGATACCACTCTCAGGTTTGGAATTACCTAAAGATTCCATGCGCAAGCTCGAGATCATGATGGCTAGACCTGAAGGGATCATTCTGGTTACAGGTCCAACTGGAAGTGGTAAAACCACTACGCTTTATTCACTACTCAATCATATTAGTACCGAGCAAGTCAACATAATGACCCTGGAAGACCCTGTTGAATATCCATTTCCATTGATAAGGCAAACCACGGTCAACGAGATGGCTGGCATGGATTTTTCTAATGGTATTAAATCCTTAATGCGCCAGGATCCGGATATTATACTGGTGGGTGAAATACGTGATGAAGATACTGCAGAAATGGCTTTTAGAGCGGCAATGACTGGCCACCAGGTATTCTCTACACTGCATACCAACTCTGCGATCGGTGCGTTACCCCGATTGAATGATATTGGCATTATTCCAGAAATCATGGCGGGAAATATAATAGGGGTCATAGCGCAACGACTGGTTCGTAAACTTTGTAAATATTGTAAAGTGGCTTATACCCCCAGTGATGCTGAAAGAGCGCTTTTGTATAACAGAGAAGGGTTAAAGCCTGAAAGAGTATTTAAAGCGGCAGGTTGTAAAGCCTGTGATCATACCGGTTATAAGGGTAGGCTTGCGCTTCTTGAAATTTTAAAAATGAATTCTGATCTGGATGATATGCTTGTGCATCGAGCTACGGCAAAAGAAATAAAGGAAGCTGCTTATGAGCAGGGGTTCTTAACCTTGGCTGATGATGGTATCAGGCGAGTGTTAGATGGCATAACCTCTATACAAGAAATTTCTCGTGTAACTGACTTGACCGAACGGATGAGTTAGATATGCCTCTCTATAAATACAAAGCCGTCGATAGTAAAGGAAAATATATTCAAGGGAGCCTGGATGCCGGTAATGTGGCTGATCTAGAGAGTCGACTGGATAAAATGAATCTTGATCTTGTTTCTAGTAAACAGAAACAAGCCGGGGCAGATATATTTGGTCGCAATAAAGTCACTCGACGCGATCTGATTAATTTTAGTTTCCATCTTGAGCAATTATCAAGATCCGGCGTGCCTATTTTAGAAGGCTTGGCTGATTTACGTGAAGGAGAGGAAAATCCGGGGTTCCGTGATGTGTTATCCAGTGTTATTGAGGCTATTGAATCCGGTAGCTCTTTTTCGCAAGCATTGGAAATGTACCCCAAGGTATTTGATGAAGTATTTGTTAGTTTAATACGAGTGGGTGAACGGAGTGGGCAGATGGCAGATGTGTTGGCCGATATTACTGACTCATTAAAGTGGCAAGATGAGATTTTGGCCAAGGCCAGAAAAATAATCACTTATCCAGCAGTTATTGGGACATTAATTCTTGCAGTTATATTGTTCCTGATGATTTTCGTAGTACCAGATATCATGACTGCGATTGTGGCCTTGGGGGGTGAAATTCCATTTGAAACCAGGGCATTAATGGCGACGTCAGAATTTCTGGTTAATTATTGGTATTTAGTACTTTCGCTGCCTTTTGTATTGTTTTTTATACTCCGTTATCTCTATAAAACAAATGAAAAAATAAGATTCAAGATTGATGGTATGTTGCTGAACATCTGGGCGATCGGAGACGTAAATGAAAAGATAAAGGTTTCACGTTTTACGCGATACTTTGCACTAATGTTTGCATCAGGAATCACTGTATTGGATGCGATCAAGCTCAGTAAAAATGTGGTCAGTAATCAAGTTCTCGAAGATGGAATAGATAGGGCATGGACACAGATTTCTGAAGGCGGCAGTATCAGTGAAAGTTTCCAAAATATCGGTATTTTCCCTCCATTGGTCATTCGCATGCTTAGAGTCGGGGAATCCACAGGTAGAATGGATGTGTCACTTAAAAACGTGAGTTATTTTTTTGAAAGGGATATCAACGATAAAATTGAAAAACTTGAACCAGTAATGCAAACCACCTTAATGGCCGTTATTGGTGCCATTGTCCTCTGGTTGGCACTATCTGTACTTGGGCCCATATACGACACGATCAGTACAATAGAATTTTAAACATATTATGAAAAGAATACTCTACTTTACCGGATACAGAATGGTTGCCCAGGAATGGAGTGGGAGCAAACTGAAAAGTAGTGTCTATTTTGAACCTGATGAGCAGGGACTGGATTTATTTTCAGCCTATCTCACTTCACTGAAAAACGAGCCTATTCGATTATTGGTTGATCTCATCGAGGAAGAATTTCGACAGGAAAAGATTCCGCTTTTAAGGGGTTCTGATCGAGGTAAGATGATTGATAGGTTCTATGAAAAATATTTCAGAAATTCACGATTTAGGGTAGCTAAACAAATTGAAGTCATTAAAAAAGATCGAAAGGAAGAAAGATTACTTATTGCGGGTCTTACGAATCCAGATCTTTTAAAACCATGGTTGGAAATAATAAGAAATACCAAAACTCCATTAGTGGGTATTCAAAGCCTCCCAATTGTCAGTGAATCTTTAATAAATTCTCTTGAATCTGACCATAATTGCATCATTATGGTGAGCCAGCAGGTGCCCAGTAACTTAAGGCAGTCGGTGTTTATCAATGGCAAACTCATTTTAAGCCGTCTTGTACCCATCGCGAGCTTCTATCAAGGCGATTATGCATCGGACGTTACCCGTGATGTTGAGAGTACTCAAAGGTATTTAGTCAGTCAGCGAATTATCGACCGATCTGAAACCATAGCGGTGCATATTTTAAGTAATGATAGGCATCTTGATAAGCTAAAAATTAAATGCGAAAAAGATAATTATTTCGACTACAAAATTCATAAAATCAAAGATCTTATTGATGAGCATAAGATTGAAGTTGACGAAGATCCCGATTTTAGTTCGGCGATTTTTTGTTATTTAGCGACCAAGAAACGCTATACCAATCATTACGCCACTAATAAAGAAAAAAAATATCTGTACCATTATTGGGGTTCATTAGGGTTAAAGTTAGCAGGCATTACTTCGATAGCAATTGGTATCGGTTTTATACTGACTTCTGTTGCCAAAGGATTTATTTATGATGAATCCATCAAGGAAATGACATTGCTGGAGCAAAAATATAACTCAAAATTCAATCAACTGAATGAGCAAATGATTGATTCATCCGTCAGTACGATAAATATGAAGAATGTTGTGCTGACGATTGAGCAATTAGAAAAAAAATATATCCGATCTCCTTATGAATTAATGGCACTCGTCAGTGAAGATATTGCCTTGTTCCCAGATATGAGAATATCTTCATTAAACTGGTATGTAGCAAGCTCACCAACTGCAACTACCGCAGATAGTCAGGCTAAAAATGTCAGCAGTAATCGTCGTCGAGCGAGAAATACTCGTTCCAGAGCTAATCAGCTGTATGAAATTCTTACGGTTAGGGGAGAGCTCATTGACTTTAATGGGGACTATCGATATGCGCTCAGTGTCATCGATGACATAGAAGACACGATGAAGGTGTCTAAAAAATATGATGATGTCATTATCACTCAAAGACCCCTCAATATTGAATCAAATGAAAAACTATCAGGCGATGTGAGCCAGAAGGTGAATATATCGAGATCTGGTAGAAGGGCGCAATTTGCGTTTAAAGTGGTTAAGGAGGTCAACTTAAATGAAAAATAATATTGACTTCCAATATATCAAGTATCCACTCATTTTTTTTCTAATTGCCATTTTTATTGCAATTGGCCTCTCATTTTTTGGCAATACGATGGAGACCTCCAAGCAAGAGGCCTTTAATAGTTCCAAACAATCTTTAAGTGCTGCACATGCCAAATATGTCAAATTGGTTGAGGATATCGATCGAATCGAACAATATACTGAAAAATATAATCGGTATCGAGAAAGTGGCTTAATAGGTCCAGAGAGGCGCCTAAGCTGGATAGAAACCTTGGAAGCGGTTAATGACGCAATCAAGTTACCAAGAATGACCTATACCTTGTCGCCACAAGAGAAATTTGTGAAACCTAAGCTTAAGGTTGATAAAAAGGTGATATTAAATAGCACACCTATGATTTTAGGCGTTGATCTGCTACATGAAGAAGATATTTTTGCTGTCTTTGAAGGTATTGATAGTTCAATCGATAACTTATACACGCTGGATAGCTGCACAATAAATTCTAGACGTGGCATTGGCTCAACCTTCAGCACCAAGGCTGCCAATATGTCTGCACGCTGTTTACTAAGATGGATAACAATCGATGCTAAAGAAAAATAGAAAGTTTTTGGTTTTATTGTTGTTATTACCTTGGCCGCTTTCTGCCCAACAGGGTGCGTTGGACATCAAGACATTATTTACGACGCAGAAAGAACGTCAATTAATTAATAATAATCGGTATCAAGTTAAATCCAATATAGATGTAAGGCCGGTTGCGAAAACCATTGGAGCTGAATCTACAGAGAAAAAAGTATTAACGAGAGTTGAAACGATTTCAGTAAAGGTTTCAGGTATTACCTTATCAGAAGATGGAAAAAATATTGCTTGGATTAACGGAAAAACCTACGAAAATGGTGATGAGTTAACTGATGGAATAAAAGTCTATATAAGTTCCAAAGTTAACAATCAGGTGCAAATGAAAACTCCTGATGGAAAGTATCACAATTTAGTTACCGGCGTATCCAGCAATATTCAGTATTCAGTATCAATTGATGGATAAAGGTAATGCATTGCAAATCACAACAATCTGGTTTTGCATTACTCGTTTTTGTGATTGCTCTCTTAGGGGCGAGTGGTTTTGCGTTATCCGGTTATTTGCAAAAAGTTCAAAAGGAAGTTGAAGCGAACAAAACGCATAAAAATAAAATAGTACTTCAACAAGCCAAAGATGCTTTACTTCAGTTTGCTTATAATTATCCAGAATTAAATGGCAGTGGCCCAGGAAGGCTGCCTTGTGTAGATATCGATAATGATGGTGATTCCGATACGGGCTTTGGGGCATGTACTCAAATTGGAAGATTTCCTTATAAAAATACGCTGCTTGGTACGGAAAAACTTATGGATGCGAGTGGCGAAACACTTTGGTATGCCGTATCCGATAACTTCGCTACAAATGTATCAGGTGGCAATATTGTTAACAGTGACTCATTTGGAAATATCACAATAAAAGACCAGTCTGGAACCTTAATTTATGATGGGTCTGTTACGGATCCAATATATGGGGTAGCGGCGGTCATTGTAGCGCCTGGCCCAGTCACTGAAAGATCCGGTGTCATACAGGATCGTAGTGGTGGTAATGTTACTGTAGCCAGTCAATATCTGGATCTTTTAGGCACTCAAGATAACGCTACCCTGACTTTTGGTGATAATGATGATGGTTTTATCATGGGCCCGATAGGTAAAAATGAAAAGACTGTCACGATAAATGATCAAATCATGATTGTAACCGCACAAGAAGTCATTGAGATGGCCGAAAAAGCCACCTTACAGGCTTATCAAAAATCCATTGAAAATTACCAAAGAGAATTATGGGGTCTGACTACCAGTAATTATCGTTACCCTTGGTTGAACGCTTATACGGATATCACTAACCTAAACATTTACAATGTACCAACCGGTGAAAATGTTGGGCGTATTCCTATTAATATACCGTTTCAAGATGATGACTCTCATCAAGTTGTTTCTGACCTACAAATTGATTTTGATATTGATGCTAATCTGATCGATAGTAATGATGGCAATGACCCCGCCTATTTGAATAATTTTTTGAATGGGTTACAGACTCAAACGGTAACAGGTTCAACTTACTCATTTTCCAAAACTGCTTTTGCCGGTGCTCCAGACATAAAAACGGATGATTTAGGTATGTTTGTGAGTCAATCTGGAGGTGCAATTACATTTACAGAAACACTTTATTTTTGGGATGGTTGCGCTACCTGCACAGATATGAGTAGTGCAGCGATCGCAGAAAATGGTTGGGAGCTTTGTGATTCACCGGCGACCAGTGAGCAGGATTGTGCCATGGCAAGTGGAGCGTTTATACCTTTTACTGCATGGACGGCGCATGATGATATCAAAATTCGATTAGTTGACATTACCTGGACGATCGATCCAGAGTTCAGGCTGGGACTGGACTTTTCCATTAATCCAACTTTCAGCAGTACGAACCCTCCCGCCGCTGGAAATCATGCTAATTACATAGCATCCATTAATAATGTGATTACTAATTTACAGATAGATACCGATGGATCAGTTGCCGATACTCATGATTTTATCAGTGCCGAAGTTACCAACTGTGAACAAGATGATTTTGTAGGTGATAATTATAATCTTCCCAGTGCCAGTCCTGATACAGGAAGTGTTTATTGTATGAATAATGATGGATCTAATCCAAATTATAATATGACCTATGATTCATATCATGATGATACCAAAGAAATCGTTTATCCCCTGGCTGTATCAGCGGCACCTGTGATAAACCAGTTTGATATGCACTTGGATTACTTTCCTCAAGTACCAACATGGGTTATGGATAACAATTGGAATGATTCAATAATGCTGGCTTATGCTAATAATTATGAGCCTGGGGGCTCAGGAGCCAATTGTACGCCGGGCACTGACTGCCTTGACCCGATGCTGAACATCAGCGGGAAAGACAATAATAAGAAATCATTGATTGTTATTGCGGGAGATATACCAGCTGATAGCACGGATCTAGAAGGAATTTTTGATGGAGAAAACAATGCGCCGGATGAGCATAGAAATTCGACATTAAATACTATTTTTGATTTTAAGCCAGCAAATGGTGATGACCACATATTGATTCTGGATGAAATATAAATTGAATAAAAATTTTAAAGATTATGGTGGTTTTACCATCATTGAAATTGCCATTGTATTAATGGTGGTCACGATTTTATTGGGATACACCCTGGCTATGTTTCCCATGCAACAGGAATTAAAACAATACCGCGAAGCCGAAGCAGAGATGGAACAGGTGTTAAACGCTATTGTCGGGTTTGCCCAGGTCAATGGGCGTTTACCTTGCCCCGCTTACCCTAATTCGAGTGGTTTGGAGGAGACCACATTAAATGGATGTGGGGCTTATACGGGTAAAGCCGTTGGGGATGGTAAACCATGGTTGGGATTTGTGCCCGTGAATACCATTGGTATATCTGGCAAATTGAATCAGGATAATTTGTTGATTGATCCCTGGGGTAATCCTTATCGATATTATGTGACCGACAGTGATTATTTTGAAGATGGGGATTCCGATAATGTGCTTGATGATGATGCAGACACAGACCCCGATGGTGACGGGTTATCAGATTTTGTAGTCAATGGTGAAATGAGCGATATAGGATTAGCTGACAATGCTATTGATGAGGAAAATGATGGCGATGATGATATTGATGCCGATGGTTATATTGACCTTGATCCAAACTTGATTATTTGTGACAGGGCAAGCGCAAATTCGGACCGATGTAATTCAGCGGCTCAACAGGTAATTGGTGATGTGGACACTGCAATAGCAGCTCCTGCAACAGGCGATTATAATGGATTCACTTACTCAGCTTATGCGGGCTTACCGGTGGTGCTTTTATCAATGGGTAAAAACTGGGCGGAGACCGCGACCGGAGACGAGCTAGAAAATAAAGGTGTACTTCAAAGTCTCACTAATTTAGCAATCGCCAACGGCCCAACTGGTGATCAATATTTATTTGATAATGACAGCGTGTATGTGAAAAGAACCACCGGTAAAGCAGACGATTTTGATGATATTATTAAGTGGGTTTCTCCTAATCTCCTCTATTCAAAAATGATTGAAGCGGGTCAATTACCCTGATTTAATCATTGAGGTGTTGTATCAAGCTAAAACACACATTCCCATTTTGGTTGTTAGCTAATTCTAATTCGTAATTAAAAGATCTCGCCATAATTGCAGATTGATATAAACCAATCCCCATACCCTGGCCTGATGACACGGGTTTGTTGAATAATTGCCTTTCTACTTCTGGTGTTATTTCTTTACCATCATCACATACTGTTAACGCGATCATATCAATGTCAGACAGAATATTAAGTATGATTATATTAACTTCTTCTTTTTCGACAGCATTAGAAATCAGATTGTTGATCACACTATCAAACAGTTCGGGGGGGACATCATGATCAACGCTAATATCTGTTTTTATATTTGTTTTTGAAAACTGATTAGAGCGCGCAAAATGATCTAGCCAACTTCCAATGGTTGTATATTTTATAGTCGTAGAAAGTTCAGGTGCTTTAAGTTTATTTAATGTAGTTTCCAGTCTGTGATCAATTTGGTGTAGGTTTTGGCGTAGTAGATTGGTGGGTAGTTGGTCATTAGCACTTGTTGAATGCTTGATGATATCCAGGGATGCCTTGATCGATTGCAAGATATTTTTAATATCGTGTGTTAAACGAGCGCCAGTGTGATGTATCGTTTTAAAATGCGCTTCTGCTTCTATCTTTTCCTGGTTTATTTTTGAAAGATAGAACTGGTAAGCCATGCGGACTAAAAGGATGGTATGTTGTCTGAGTGCAGGCCCAGGATCGGATTTGAAGAAAATGTTAACAATCAGGTGTTTTGATAAATTATGCTGATATACGATACCGGTTTTTTTACCTGACTGGATATTGAATGTGTCAAATTGCCATTGAATGCCATTAAGCCAGTCATTGTCTATCAGGTGATCGCAGGCAGCCTGTAAGAATTCGTTAGCTGAAATATAGGGTTCTTCAATAAGTGTAGTTAAGGTATTGATCCAGGTTTCAAATGGGCCGCCGATTGTCATGGCGTATCGATTCCATAACACACCCAAGCCGGAATAACCGACTCCAGGATTCCAGAACCAGCTGATCCCAAGTGCGAGTGTAGCAACAAAAAAAACGGTCAATAAAAGTCCTTCAATATAATCTACACCATACAAAGTATTAATAACTATCCCGCCCAATAGCACGATAGAAATGAGGGTGGCGGTTAAAACGCCATGCATTAAATCGATTTGGCTACGAGTTTGCGGTGATCTTTCGGGAGTAGGGGCAAATAAAAAAATGAGTATTAAGATTAAGACAATGTTCTGTATGTAGAAGTTAAATTGAGGTGAGAGTGTGATTTGATCAAATGTAAGAGGGATAATTCCGATCGATATTTCCAGTATTAAAACTAGAATAGCTAATAAATCAAAAGCACGAGAAGTATTATAGCTGAATAAACGACTACCTATTAGGCCTGTAATGATCAAGCTGAAAAAAATGAGGGATTCATTCTGATAATAATAACTAAAGACGAGCAGTAGAATAATAGGAAGAATATATAGGAAGTTGTTTGCCGGAGTCTCTTTGCCCCAAAGAGGTTGCCACAATAAAAAGAGGCCATACAATACAGATGTTAAGGCAAATTGAATGAGTGCATCATCTA
>JAAUXZ010055771.1_pt1 | contig 25093 bp, 21 predicted proteins | sample 7278131 | NCBI WGS metagenome assembly JAAUXZ01 (sample SAMN14350119, study PRJNA611818) | marine sediment metagenome | isolation source: surface marine sediment (3m) | place: French Polynesia: Moorea | collected 2018-08 | reverse complement strand
GAAGGAAAGCAATAGCGCGGCGCTAACCAGGCCGAAGGCAATATAAACGGCGGTACTCAGCATGCTTCCAGTATCTCCTTGAGTGGGTTCTCGTAACGCTGGCGTATCGTGCTTAATAAATCATCCGGGTCGGTGGTATGCAGGCTGTGGATGATCAGGCAGCGACGGTCGGCGCTCAGATAAGTGGATACCGTGCCCGGGGTGAGCGAGATGGTATTGGCCAGGACGCTGATGGCTACCTCGGATTGCAACCGCAGCGGCAGCACCAGGAAGGCGGGCTGCAGGCGCTCCTGTCGTCCAAGGATTAGTCGCGCAACCGCGAGGTTGGCTACCAGGATGTCGTATAGCACCATTGCGATGAATCGCAGCAGGAGCAGTGGCCGGCGCACCTGTACATTGTCCGGCCAGAAGCGCGCGGTATATAAAGGTACCGTCAGGCCAAGCACCATCCCCAGTAACAGATGGCCAAAGCTCAGCTGATTGACCAGTAGCATCCAGATCACCAGCAGGGCCAGCGAGAGCAGTGGGTGTGGCAATAGTCGCCTAATCATCTTCACATCCCCCCGGTAACCGGCTGCAGTACAGCGCTTAGGTAAACCCCGGGCTGAACCAGCTGGACGGCCGCGGCGTAGCCGAATTCATACAGGGGGCCGGCATAGATCACCATGCCCAGACCGGCGCTTGCGAGAAGTAGCGTTGGCCCCAGGTCACCCAGGCCTGGCTGTGTGGCCGCGACTGCGTGCTCATCGATCTTGAAGAACAGTCGACTACCGCTGCGCGCCAGCGCCATGATGACCAGCAGGCTGCTGATCAGTAGCACAGCAAACACCCAGAGCATGCCCGCTTCGCCGAGACTCGCCTGCAGAATCAGCCACTTCCCAATGAAGCCGGATAACGGGGGCATGCCAGCCACCGCGAGGGCGATTAACAGGAAGATACCAGCCAGTAGTTCTCCGCGAGGCAGGGCCGGGCCGGCGACGAGGTGGTCCTGTGTCGCGCCACGTGTCTTGCCAAGGACATCTGCCAGCAGGAACAACGCTGCAGCGGCGAAAGTGGTGTGTGCCAGGTAATACAGCCCGGCAGCGAAGGCATCGGCACCACCGATACCAAAGGCAGTAAGCAGGGTGCCTGCAGAGATCACCACCAGGTAGGCAGCCTGCTGAGCAAGTCGCTGACTTGCCATTACCCCGATGGTCCCGGCGACCACGGTGAGCAGTGCCAGCGGGAGTAGCCAGGGATCGAACAGGCCGGCAAGCGGGCCAGCGTCAGGTCCGAACATCAGGCTATGCATACGCAGGATGGCATAGGCCCCGACCTTGGTCATGATGGCGAACATGGCCGCGACAGTGACGCTTGCATGTCCATAGGCACCGGGCAGCCACAGATAGAGTGGTGCAAGCGCGGCCTTCAGAGCGAATACTACGAACAGCAGCATGCTGGCAGCCCTGACGAGACCGAGGTTCTCCGGCGGCACGGTAGACATGCGTTGCGCCAGGTCGGCCATATTGAGGGTGCCGAGCACGCCGTACAAGGTACCGACCGCGAACAGGAACAGGGTAGAGCCGATCAGGTTGAGGACCACGTAATGCAGGCCGGCGCGGGTACGCTCTCGTCCGCCGCCATGCAGTAGCAGTCCGTAGGAGGCGATCAGCAGCACCTCGAAGAATACAAAAAGGTTGAAGAGGTCACCGGTAAGGAAGGCACCGTTCAGGCCGAACAACAGCATCTGGAACAGGACGTGAAAATACCGTCCTTCGTTATCGCCGCCACGGACCGCGTACAGAACCACGCAGGCTGCTAGCACGGCGGTGATTAGCACCATGAACGCGGCCAGGCGGTCCGCGACCAGCACGATGCCAAAGGGTGCAGGCCAGTCCCCCAGGCGATAGACGAGGACATCCCCGTCGGCGACCTGCATTAACAACGCGAGGGTCACTCCGAGCAGTGCGAGGGTGGCCACAATACTAAGGCCGCGACGCACGGATTTAGCCGAACTACGCAGCAGGATCAGGGCGGTACCAGCCAGCAGAGGCAGGAGCAGCGGGGCGATCACCAGATGATTCATGTCGAGCTCTCCTCGCCATCGACATGGTCGTTGCCCAGCTCGGCGCGGGCACGTAGTGCCAGGATGACCACGAAGGCGGTCATGCCAAAGCTGATCACGATGGCAGTCAGAACCAGGGCCTGTGGCAGGGGATCGGCATAGCTGGCCCCCTCACGGATGATCGGCGGTGTACCGATGGCAAGCCTGCCCATCACGAAGAGGAACAGGTTGACTGCATAGGACATCAGGGTCAGGCCGAGTACCACGGGGAAGGTGCGCCCACGCAGGGCAAGGTATACACCGCAGGCGGTCATCGTGCCTATGACGATTGCGATCAGGGCCTCCATCAGTCCTTAGCCTCCGGGCCGCTGTCAGGGCGGTTGAAATCGTGCAGGCGACCGAGGCGCAGCAGGATTACCAGGGTAACGCCCACGACCACCATGAAGACGCCAAGGTCGAACAGCATGGCCGTGGCAAGTTCGAACTCGCCGACCAGCGGCCAGTGCACATGCGTGAAGGACGTGGTCAGGAAGGGGTAACCAAACAGCCAGCTGCCCAGGCCCGTAGCAGTGGCAAGCAGCAGGCCGATACCGATCAGGGGTGGGAGTTCACTGCTCATACGTGATTGCGTCCAGGCGATGCCATTAGCCAGGTACTGAGAGATCAGTGCCACCGCAGCGATCAGCCCGGCAATAAACCCTCCGCCCGGCAGGTTGTGTCCGCGCAGCAGCATGAAGATCGCCACCAGCAGGGCCAGCGGTAACAGTAGTCGTGAGAAGGCTGCCATGATTACCGGGTGTGTATCCCAGCTCCAGGGCCGGCCACTAGCATCGCGCTCTGGTGCGGTGAGGCGCAGGCCCTCAAGCATGGCATAGATGCCGATGGCAGCAATGGCCAGCACGGTGATCTCACCCAGGGTGTCGAATCCACGGAAGTCGACCAGGATCACGTTGACCACGTTGGTGCCGCCACCTCCGGGCACACTATTGGCCAGGAAATAATCGGCAATGGACTCGTAAGGTCGGGTTAGTACCGCCCACGTGACTGCACCAGCACCCAGGCCCGCCGCGCCCGCCAGGAGTATGTCCCGGCTGCGCCTGCCGTTGCTCGACTCGGTCGGCGTCTTTGCCGGCAGGAAGTACAGGGCCAGCAACAGCAGCACGATGGTGACTACCTCCACGGTGAGCTGGGTCAGTGCGAGGTCAGGGGCAGAGAACTTGACGAAGGTTAGTGAGACGATCAGTCCGACCACGCTCAGCATCAATAATGCGGTCAGACGCTGCCGATGCAGCAGCACCGTGGCCAGGGTTGCTGCCAGTAGTGCGCCGCCGGCTACCAGGCTGACCGGGTCGACTGGCGTCAGGTGCAGCGGGCCAGTTAGCGGACCATACCCCCAGAGGCCAAACAGGGCCATGGCGATGGCGGTCAGGATCGTGACGGCCACCATGCGCTGCAGTGCTGGTCGGTGCAGCATTGCATTGAGGCGCTCCACGTTCTGGTAAAGACGAAGTTCCAGCCAGCGGTACATGCTGCGCGCGTCGATCCGGCCGACGCTCTTACCGTGCAGTCTGAACAGCGGCTTGCGTAATATGTAGATCACCGTGCCACCGACCAGGGCAACTATGCTCATTGCCATCGCCGGATTAAAGCCATGCCAGATCGCCAGGCTGTATTCGGGCAGCTCGGTCTGCAGCGTGGACGCGGCGGCAGACGCCAGCAGCGGTCCAAATGTCCATGCCGGGAAAACACCTACCGCGAGACACAGCACTACCAGGATCTCCACCGGTAGCTTCATCCAGCGTGGCGGTTCGTGCGGTGTACGTGGCAGGTCGACTGGCTCGCCGTTAAAGAATACGTCATGGATAAATCGCAGTGAGTAAGCAACCGCGAATGCCCCGGCGATGGTGGCAATGATGGGTAGCCACGGGATGGTACTGTCGCCTGTCAGATAGACCGTCTTGGCGAAGAACATTTCCTTGGACAGGAAGCCGTTAAGAAGCGGCACGCCGGCCATGGCGGCGGCCGCAACCATCGCCAGTACGGCCGTATAGGGCATGTATTTCCAGAGACCATTGAGTTTGTTCATGTCACGGGTGCCGGCCTCGTGGTCGATGATGCCGGCGGCCATGAATAACGAGGCCTTGAAGGTAGCGTGGTTCATGATATGGAACACTGCTGCGACCGCGGCCAGCGGCGTACCGATACCAAACAGCAGGGTGATCAGGCCGAGGTGACTAATGGTCGAGTAGGCGAGCAGTCCTTTCAGGTCATCTTTGAACAGCGCGGTGTAGGCACCAAGCAGCAGGGTGAGCAGACCGGTTCCGCCTACCAGCAGGGACCACTCCGGTGTGTATGACAGGGCCGGAAACAACCGCGCCAGAAGGAACACCCCTGCCTTAACCATGGTGGCCGAGTGCAGGTAGGCGCTGACCGGGGTTGGCGCCGCCATGGCGTGTGGCAACCAGAAATGAAAAGGGAACTGTGCTGACTTGGTGAACACCCCGAGCAGGATCAGTACCAGGGTAGGGACATACCAGGGATGTTCGCGGATTATCTCGGCGGAGCTGAGGACCACAGATAACTCGTAGCTACCGACAATCTCTCCCAGCAGCAGGAAACCGGCCAGCAGGGCAAGCCCCCCACCCCCGGTGATGGCCAGGGCCATACGCGCGCCCTGGCGGGCATCATCACGGTGACGCCAGTAGCTGATCAGCAGGAAGGAACTGATGCTGGTCAGCTCCCAGAAGATGAGTAACTGAATCAGGTGCTCTGAAAGCACCACCCCCAGCATTGATCCCTGGAACAGTAGCAGGTAGGCATAAAAGCGTCCCATGGGATCGCTTTTTGACAGATAGTAGCGGGCATAAAGAATAACCAGCAGACCGATGGCCAGGATCATCAGGGCAAAAAGCAGGCCCAGGCCATCCAGGCGGAAGCTGATCGCAAGGCCAGCCGCGCTCAGCCATTCGTAACGCCATAACAGGGTTGAGCCCTGCATCACCTCGCTGACCAAGGGCAACAGGAGCAGCACGGCGCTGGAGGTCACGATGGTCGTGGCATAGGCCGATAGCATGCGTCCACGGCCGCTGATAAGCGCGACCAGTATCGCCCCGAGGAAGGGGATGAGTACCAGTAGTGGGAGGATCACGAAGCGGGATTCCGGTCTTCAGACGAAGCCGTACATTGTCGCGGGTCAGGGGAAGATACAGCAGGGAAATTGCTCATGGCCGAAATAGCTTTTTATTGTTAACGGGATGTCGTTTGGTTTGGTCGTTGCCAGGTCGGTTGATCAATCGCGATTCATTGTAACGTCGTGGTGATCAGGAGTATATATTCCCGGATTTCATGTGCTTTTTAGTTCCAGCATGAGGATCGAAATACTGAAGACGTTGTGCTGTCTGCATGGGCAGAAATTCAACTTCGACGGTGGGCTTGGCTAGCTCGGTCACGTACACTACGCGGCATGTTGATGCATCCTGAAATTGATCCGGTCGCGATCGCTATTGGCCCTGTGAAGATCCACTGGTACGGCCTCATGTACCTGCTGGGCTTCGTGGGATTCTGGCTACTGGGTCGCTATCGTGCAAAGAAGCCCTGGAGTCCTATCCGTCCTGAACAGATTGATGACATGCTGTTCTATGGTGCCCTGGGTGTGATCCTTGGTGGCAGGATTGGCTACATCATCTTTTACCAGTTGCCCAGTGTGGCATCCGATCCCGCCATGCTGTTTCGAATCTGGGAAGGCGGCATGTCCTTCCACGGCGGTATGCTGGGTGTCTTTCTCGCCATGTTACTTTTTGCACGTAAAAACAGGATTAGCTTTTTCCGGCTGACCGACTTCGGTGCGCCGATGGTGCCGATTGGCCTGGGTGCCGGGCGTATGGGTAACTTCATTAATGGTGAGCTTTGGGGCAGGACCACCGATCTTTCAATAGGCATGGTGTTCCCCGGTGCGGGGCCCTTGCCACGCCATGCCTCGCAGCTCTATGAATTTGCACTTGAGGGCGTGGTGCTGTTTATCGTCCTGTGGTGGATCTCCGCGCAACCAAGACGCAAGGGGTTTGTTTCGGGCTGGTTCATGATTCTTTATGGGGCCTTCCGCTTCATAGTAGAGTTTGCCCGCGAGCCAGATGCCCATCTTGGCTTTATTGCCCTGGACTGGCTCACCATGGGGCAATTGCTGAGTCTGCCTATGGTGCTGGTGGGCGTTTATCTGCTTTACTGGTCGCGAAGCCAGCCCATGCCTGATCAGGAGAAAAATGCATGAAACAGTATCTCGATCTCATGCGCCATGTGCGTGATAACGGAACCACCAAGGGGGATCGTACCGGCACGGGCACGCGTTCAGTATTTGGTTACCAGATGCGCTTCGATCTGCAGCAGGGCTTCCCGATGGTCACGACCAAGAAGCTGCACCTGAAATCCATCATCCATGAGCTCCTGTGGTTCCTCAAGGGTGATACCAACGTGGCCTACCTGCAGGAAAACGGGGTACGTATCTGGAACGAGTGGGCGACAGAATCCGGTGACCTCGGTCCCGTCTACGGTTACCAGTGGCGTAACTGGCCCGCGCCAGACGGTCGGCACATCGACCAGATTACCCAGCTAATTGAACAGATCAAAAAGACGCCGAATTCTCGTCGCCTGATCGTGTCGGCGTGGAATGTCTCGGACCTGCCGGATGAGACCATCAGCCCGCAGGCCAATGTTGAAGAGGGCAAGATGGCCCTGGCACCCTGTCATGCCTTTTTCCAGTTCTACGTGGCGGATGGAAAGTTATCCTGTCAGCTCTACCAGCGCAGTGCGGACATCTTCCTGGGCGTGCCCTTCAATATTGCCTCCTATGCGCTGCTGACCATGATGATCGCCCAGGTCTGTGACCTCGAGCCAGGCGACTTCGTGCATACCCTGGGTGATGCCCATCTGTATTCCAATCATGCCGAACAGGTTGATGAACAGCTCTCACGTGAACCCCTGCCTTTGCCTGCGATGAAGATCAATCCTGAGGTGAAGAATATCCTCGACTTTACCTTTGATGATTTCGAGCTGGTGGGCTATCAGCACCACGAGCATATCAAGGCGCCCATCGCGATCTGATTCCTGGCCGATGACTGGGCATAAAAAAACCGCCCTCAGGGGGCGGTAAAAACGGGTATGCGGAGAACGGTAGATAAATCCCTAAGGATCCATTCACTGTCTCTACGCCATCAATCTTAATTGCCGCAAGTCGGGCTGGATGAGGATTGGTTCACATTTATTAAACCGCTCTGCTCTCAGTACTATCGCCTTCTGCGCTGGTCTCTGCGTCCACCACCGCCTGAACGACCTCGCCCCTTGCCGCCGCTTCGCTGCGGTGGCCTGGGTTTGCGTTCTATCTTAGCCCTGGGTTTGGGTTCTACCAGCAGGTCCGAAGTGATATCAGCCTGCGGGATCTTGTTACCAATATATTGTTCGATGTCCGGCAGGTAGAAGGCCGTGTCTTCACAGGCGAAGCTGACTGCATGGCCCTTGCTGCCGGCTCGTGCTGTACGTCCGATGCGGTGGACATAATCCTCCTCTGACTGGGGTAGGTCATAGTTGATGACCAGAGACACATCAGGGATATGCAGTCCACGGGCTGCGACATCGGTCGCGATCAGGACCTGAAACTTGTCTTCCTCGAACTCCCCAAGCAGTCGCTGGCGTTTCTTCTGCGGCACATCCCCCGAGAGTTGTTCGGTCTTGATGTCATTACCGACCAGCCACGCATGGACCTCTTCCGCAGTCCGCTTGGTGTTGATGAAAACGATGGCGCGTTCGGGCTGGTCCTTGTTAAGAATGCCCAGCAGGAGGGGAATCTTCTCTGGATTGGCAGGATAGAAGACCTGCTGCGTGATGCGTTCGGCAGTAACCTGTTCGGGTTCAATCTGCACCATCTCGGGATTGTTCATGTGCTCGTAGGCGAGTTCCATGACCCGGTGTGACAGCGTGGCTGAGAACAGCATGCTCTGGCGCTGGTCCGGTTTGGGCATGCGCCGGAACAGGAAACGGATGTCCTTGATAAAACCGAGGTCGAACATGCGATCGGCCTCGTCGAGGATGGCAACCTGGATCCTGCGCAGGTCTACGGCACCCTGCTTGTTGTAGTCGATCAGGCGGCCCGGGGTACCGATGAGGATGTCCAGTTCTTCGCCCATGCGCTTGCGCTGTTTTTCATAATCAACGCCGCCATAGACCAGGCCCAGCTTCAGGCCGGTATGCTTACCCAGGAGCTCGGCGTCCTTGTGAATTTGTATTGCCAGCTCGCGTGTCGGGGCAATGATGATGGCCCGGGGCTGGTTGGCTTTTCGGTCTTCACTGCTGGCTTCTTTAAGTAGTCGCGTCATGCAGGCCACCAGGAAAGCAGCGGTCTTACCGGTGCCTGTCTGGGCCTGTCCTGCAACATCCTTACCCTGCAGGGCAAGTGGAAGGAGGTCGGCCTGGATCGGTGTACAGTGGGTGAAGCCGGCATCATCGAGACCCTGAATCAGGGGGGCAGGGAGGTCTAGCTCGCTGAATTGTTTATCGCTTAGATGGTCGTTGCTCATTACGCTACTTTTAGATGTCTGGTGCGCCATACTAGCAAAACACGGTAACCACTGCTGTATTGGGGTTGCATGCATGTCCCGATCATCAGAGAATCAGCACTGTATGTTGCCCTGCCACAGGCACTAAACACTCAGGAGAACAATGTGAGCGATAATATCGTTACCTTGACGGATGACTCGTTTGAAGCCGATGTGCTGAAATCTGATGTCCCCGTGCTTGTTGATTACTGGGCCGAATGGTGCGGTCCCTGCAAGATGATTACCCCGATACTGGAAGAAATCTCCGGTGAATACGCTGGCCGAGTCAAGATCGCCAAGCTGAATATCGATGAAAACACTGATACCCCCCCGAAATATGGTATTCGTGGCATACCTACCCTGATGTTATTCAAGGGCGGTGAAGTCGAGGCAACAAAGGTTGGTGCACTTTCCAAGTCCCAGCTGACGGCTTTTCTGGATCAAAATATCTGATTTAGCGTGATCAGGGGTGTTCAGAGCTGGACGCCCCTGATTCTACGTGCTAGTTTTACATCTCAATAGAACAAGACATACAGCCGCTCGGCTGCTTTTTTCTAAAAAAATATTCTTAAAAAACACAAACCCCTACCGGTTTCCGGTTCCTCTATTCCAAATCTGCGTATCCAATGAATCTATCTGAACTGAAGTTAAAACCCGTACCCGAATTAATTGCACTGTCCAAGGAGATGGGGATTGAGAACCTCTCCAGGGCAAAGAAGAACGAACTGATCTTTGCCATCCTCAAGGCCCATGCCAAGAAGGGTGAGGATATTTATGGGGATGGTGTCCTCGAGATTTTGCAGGATGGATTCGGATTCCTGCGATCTGCCGCAGGTTCTTACCTGGCAGGTCCTGACGATATCTATGTATCACCCAGCCAGATTCGTCGATTCGGTCTGCGTACCGGGGACACGATATCGGGCAAGATTCGCCCACCCAAGGACAACGAACGTTACTTCGCAATGCTCAAGGTTGATGAGATCAACTTTGATAAGCCGGAAAACGCCAAGACCAAGGTCCTGTTCGAAAACCTGACACCACTGCATGCCAATGAACGTATGCGCATGGAGCTGGGTAACGGCAGTACGGAAGATATCACGGCCCGCATGATCGACATGGTGGCCCCCTGGGGTAAAGGCCAGCGTGGTCTTATCGTATCTCCGCCCAAGGCCGGTAAAACCATGATGCTTACCAACATCGCGCAGAGCATTACGGCCAATCATCCCGAATGTTATCTGATCGTTCTGCTGATCGATGAGCGTCCCGAGGAAGTGACCGAGATGTCGCGCATGGTGCGTGGAGAGGTAGTGGCCAGTACCTTTGATGAGCCTGCCAGTCGTCATGTCCAGGTTGCTGAAATGGTCATCGAGAAGGCCAAGCGCCTGGTTGAACACAAGAAGGATGTCGTCATCCTGCTCGACTCAATCACACGTCTTGCTCGCGCCTATAACACGGTCGTGCCTTCGTCGGGCAAGGTCCTCACTGGTGGTGTTGATGCCAATGCACTGCACCGTCCAAAGCGCTTCTTTGGTGCCGCACGAAATATCGAAGAGGGTGGTAGCCTGACGATTCTTGCTACCGCGCTGATTGATACCGGTTCCAAGATGGACGAGGTTATCTTCGAGGAGTTCAAGGGCACCGGTAACATGGAGCTACATCTTGACCGCAAGGTGGCAGAGCGCCGCACCTGGCCCGCGATCAATATCAACCGCTCCGGTACTCGCCGCGAAGAACTGATGATGACCCAGGAAGAGCTCCAGAAGCACTGGATACTGCGTAAGGTTCTGAACGAGATGGAAGATATTCAGGCAACCGAGTTCCTGATCAATCGCCTGCAGGCGACCAAGACCAACGACGAGTTCTTTGATGCAATGAAGCGCAGCTAGGGCTGCGCTTCATCTGTTCTGCTAGTCCATCAGGTCGGCATTGAGACTGACCTTGGATCCTGCCTGACTCCAGTGTTCAATCTCGGTCTTCATCGTTTCTTCGGTGATGCACTGAGGTGCAATATCCCAGATGTTATGGGCATATTCCCTCACCGTCCTGTCGATGGAGAACTTGCCCATGCGCGCGGTGTTCAGCAGGGCCATCTTCATCCATGCCTGCTTATCCTGATATAGCTTATCGACCCGGCCCTGTACCTCAATGTAGGAGGCATAGTCGGCCAGCAGCATATAGTGATCCACCTCGAGCAGGTTCTCGATCAGGCCCCTGTAGCGTTCGGTATCCTGGGAATTGAAGTAGCCGTCATGAATCATGTCCAGGGCTTCACGAAGTTCCGGATTGCGCTCGTAAAAATCTCGGGGGCGATAACCCTGGGCGCGCAGGTTGGTGACCTCGTCCGTGGTCATGCCAAAGATGAAGATGTTCTCTTCACCCACTTCTTCGCGTATCTCGACATTGGCACCATCCAGGGTACCGATCGTCAGGGCGCCATTCAGCGAGAGTTTCATATTGCCCGTACCTGATGCCTCGGTACCTGCCGTGGATATCTGCTCCGAGAGATCCGCGGCCGGGATGATGATCGAGGCATTGGATACATCATAGTTTGGGAAGAACACGACCTTGAGCCTGTCACCAATCATCGGGTCATTATTGATGGTATCGGCGATATCATTAATCAGGCAGATAATCTGTTTGGCCGTTGCATAACCCGGCGCTGCCTTACCAGCGAACAGGACCACCCTGGGGGCGGCCTCTGTAGCCTCACCCCGGCGGATGCGGTTATAGAGGGTCACGCAGTGAAGCAGGTTGAGTAACTGGCGCTTGTACTCGTGTATCCGTTTGACCTGGATATCGAACATGGCGTTGGTGCTGACATTAATGCCGGTGCTTTTCTTGATAGCTTTAGCCAGTTTTTCCTTGTTCTGCTTTTTAACGGCAGTGTAGCTCTCCATGAAATCTGGCTTGTCGACGAAGGCCTCCAGCTTATGAAGTTCGTCCAGGTCAGTGACCCAGTTGTTACCAATCCGGCTGGTAATGAGTTTTGCCAGTGGTCGGTTGGCCTGGTTGAGCCAGAGTCGTGGTGTGATGCCATTGGTGACATTCACAAACTTTTCGGGCATCAGATTATAGAAGTCGTGGAACAGGTGTTTCTTGATCAGTTCTGAATGCAGGGCGGCAACGCCATTGACGCGTTTACTGCCAACAACGCACAGATAGGCCATGCGTACGTTACGCCCATGGCTCTCGTCGATCAGTGAGATGCGTCTGAGCAGGTCGGGATTGCCGGGGTGGTGATGGCGCACGCAGTCCAGGAAGTAATGGTTGATCTCATAAATGATCTGCATATGCCTTGGCAGTACCTTTTCCATCAGCTCAACCGGCCAGACCTCGAGTGCCTCGGGCATCAGGGTATGGTTGGTATAGGCGAAGGTCTCCTGGGTCAGTTCCCAGGCCTTGTCCCAGCTCAGCTTCATGACATCAATAAACAGGCGCATCAGTTCCGGGATCGCGATGGCCGGGTGTGTGTCGTTGAGCTGGATGACGGAATATTTCGGGAAGTCCTCGATCTTGTAGCCGCGCACGAGGAAACGATTGAGGATGTCCTGTAGCGAGGCGCTGACGAAGAAGTATTCCTGCTTGAGGCGCAGTTCGCGACCGATGGCGGTGGCATCGTTGGGGTAGAGGACCTTGGAGATGGTCTCGGTCTCAGACTTGCCCTCAACGGCGCGGATATAGTCGCCCTCGTTAAAGTAGTTCAGGTCAAAGTCGCGGGTAGATTTTGCGGCCCAGAGGCGAAGGTTGTTGACGTTGTGGTGACCGTAGCCGGGTATGGGGTAGTCATAGGCCATGGCCATGACTTCCTCGACATCTTCCCAGTAATGGTGGGTCTTGCCCTGCGCATCCGTATGCGTGGAAAGCTTGCCGTAAAAATGAACAGGGTAGGTATGCTCGGCCCGTGGATACTCCCAGGGAATGCCAAAACGCAGCCAGTTATCCGGGTGCTCGATCTGGGCACCGTTCTGAATCTCCTGGCGGAACATGCCGAACTCATAACGAATGCCATAGGCATAGCCGGGCATACACTGAGTAGCCATGGAATCCATGATGCAGGCGGCGAGTCGGCCAAGGCCGCCATTACCCAGGGCTGCATCGGGTTCCAGTTCTGCGACCAGGTCGATGCTTACGCCCAGGTCTTCAAGGGCGCCCTGCGCCTCGTCAAAGAATCCCATGTTGAGCAGGGCATTGATCAGCATGCGCCCGATCAGGTATTCCATGGAGAGGTAATAAATACGCTTGGAGCCATACTCGTTGAAGTGGCGACGGGTGAACAGGCGTCGTTCGATCAGGCGATCCCTGGCGGCATAGGCAACGGCGTTTAACCAGTCTCTGCGGCTAGCGAATTCAGGATCCCGCCCAACGGTGTGGATGAGGCGTGCCCTGATCGAGGCCTTGAGTTGCTCACGATCGCTACTGAGTGGCTCGTAGGTATAGCCGTTATTCTTGCTCATGGATTACCCCTGGTTCTGTTCTCTGCTGATCGCGCGATGACCAATATCGCGGCGGCAGTACATATTGTCCCAACTGATCTGGTCGACCAGTTTATAGGCTGTTTGTTGTGCTTCGGTGACGCTGTTGCCCAGTCCCACGGCGCACAGCACGCGTCCGCCATTGGTAACGACTTCACCATCCTGTTCGCGGGTGCCGGCATGAAAGACCTTGCAGGTTTTGCCATTGTCATCACTACCCAGCCCTGAGATCACGTCACCCTTGTCATAGCTGTTCGGGTAACCACCGGCAGCCAGCACCACGCCGAGTGATGGACGTTCATCCCAGCGGGCCTCGACCTTGTCCAGTGTGCCGTTTACCCCTGCCTCGATCAGGTCAACCAGGTCGGATTCCAGTCGGGCCATGATGGGCTGGGTTTCGGGGTCACCAAATCGACAGTTGTATTCAAGGACCTTGGGTGTGCCTTCCGCATCGATCATCAGCCCGGCATAAAGAAAGCCGGTGTAGGGTAGTCCCTCGGTGGCCATGCCTGTGACGGTTGGTTCGATGACCTCTTTCATGACCCGTGCCTCCATCTCTGGTGTGACAACGGGTGCGGGCGAATAGGCACCCATGCCACCGGTGTTGGGTCCGGTGTCCCCCTCGTCCCGGGCCTTGTGATCCTGGGAGCTGGCCATGGCCAGTATGTTCGAGCCATCAACCATGCAGATAAAGCTGGCCTCTTCACCTGTCAGGAACTCCTCGATGACAACGCGGTGTCCGGCCTCGCCGAAGGCATTACCTGCCAGCATGTCCTTGACTGCAGCATTGGCCTCTTCCTGGGTCTGGGCAAGGATCACGCCCTTGCCGGCCGCGAGTCCATCGGCCTTGACGACAATGGGGGCACCGTGGTCATGGATAAAGTCCATGGCCTCAGCAATATCGGTAAACACGCCATATCTCCCTGTCGGGATATGATGCCGATCCAGGAAATCCTTGGTGAAGGCCTTGGAACCCTCAAGCTGGGCAGCGCCCTGGGTGGGGCCAAAGATCTTCAGGCCGCCATCGCGGAAGGTATCAACAACACCCTTTACCAGGGGTGCCTCAGGTCCGACCACGGTCAGGTCAATCTGCTGGTCCTGTGCAAAACTAAAAAGTTCGCTGATGTCTTCTGCGCCGATATCCACGTTCTCGATCTTATCTTCCAGTGCTGAGCCAGCATTGCCGGGGGCAACGTAAACCTTGCTGACCCTGGACGACTGGGCCAGTTTCCAGGCAAGGGCGTGCTCACGACCTCCACCGCCAATCACGAGTAACTTCATCAGGGGCTCCGAGAATATTGCTTCAAAGAATTCCCCATTTTATGTCGTCCTAACAATCTTGTCTCTCGTTGATGAAGGCTTGACCCGTTACCGGTGGATTGTGACAAGATGTATGCATGAAACTTGCCATGCTTGATCAGTTCAGTTTTCACCATGTCCTGGAAGAGACCCCAGGTACTGCCCTCGTCCTGTTTACCACGCCTTACTGTGGTTCATGTAAGGCCATGAAACAGGCGCTGTTGCAACTTGAGGCGGATTCCGGCCTGCACCTGTTTGAAGTTGATGCAGGCACCGATCAGGCCCTGGTTGAGTCCTTCGAGGTGTTTCACCTGCCGGCCTTATTTCTGTTCCAGGATGGTGCGTACCACGCACCACTAGAGGTAGAACCCGTGGTCAGCAGAATCCTTGGCAAGATTGATGAACTCCTTAAGCAGCCAGCCCGGGAGGCACCGTGACCCTGCAGGTAAAAAATGGCCTGCTCAGCGCTGCCCGTTATATCGAATCACCCAACCAGGATGAGCGGCCGGAGGGTGTAGAGATCGATCTCGTGGTCTTGCATAACATCAGTCTGCCGCCGGGGGAGTTTGGCGGAGACTGGATAGAACTGTTTTTTACTAACTGCCTGCCGACAGATGCGCATCCCTATTTCCAGGAGATCGAGGGCATGGAGGTTTCCAGTCACCTGCTGATCAGGCGCGATGGCAGCGTGACACAGTTTGTGCCCTTTGATCGCCGGGCCTGGCACGCGGGTGCGTCCTGTCATGACGGGCGTGAGCGCTGTAATGACTTCTCGATAGGGATTGAACTGGAGGGTACAGATGATCTGCCCTTCGATGAGCGGCAGTACCAGGTACTCGATGAGGTCCTGAATGCACTGATCAACGCTTACCCCGGCCTGGGTGCGCACACCCTGACCGGGCATGAGCATATTGCCCCGGGTCGCAAGACAGACCCCGGTCCTGAATTTGACTGGCACAGGGTCAGGCAGTCACTTGCAAACAGGGATATAATCGCCTGACATCACTTTGGGGGGAGATGTATGACGCTAATCAGCCTGCTGATTGCACTGTTTATTGAACGTACGGCCAATCTGTTTGAACAGTGGCGTTCACTCGATTTCTTTACCGATTATGCGCGTAAATGGACAGCAGTCATTGCCCGATACGGTGATGCAGATAGTTATCTTGGTCTTGCGCTCGTGCTGCTGCCGCCACTATTGCTGGTTTCCCTGTTAAGCGAGATGCTTGATGACTGGATCTTTGGCCTGGTGGGGATGGCCTTTTCCGTCTTTATCCTGTTGCTCAGCCTTGGAAGAAACCCTGAAGCCATGGCCGAGTTTTATATCGAGGCAGTCGATGCAGACAATACTGAGGCCCTGCAGGATGCCTCAGAGGCGGTGACGGGCAATCGCGAGTATGCCTCGACCCGCGATCGTCTCACGGCCTTCGTCAATGGACTCTTTATCCGGGCCAACAAGAACCTCTATGCCGTTATCTTCTGGTTCGTACTGCTGGGCCCGCTGGGTGCGGCGCTCTATCGTCTGAGCCTGGAGCTCAGGGAACGGCGCGATATCTGTGGAGATCAGTTTGCAGACCTGGCCGGGCAGTGGGTGGCTATTATGGACTGGGCGCCGGCCCGTATCTCGGCGATCGCCATGGGCGTGGTTGGTGCCTTTGATCCCGCCCTGGCCGCAGTCAAGTCTCACCTGTTCAATAGTTTTTCTACCCTTGGAAAAGATAATGCCGCCGTACTGAGCGAGGCCGGGTGGCGCTCTGTTCAACTGGATGATTTCATCACTGAAGATGATGTTGACAGTACGGTGATCACCACCGTGCTTGGCCTTGCCAGTAATGCCATCATGAGGACACTCGTCGCCTGGGTCATTATCGTCGCCGTGATGACGATCTGGGATATCGTCTGATTCATGATTGTCGATCTGATACGCCACGGAGAGCCGGTTGGTGGCAGGGGGTATCGTGGCCACGGCGTCGATGATCCACTGAGCGAGACCGGCTGGCAGCAGATGCGAGATGCCCTGAAGGATAGCTCGGGCTGGTCCGGCATCGTTTCCTCACCGCTTAAGCGATGCAGTGACTTTGCCGATGAGCTTGCCTCTGCTCATGATCTGCAGGTGACCATAGAGGAACGTTTCAAGGAAGTTGGTTTTGGTCGCTGGGAAGGACTCTCGCCCGATGAGGTAATCGCACGTTGGCCGGAAGAGTACGCGGCCATCTACCAGGACCCGGTTAACTTCAGGCCTGAAGGTGCAGAGTCACTGCAGGCCTTTTATCAACGTGTCAGTGACGCAATGGATGCACTGTCATCGCGCTCGGATGAGCATCTGTTACTGATCGCTCATGCCGGTGTGATCAGGGCAGCAATCGCAAAGGCTGCGGGTGCGGCACCGGGCACGATGTATCGTTACAAGATTCCCTATGCGGGTATCACAAGGCTTCGTGTTGATGACAAAGGCTGGTTTGTCGAGTTTGTGAATGCCCGTCCCTGAGCTTGCCTATAACTCGACTATCCCGCTTCGCTGACTGGACTTGGCCTGGTAAAGCGCGTCGTCCGTCCGTTTCATGGTGGCCTCGCCATCACTGTCCGATGTCGGCCTGATAAAGGTAAAGCCACCTGAGCAACTCACCAGGGTGTCGCTAAATTCAGGGTACTGCTTTTCCTGTTCCTGCCTGAAGTGTCGGTTGAGTCGCTGGAACCACTGCTTAATATCTTCCGACGAGGTGTTGCTCTGCAGGAAGATAAATTCATCGCCCCCGTAGCGTGCAGCGAGATCGGTCTGCCTGACATGGTGTTTCAGGATGCCGGCGAATAGCCTGAGTATCCTGTCACCGGCTTCATGTCCGTGGGTGTCATTCAGTTCCTTGAAGTGGTCCAGGTCCAGCATGACCATGGCAACGGGCCTGCCCGTCTGGGCAAGTGCATAGTATTCAGGCAGCGAGTTGTTAAACCTGCGACGGTTAGCGATACCTGTTAGCTCGTCTGTCTGGCTGAGTCCGTGAAGTTCCCTGTGATGTCGTTTGATCGTGTCAGCACTACTGATGATGTCTGCCGTTTCCCTGAGTGTCGGATTGAGGCTGGCGGCCATGTCTTCGCCGCTGCGTACCCGTTCCAGTGCCTGAAAGATCTCGTTGTAGTCCCGTTCTATCGAATCTCTTATCCGGCTCATCATGATCATCTGGATGAGGAGGATGAATGCGACGGCAACAATGCCTGTTGCCGTAAACGCTGCCAGCAGGGTGCCCTTGTGTCTTTTTCTGATGTGCAGGTCCAGCAGCCAGTTAGTTCCGGGCACGGTTTGTGCGACATGGATACTGCCCGGAGGGGCCTCATCCGGGCCTGCCCTGAGCAGGTGATGTCCATTAGGGTCGATGATGCGAATGCGCATGCCCTCAGTCGCCCATTCATCCAGCAGGGTTTGCAGGGTCTTTAACTTAAAGCTACCCAGGATCAGGCCCATGGATTCGCCGGCCGAGTCGTAAAGCACCTGGGTGATGTCGAAGTGTTCGAGACCGAGCACGCGTTTATGTACCGGGGGATTTGTGGTCTCCAGTCCGAGTATCTGGCGGCCCATGTCGGTCAGGCAGAGTGGTCCTATCCTGAGGTCAGGAGGATTGCCAAGCACTTCGCCTTCCGGGGTGATGAGTGCAAGGCCAAGCATGTCCGGTAGCAGGGCTGCATTTTCGATGGCCCATTCGGCAGCCGGTACCTCCGCCTGGGAGATCAGCAGGTTCTCAACCTCGATGTGTGAACCGAGGCTGGCAACGATGTCGTGATAGATATCCAGGCGTGTTGCCAGTAGTTCGGCCTTATCCTGGGCCTGGGCCACTGCAGCGGCCTGCTCATAGTCATCAAGGAATCGGGAAAACTGGTTCCAGATAAAAACAGCGGCAATCACCAGCGCAAGCATAATAATTACCGCATTGCGGGTCAGCATCGAAGAGAGTGCGATCTGCCGATCCTGTTTTTTCAATAATGAATTCTCTGACCTGTTGAAAAACCCTAGTGATTATAGTTGATTGATTTCGCTTAGCGTGGGTACGGTCAGGCCGGCTTCCTGGGCCAGGCCCATGGCGCGTTCCAGCCTGGCTGGTGCGCTTCTACCCATGCATTTATGTTCCGGGTCACCCTCAAAGGTCAGCAGCATCGAGTCGATCATGGAGTTGATATCAAAGGTCTGCCCGGTGAGCCATGCCTGGATACCCAGCACCTCGGAAGCAACATTTCGCGCCAGGGTTTCATGCTTCTGCCACAGCTCTCCGACGGTACCGCCAACCTTCAGGCCACAGATATTGGTCGTCAGGATATAGAGGTTTTTCAGTACCAGTTCAGCCAGGAGTTCATCGGTGTTATTCAGGATACGTACCGGGATATCAATGGACTCCAGGGCACGTGCAATCATACCGGCATGCGGTCCATAGACAGGTGATGGAATGATGACTTTCGCATCCTGTCCCTTCTTCTTTTCAAACCAGACCGATATGACGGTGGGCTCTAATTGCAGGGCCTCCCAGTCGCCGGGCAGGAGCTCGTTCTGCAGCAGGACAAGCTTGTCAGTCCAGAATGATGGAATCCTGGCAAGTACATCCTTCAGGTCCTTTTCAGCAACGGCAACAAGGACCAGGGCGGGTTCAGGCAGATGGGTTGCCTCGCTGGCAATCTCCATGCTGCGTGTAACCGGGAATACGGGATGTCCGCTGCGGAGAAATCCTCGCGCGAATACACCGCCCATTTCTCCCATGCCAATTATGATGACGGGTTCTTTCATCTGGAACTGTTCTCTTTAAGTCTGGATAGTTGAGGCTCAGAGTATAGCCATCTCAGATTAATTGAAAAATCCTGTCCTGATGATGGCTGCGTCGTTCAGCGTAATACACGCGCATATGTTAATCTTCGCAGCCCTGAAACACACTCCGAGAATGAATGACGATGAGCCCCTATCTCGAAACCGCTATTAAGGCCGCCAGGGCGGCTGAGGAAGTAATCAGACGATACTACATGGGAGAGTTCGAGATTGAACTCAAGCCGGATGAGAGCCCGGTTACCGTGGCAGATGTCGAGACAGAGAAGACCATCCGCAGCATCATACTCGATGCCTTTCCTGAGCATGGCTTCTTCGGTGAAGAGACCGGCAAGGTCAACGAGGATGCCGAATATAACTGGCTGATTGATCCGATCGATGGCACCAAGAGTTTCGTGCGTCAGTACCCATTTTTCTCTACCCAGATTGCCCTGATGAAGGGAGATGAACTCATCATGGGTGTCTCCAATGCACCGGTCTTTGGTGAGATGGCCTATGCAGAAAAGGGGCAGGGGGCATTTTTGAATGATGAGCCAATCAGTGTCAGTGATATCCAGACACTTTCAAAGGCGACTTTATCAACCGGAAACATCGCCACGCTTGCGGCAGGTGAGCACTGGTCTGAACTGGGTAAGATCATCTGCGAGGTGAACCGCACACGTGGTTATGGGGATTTCTACCATTATCACCTGCTGGCATCGGGCAAGATCGACCTGATCGTGGAGTCAGATGTGAACATCCTCGATATTGCAGCCCTTTCGGTGATTATTGGCGAGGCCGGTGGTGTATTTACCGACCTGAGCGGAAATCCGCTGGACCTGGATACGACGACTGTACTGGCAACGTCCAGCCCTGCCATTCATGAAGAGGTCCTTGGCCGACTGTCCTGAGGAGTTAGTCGGTTCTTTTAATGCGGGTCCACTGGTTATTGATGTAGCCCTCGGCCGGCTGGTAGTCGATCTTGTAGGCCATCTTGGCGGACTCCTCAATCCAGAATCCCAGATAAACGTAGGACAGGCCCATTCGGCGGGCCTGTTCGATCTCCCAGAGCACTGCGAAACGCCCCGGCGCGAATGCGGCATATTCCGGATCAAAGAAGGTATAGACGGCCGACAGGCCGGTACGCACCTGGTCGTAGACTGCGACCGCGATTAGTCTGCCACCATCCCTGATCTCTGCAAACCAGCTGCGACTCCAGTCAGACGCAATAAAGCCCATATACTCATCTGGCGACATGCTGGCCATGGCCCCGTCTTCATGGCGACTTGCTGTGTAGCGCTGGAATAGCTGGTAGTGCGACTCCTTAAACCGTGCAGCCGTGACCTCGACATCCAGTGACTCACAACGACTCAGCAGGCGCCGGTCGGTGCGCCTCGGCCTGAACTCGTCAACATTAACCCTGAGCGGGACGCAGGCCTGGCAGGTTTTACAGTGCGGACGGTAGACATGCTCGCCGCTGCGGCGAAAGCCCAGATCTATAAGCTGGTCATAAAGGGGAGCGGTCAGTGGTACGGAAGGATCCGGAACGATATTGGCAGCCGCCCTGTCCGCAAGATAGGGACAGGGGCTGTCAATCGTGAGGTAGAACTGCAGGCGATCCATGCCTGCATTATAGAGTCAGATCGGCAATCTGCCTCAGGCGTTAGGGTCTTTTTTCATGAAATGGTAGACCGCGTAAGCGCCACCAAAGCAGAGGAAGATCAGGGCAATGATGCTCCACAGGGCTGCAGGGCTGTTCATGATCAGGTCCATCAGTTTCACTCCAGTTCGTTGTTTAAAATTCAGCAGTGATCCTACATTCGTTATGGTTATTGTCGATGATCTAAATCAATTTAATCCAGAGATCTTCTGCTTCTGTTAGAATTCTTTCCTTTTTTTGCTCCGGATAAACCAGATGGCCAGCCCCAATCCAAGAACCGAGCTGCTCAAGTCAGCCCTCCAGGAACGCATACTGATCCTAGATGGCGCCATGGGCACGATGATTCAACGCCACAAGCTGGAAGAGGCGGATTATCGTGGTGAACGATTTGCGGACTGGCATACCGACCTCAAGGGCAATAATGATCTGCTTGCCATAACCCGGCCAGAGGTCATACGGGGCATTCATGAGGCCTTTCTCAAGGTCGGTGCCGATATCATCGAGACCAATACCTTTAATGGTACCCGCGTCTCCATGTCAGATTACGACATGCAGGACCTCGCCCATGAGATCAACCTGACCGCGACCCGGCTTGCACGCGAAGTGGCAGATGCCTATTCAACGCCGGAGAAACCCCGCTTTGTGGCCGGGGTCCTGGGCCCAACAAGCAGGACGCTTTCTATCTCGCCGGACGTAAATGATCCCGGCTATCGCAATATCTCCTTTGATGAACTGGTTGATCAGTATTACGAGTCTACTGATGCACTGGTTGAGGGTGGCTCAGACATCATTCTCATCGAGACCATCTTTGACACCCTGAACGCCAAGGCAGCGATCTTTGCCGTTGAAAAGTATTTCGATGACAAGGATGTTGAACTGCCGATCATGATCTCGGGCACCATCACCGATGCCTCTGGACGAACCCTGTCAGGGCAGACAACCGAGGCTTTCTATAACAGCCTGCGCCACGCGAAGCCGATTTCGATTGGACTGAACTGCGCCCTTGGTCCAGATCTGCTCAGGCAGTATGTCGAGGAGATGTCGCGGGTGGCTGAGTGTTATGTCAACGCACACCCTAACGCCGGCCTGCCCAATGAGTTTGGCGAATATGATCTTGGTGCTGAAGACATGGGTGGCTACATCGGTGAATGGGCGGATTCCGGCTTTCTGAATATCGTCGGTGGCTGTTGTGGCACCACGCCGCAGCATATAGAGGCCATTGCCAGGGCCGTTGAAGGTAAGCAGCCGCGTCAGAAGCCGCAGCAGGCAGTAGCGTGTCGCCTGTCGGGTCTTGAACCCCTGAATATCGACAAGGAATCCCTGTTTGTGAACGTGGGTGAGCGGGCCAACGTGACCGGCTCTGCCAAGTTCAAACGCCTGATCCTGAACGAGGAATACGAAGAGGCCCTGGATATCTGCCGTGCCCAGGTGGAGAACGGGGCGCAGATTGTCGACGTGAACATGGACGAGGGTATGCTCGATGGCGAGGCGGCCATGGTGCGCTTTCTCAACCTGATTGCCTCGGAACCGGATATCGCGCGCGTACCGCTGATGATCGACTCCTCCAAGTGGGAGATCATCGAGGCGGGCCTGAAGTGTTGCCAGGGCAAGCCCATCGTGAACTCGATCTCCATGAAGGAGGGCGAGGACAAGTTCCGCGAGCAGGCCCTGCTATGTCGTCGTTATGGCGCAGCAGTAATCGTGATGGCCTTTGATGAGGTTGGCCAGGCCGATACCCAGGAGCGCAAGGTTGAAATCTGTACTCGTGCTTACGAGATTCTTGTGAACGAAATCGGTTTTCCGCCTGAAGATATTATCTTTGATCCCAATATTTTCGCCGTGGCGACTGGTATTGAGGAGCACAATAATTACGGTGTCGATTTCATCGAGGCGACCCGCAGCATCAAGCAGAAGCTTCCCCATGCCATGGTCTCTGGCGGCGTCTCAAATGTGTCGTTTTCTTTCCGCGGCAACAACCCGGTACGCGAGGCCATACATGCGGTGTTCCTGTATCACGCCATCAGGGCGGGTATGGACATGGGTATCGTGAATGCCGGTCAGCTGGCGGTCTATGATGATCTTCCGGAAGCCTTACGTAAGGCTGTCGAAGACGTTGTTCTTAATCGAGACCCCGAGGCCGGAGAGCGACTGGTCGAGATCGCCCCTGAGTACGCGGGTGACGGCTCTACTGCACAGAAGCAGGAAGACCTGGAATGGCGTGAATGGCCAGTGAATAAACGTCTTGAGCATGCACTGGTCAAGGGGATTACCGAATACATCGATGGTGATACTGAAGAGGCACGACAGCAGGCTGAACGACCACTGCATGTCATCGAAGGGCCGCTGATGGATGGCATGAACGTGGTTGGCGACCTGTTTGGTGCAGGCAAGATGTTCCTGCCGCAGGTGGTCAAATCTGCACGTGTTATGAAAAAAGCCGTGGCCTACCTTGAGCCTTACCTGGAGGCGGAGAAGGCCGATAATGCCATGGAGGCACAGGGTAAAATCCTGATGGCCACTGTGAAAGGGGACGTCCACGATATCGGTAAGAATATCGTTGGTGTTGTCCTGCAGTGTAATAACTACGAGGTCATTGACCTTGGCGTGATGGTGCCGGCCGAGACCATCCTGCAGAAGGCACGAGAAGAGAATGTCGATATCATCGGGCTCTCCGGTCTTATCACCCCTTCCCTGGATGAGATGGTTCATGTTGCAAAAGAGATGACCCGTCAGGGTTTTGATATCCCGCTGATGATTGGTGGGGCGACGACGTCCAAGGCCCACACCGCGGTGAAGATTGAGCCGCAGTACGAGCATGGAGCGATCTATGTCGCTGATGCCTCACGTGCAGTTGGGGTGGCCTCAACCTTACTTTCAGATACTCAGAAGCCCGCCTACCTCGATGATATTCGTCAGGAATATGAAATCGTGCGCCAACAGCGGGCTGCGAAGAATGAGACCAGGAACCTGGTTGAGATCGAGCTGGCCAGGAACAATCCGACTCCGATCGACTGGGGCAACACACAGATTACGGTACCCAGGCAACTCGGCATCACTGTGCTGAATGATATCGATCTTGCTGAGATCGTTCCCTATATCGACTGGACCTTCTTCTTCCATGCCTGGCAGTTAAAGGGGCGCTTCCCAAGAATTCTGGATGATGCCGAAAAAGGCGAAGAGGCGCGTAAGCTCTTTGCCGACGCACAGGACATGCTGGAGAAAGTCATTGAGGAAAAATGGCTGGGTGCCTCAGCCGTCGTCGGTTTGTTCCCAGCGAATGCAGTTGGCGATGACATCGAGGTCTATACCGATGAGACGCGTCATGGCCTGAATACCGTGTTGCATAACCTGCGTAAACAGGGCCGCCAGCCTGAAGGAAAATACAATGAGTGTCTGGCGGATTATGTGGCACCAAAGGACTCTGGCCTTGCGGACTATATTGGTGGTTTTGCGGCAACGGCTGGTATCGGTATCGATGAAAAGGTTGCCGAATTCGACGCCGATCATGATGACTATAGCTCCCTGATGCTCAAGGCCCTTGCGGACCGTCTTGCTGAGGCCTTGACCGAATGGCTGCACGAGAAGGTGCGCAAGGAACTGTGGGGCTATGCCGCGGGTGAGCAGTTTGCGAATAATGAGCTGATCGAAGAAAAATATCAGGGTATACGCCCGGCCATGGGTTACCCGGCCTCACCGGATCATACGGAAAAGGATCTGCTCTGGGCCTTGCTGGATGCCGAAAAGAACACAGGGATCTGGTTGACCGAATCCAAGGCGATGGTGCCTACTGCCGCCGTGAGCGGCCTGTACTTTGCCCACCCCGAGGCGCGTTATTTTGCGGTTGGTAAGATCAACCGTGACCAGGTGACAGATTATGCGCACCGCAAGGGTATGAGTGTGGCAGAAGTAGAGAAGTGGCTGGCGCCGAATCTTGCCTACGAGCCCTGAGTCATATGGCGTGCATCGTGCCCATAACCGATAACTTGCCATCGTTTTTCGCCGCATAACAGTTCTTATCGGCAAGCTCGAGGACCGAGCGAGCGCTTGGGCTTGTCTCATTGATCTCTGCAATGCCGATGCTTACGCCAAGCTGAAAGTCCCGATGGCAGCAGGTAAACGCGTGTGACTCGGTAGACTGAACGATCTTGTCTGCGATCAGGCGACTCTGGTGCATACTGGTGTTGTACAGCAGGAGCCCAAATTCATCGCCACCCAGCCTTGCCAGCAAATCATCATGACGCAGTAGCTGAGTCCAGT
>JAAUXZ010114837.1_pt1 | contig 25153 bp, 24 predicted proteins | sample 7278131 | NCBI WGS metagenome assembly JAAUXZ01 (sample SAMN14350119, study PRJNA611818) | marine sediment metagenome | isolation source: surface marine sediment (3m) | place: French Polynesia: Moorea | collected 2018-08 | reverse complement strand
GACTGTGTCCCGTTTAACCAGCCTTTACCATAGGTCCCTCCAGAACCTATTGCGATCTTCGACTGAATAATGTGATATCCGGTGCCCAAAGGATCACTTTCCGGATCAAGCAGTGTAAGGATTCGGTTGCGTTGATAATCATGTAATGCAAACTTCCACAACAATGGCGCCATCAAAGAAGCAATTAAACCCAGAACCATAAAAATTTTCCAACGCACCCCGGCCAGGAATAACACAAAAAATCCTGCGCTGCCGACCAGCAGTGCTGTTCCAAGGTCGGGTTGGCGTGCAATCAATAACACCGGCACGATCACCAGGCCGGAAGATATCAATAGATCTTTCCAGCCCACGGGTAAAACCTTCTCGGAAAGATAGGATGCAATCATCATGGGCATCGCCAGTTTCATTAATTCTGAAGGTTGAAAGCGGAGAAAACCGAGATCGAGCCAACGCTGTGCACCCTTGCCCACTTCACCAAATCCAATAACGGCAACGAGGAGCAATACACCCACAAGATAAAATACCAGGGACAGTTTTTTTAATACGCGCAAGGATATATTGGCAACCAGCACCATCAAGCCAACCGCGACACCGAGTCGAGTTAACTGCCGAAACATAAGCTCTGTATTACTACCGCCTGCGCTAAACAGAATTAAAAATCCAATGGCAGATAATAAAAACAACAATAACATGAGTACCGGATCCAACCTGAATGCATCTAAAATCCGCCTCGATATTGATATTTGATCGCTCTCAATCACACGATTCATCAACTGTTGCTCTCTTGTTGGGCGTTATGTCTTAACAGGTAGGCATCCATCATTTTTCTAGCAATGGGGGCGGCGGTACTGCTACCACTTCCCCCGTTTTCGACGATGACTGCAATAGCAATTTTGGGATCTTCAAGTGGAGCAAAACCCATGAATAAGGCATGATCACGTAATTTCTTACTGATCTTATCTTCCTCGTACTCTTCATCCTGTGCGATACCAAAGACCTGGGCAGTGCCGGTTTTACCGGCCATTCTGTAGGTAATGCCTTGCGCTATGCGATGGGCAGTACCGCGCAGTCCATGAACGACATTTTCCATCGCTTTAATCACATGCTCCCAGTTCAAAGCTTTTTTGACATTATAGACACCATTAATTTCAGGGAGTATTTCCAACTCCATATCCTCGGTTGGAAATTCGATGGTCTTTACCAGGTGAGGTTTAAAACGCTGCCCCTCAAGCGCCAGTGCGGCAGTTGCATTAGCCAATTGCAACGGAGTAACCAACATATAGCCCTGACCGATACCAGTGATCAAGGTTTCTCCGGGAAACCATGGCTGCCCACGGGCACCCCTTTTCCACTCCCTCGAAGGCATCAGTCCGGGACGCTCCCCGGTACTGTCTATTCCAGTTTTTTCACCGAATCCAAACTGTTTCATGAACACTGACATTCGGTCGATACCCATACCATAAGACAAATCATAAAAATATACATCACAGGACTGGGCGATCGCATCATTCAAGTTCATCTTGCCATGCCCTTCTTTTTTCCAGTCACGGTATCTGCGTTCTTCATTGGGCAGCAGATAATACCCCCCACAATACACCGTTTGTTTATGACCCATAATGCTGTATTCAAGGCCTGCAAGCCCGAAAAAAGGCTTAGTCGTAGAACCCGGTGGATATTGCCCGGTTAAAGCACGATTAAACAAGGGTCGGCTCGATGAATCCCTTAACTCACTGTATTCTTTGGACTTAATTCCCTTTACAAATAAATTTGGGTCAAAGCTTGGCATACTGACTAAAGCCAGAACCTCACCATTACTGGGGTCAATAGCCACGACTGAACCACGTTCCTCCGCAAATAAATCTTCTGCTAATTGTTGTAATGCTGAATCAATAGTCAGGTACAGATTATTGCCCGGTAAGGGTGGTTGTTCATCTAAAACACGTAGGGTTCGACCGGAAGCGTTGACCTCCACTCGTTGATATCCAACATCACCATGTAGGTCATTTTCATAATATTTTTCCAGCCCAAGCTTACCTATATGGCTGGTACCCGCATAAGAGGCTTCATCCAAAGAATTTAAATCTCGTTCATCGATTCGGGCCACATAGCCCAGCGCATGAACAGCATGTTTTCCTAATGGATAGTTACGCGTCAGGCGTGCATTGATTTCCACGCCCTTAAATCGATGCAAATTCACCGCCAGCAAGGCGACTTCATCATCGGTAAGATTAAACAGCAGTGGAACACTTTCAAAAGGACGTCGACGTTTTGATGCGAGACGAAATTTTTTGACATCTTGTTCTGAAATTTCAACCAGTGAGGATAACTCCTGTAAGACCTGTTCCAGATCATCCATCTGCTCACGTACAATTTCCAGGCGATAGGCCGGTAAATTGTCCGCTAAAACCACACCATTACGATCATAAATTAATCCTCGAGTAGGGGGTAAAGCTTTCAGTCTGACCCGGTTCGAATTTGACAAGGTAGAGAAATGATCATGTTCAACAACCTGCAGAACATACATACGTCCCAGCACAATGGACATCAATACCAATACGATAATCGCTGATACAATCAGACGGCGTTGGATCAAGCGGGTTTCTTGGTAGTTATCTTTTAACTGTTCTCGGTAGGCCATCGGTCGTGATGCCCTTAACTATCTAACATACGGGAAGGAGGTAACGCTTCATTTGATGAATTATTAAACCACTCATCGATATAAATTCAAACCCTCTATATTCGATTTATTATCAATCATCAAAAATTCATCGACAAAAAAAAAGCCTGCACGGAGCAGGCTTTTATAGGCACTTATCTATTTACAACAGCGGAACCATTAACAGTGCCACGATATTGATAATCTTAATTAATGGATTGATTGCGGGGCCAGCAGTGTCCTTGTATGGGTCACCAACGGTATCACCGGTTACCGCAGCCTTGTGGGCATCTGAACCCTTACCACCATGATTACCATCCTCTATATATTTTTTGGCATTATCCCAAGCACCACCACCTGTGGTCATCGAAATCGCTACGAATAAACCCGTCACGATAGTACCGATAAGCATACCGCCCAGGGCCTGTGCGCCTAATGTCAAACCCACTATGATAGGCACCAGAACTGGAAGTAAGGATGGTATGATCATCTCCTTGATGGCAGCTCGGGTCAGCATATCTACCGCCTTGGAATAATCCGGTTTTTCAGTGCGGTCCATGATGCCCGGCATTTCACGAAACTGACGACGCACCTCGTTCACAATACCACCAGCAGCACGGCCTACGGCTTCCATCGCCAATGCTCCAAACAGATAGGGTATCAAACCTCCAATGAATAATCCGATAATGACCATGTGATTGGAGAGCTCAAAGTTAACCGCCTTGCCCGCGCTTGACAGAGAACTCGTGTAATCAGCAAACAGAACCAATGTAGCCAGACCTGCAGAACCAATGGCATAACCCTTGGTTACGGCCTTAGTGGTATTGCCTACCGCATCCAGCGCATCGGTAGTGTTGCGAATATCTTCAGGCAACTCTGCCATTTCGGCTATACCACCCGCATTGTCAGTGATGGGTCCATAAGCATCCAAAGCTACAACGATACCTGTCATGGATAGCATTGCAGTGGCCGCAATGGCGATACCATATAAACCAGCCAGGTTAAATGCTGCCCAGATTGATAAGCATACCGCCAGTACGGGCAACGCAGTCGAGCGCATTGAAACACCGAGGCCAGCTATAACGTTGGTACCATCACCGGTCGTCGAGGCCTCCGCAATATGCCGTACGGGGCTAAATTCTGTAGCGGTATAGTATTCGGTGATCACAATCATGGCCACGGTCAAGACCAGGCCAATCATGGCAGAACCAAACAAGGCATCCGTCGAGTACAGACCGTTATCTGCCATCATGGCATCGGTAATCACATAGAAACCAATGGCCGACAGAACCGCCGAAACCACCGCAGCCTTGTACAAAGCCGTCATAATCTTGCCACCTTCCTTGTATTTCACAAAGAAGGTACCAATAACGGAACTGATGATTGAAATACCCCCCAAAACCAATGGATAAGTCACAGCCAATTCCACTGCCTCGACACCCACACTCGCAAATACCAGTCCGCCCAGTAACATGGTCGCAATAATGGTCACTGCATAGGTTTCAAATAAATCGGCAGCCATACCTGCACAGTCACCGACATTGTCACCAACATTATCTGCAATAACGGCTGGATTCCGTGGATCATCTTCAGGGATACCAGCCTCGACCTTGCCCACGATATCCGCACCCACATCAGCACCCTTGGTAAAAATACCACCGCCTAATCTCGCAAAGATTGAAATCAATGAACCGCCAAACGCCAGTCCGATCATGGCATGCAAAGGATCCTCTGCGCCTAAGGCCAACATCAGGCTGTAGTAACCTGCCACACCCAACAAACCGAGTCCCACCACTAACATGCCGGTAATGGCACCACCTTTAAAGGCAATATCCAGGGCTGGATTAATACCTTGATGAGCCGCTTCGGCTGTTCGTGAATTGGAACGTACGGAAACATGCATGCCAATGTATCCGGCAGCACCCGAAAATACCGCACCCAGTGCAAAACCAACAGCGGTATACCAATCGAGGAAGATACCAATGCCCAGGAATAACACGATACCCACTATAGAGATGGCCGTGTACTGTCGTGTCAGGTAAGCCACGGCGCCTTCCTGAACGGCACCGGCGATACGCACCATATCCTCATTACCTTGAGGTTTAGACATTACGTTAAAAGTACTGATTACCCCGTAGGCAATCCCCACAAAAGCACAGATCAGTGCCATGATTAATGCTGCTGACATCGATGAAGCCCCTATTTGATGTGATTAGATGTAAAAAAAGCCGTGAATATATGAAAGCCTGGCTTTTCCAAGTTATTGACCCAGTTGTTGAAAGATCTGATCACGTATTTCCTCGACCTGACCTATACCGTTAATTTTTATGTATTTGGGCGCCCCTTCAGCCCCGGAATCAGCCCAGTTTGAATAATACTCAATTAAAGGCTCCGTTTGTTCATGATAGACATCCAGGCGTTTTTTTACGGTTTCTTCCTGGTCATCATCACGCTGGATCAGGTCTTCACCGGTCTCATCATCTTTGCCTTCAACCTGAGGTGGATTAAATACGATATGGTAGGTTCTTCCCGAGGCAACATGCACCCGGCGTCCGCTCATGCGTTTGATAATTTCATTATCATCCACGTCAATTTCTACCACGGCGTCCACGGCCACTTTTAACTTGAGTGCTTCCGCTTGTTCTAAAGTACGCGGAAAGCCATCGAACAGAAAACCATTGGCACAATCGTCTTCCTGAATTCTCTCATCGATTAAACCCAGAATAATATCATCAGAAACCAACCCCCCTGAATCCATGACTTTTTTCGCTTCAATACCTAAAGGAGTGCCGGCTTTCACTGCAGCGCGCAACATATCACCCGTTGAGATCTGGGGGATATTATATTTATCTTTAATGTAGTTGGCCTGTGTGCCCTTCCCTGCTCCTGGACCACCAAGTAAAATTATTTTCATAGTTACCTCTTCATGTTGACGCTCTAATGCTTTTTTTTGCTGCACATGATGCACTGATGCCAATGAAATCACCGGGGCAATATCATGGGCTATGATCGGACTTAATTTCTCGATTGCCGAAATACCATCTCCAACGGGCTCATGAACAGCGGCCTGTTACCCGTAAGGATACGGCCTTAGTTATCTGCGGCGCATTCTGCCATAGCGTATTATCAACTACGAGCAGTCTTTTTATATTGACTTATTGATTTACCTTATGTGCAAAACATGCAAATTAAAGCTGTTTATTGTATATTCCCCGCCCTGATCAGTAATCGCAGCTCATTATGATTGTCATTTCGTCATCATAAAGGCCAGGGATAATCGTTTTCATACCCGGTTTCAATGACAATCGTGGACATTTTGGCACAGGCATCAAAGCAAAGAGTGACCTGGGCGATTGCAGCTAATCGTTATTGTATCTGCCGTCCGATCAACCGAGCTCCAGTAACGAAGTAACAGATTTCCTAAATCCTGAAATTCAAGGCCGATAGGCCTACACATTGTGGAGAAACTTTAAAATGACAAAGAAAAATGCGTTTTATGCTCAATCAGGTGGTGTTACAGCCGTCATCAATGCTTCAGCCTGTGGTGTCATTGAGACTTGCCGTAAACACAGCGACAAGATTGAAAACGTTTTAGCAGGACAAAATGGCATCATTGGTGCTTTAACCGAAAATCTAATCGATACCTCCAAAGAATCGGATGAAGCCATCGCTGCCCTGAAAAAAACCCCTTCCGGTGGTTTTGGCTCCTGTCGTTTCAAGTTAAAGAGCTTGGAAGACAACAAACGTGAATATGAGCGCCTGATCGAGGTCTTCAAGGCCCATAACATCGGTTATTTTTTCTACAATGGCGGTGGTGATTCGGCGGATACCTGTTACAAAGTTTCCCAGTTATCCGAAAAGATGGGTTTTCCGGTTCAGGCAATTCATGTCCCCAAGACAGTTGATAATGACCTGCCCATCACGGATAACTGTCCCGGGTTTGGATCAGTCGCCAAGTACATCGCCGTTTCCACACTAGAAGCATCTTATGATGTGCGCTCAATGGCTGCCACCTCTACCAAGATCTTTGTTATCGAGGTCATGGGCCGTCATGCAGGATGGATTGCAGCAGCGGGAGCTCTGGTTGAAGATTACGGTATACCGGTAGTGACCCTGTTCCCCGAAGTTGAATTTGATAAGGATAAGTTCCTGACCGCGGTGGATGCCAAGGTAAAAGAGCACGGTTATTGCACCGTGGTTGTATCTGAGGGCGCACATTACCCTGACGGTACCTTCCTTGCAGAACAGGGCACTCGTGACTCTTTTGGTCATGCCCAACTTGGCGGAGCAGCACCTATCGTTGCCAACATGATCAAAGACGCCCTGGGTCACAAGTTCCACTGGGCAGTTGCCGATTACCTGCAACGTGCTGCACGTCACCTGGCCTCTGAATCCGATGTTGAGCAAGCTTATGCTTTAGGTGAGGCGGCTGTGGAAAAAGCCCTTGAAGGTAAGAATTCCATTATGCCGACAGTGGTTCGTGAATCCTCCAACCCCTACCGATGGAGCATCGGCGAAGCACCTTTAAGTGAAGTCGCCAATGTTGAAAAGATGATGCCAATGGATTTCATTTCAGATGATGGCTTTGGTATCACTGACCAGTGCAAAGAGTATCTGTATCCGCTCATCAAAGGTGAGGCTACCCTGATTATGATGACAATGGCATGCCCATTTACGTTACCATGAAAAGTGAGTTAGTCGGCAAGAAACTTCCCGAGTTCGAACTGTAAATCTAGGTAGTATTAAATCAAAAGGGGCGCACGCGCCCCTTTTTTAAATAGATATTTACATTTTATAGACACCCAGCTCATCTGCCGGTATCTTAGCCGAATAGTTGCATCTAGGAGGCTGGTCACTCACCGGTCTGATTCCATTATTTAAGGCAAGAAAGAGATGAATTTAGACAGAGTCAGTTCAAGTAAAAATATACCTAACGAAATCAATGTTATCATTGAAATCCCGGCCAATTCCGATCCGGTTAAATACGAACTGGACAAGGATACTGGTGCCATGTTCGTGGACCGCTTCATGTCCACTGCCATGCATTATCCCTGCAACTATGGCTATGTGCCCCACACGCTATCCAAAGATGGCGATCCCGTGGATGTTCTGGTTTTAACCCCCTACCCTTTAATCTCCGGATCAGTGATTTCCTGCCGTCCTGTCGGTGTATTGAAGATGACCGATGAATCCGGGGATGATGCCAAGGTGCTTGCTGTGCCCATAGACAAGTTGTGCAAAACCTACCGGTCTGTTCAGACTTTTCGAGACCTGTCTGGCGAGGTCCTCAACCGCATCTCCCATTTTTTTGAGCATTACAAGGATCTCGATGAAGGCAAGTGGGTTCGTGTGGACGGTTGGTATGGTGTTGATGAAGCCAAACAAGAAATCATGGACAGTGTACAAATGTACAAGGATGCCCCTGAAAAACCTAATTTCTAATAGACCTTACAAACGACGTGACGTCCCTTAACATTCAAAGGGAGATCAGATCCTTAGGGTATTTTAATGCGCTGTACTGCTAACCGTTTCAGCAGCAGCGCATGAACAATCCCGTAAAAACATTTATTTTTAGTAGCCATAGTCTGGCTACTAACCCGTATTAATCGTCTTTGCGACGTTTTAACAGGGCTGCTTTTTCGTCGGTACTGACGGCTGTTAATGGTTTTAATTTGTCGAAGTCAAGATGACATACCTGATTCCGGCCCTGCTCCTTGGCCTGATAAAGATATTGATCGACCGTATCCACAAAGCCATCCTCGGTATACTCATTCGCTTGTTGATATACCCCGGCACCAAAACTCGCGGTTAAATTGAAGACCTGATCTTCAAATTCAATTTGGGTATGAGCAATACTCAGCCTTAAACGCTCTGCCACTTTAACTGCGATGGGTAAAGCGGTTTGCGGTAACAATATCGTGAACTCCTCACCACCATAACGGCAAATGATGTCGGATTGACGTAATTCCAGCCTGAACAGCGATGCGATGGTTTTCAACGTCTGATTACCCGCTTCATGCCCCCAGCGATCATTAATGGATTTGAAATGATCCAAGTCGACCAGTATTAAGCTCAGAGGTTTACCTGAGCGGATACTGCGTTGAATTTCATTACCCAGAATTTCCTTGAAATAACGGTAGTTGAATAACCCGGTCAATGGGTCCTTCGTGACCAAATGTTTTAATTCCTCGTTTTTTGCCCTGAGTTGAGCCAGTTCATGCAACCAATGGCAATCCTCGTAGGAGGCGGGACAAATCTCTAGACCTGGTGCGTTTTTATTCATTGAAAAATAGTATATCAGCACCCGCACCTGATCCTGCAATGCTTTATACTATCTTTTTTACCCGCGCTGTTAGATAGGTATCTTGCATTGTTTGAATCCACTGAACACTTTCAACAATACTTTATCGAATCACTTGAGGAACTATTGACAGTCGACGAACTGGGCGCCTTTATTCTGGTACTGGCTAATGCGTACACCAGACAAGATATATTAAGTCACCTTGGCTCAACGTTAAAAATAAGATTTGACGGCCTGACCCGACAAATACAAAAGTTATCCGAAGCAGAGCTCCAACGGTTACCTACTGATGATGTCAGCGTATTTCTACAACTCCAAGATTTGGGTTACGAACAACTTGAAGCAACCAAGCATCGATATATCGGCCCCTGGCAACTGCAGTACAACCCACTCAGAAGTTTCCGTCCACCCAGAAAAAGTCAGCTTAAGATCGAACACATTTATCAACCGTTTGATGATCAAAGCTTTCATTTCAACAAGTCTTTCCTCACCAAGGAAATTCTCTGGCAAGGTGAAGTGAATGGGGTGAACACCCGGTTGCTATTTAACAAGTTTCCTTTTGCTGATTATCACGGCATTCTACTGCTGGATGCTGAACTCAATAAACCTCAATATCTAAACCAGGAAGATTGCCAACAATTACAGCAGATTCAAGAAGGGTTAGGAGAACTCAAAGGACTGGGGTTGGCCTACAATTCACTGGGCGCTTATGCTTCTGTCAATCATCAACACTGGCAATGGTTTATTAATAAAAAGGCCTATCCCGTCGAACTGGCTGCATGGAGGCATAACGGTGGTAAAACAGCTTATCCTGTTGAAATTGAGGTCTTTGAACAGCTCACTGGTGCCTGGCCACGGATCGAGTCTTTACAAAACAAAAACCAGGCATTTAACCTGCTCGTCAGACCGGACAAAACGTATCTGGCGCCTCGCAAAAACCAGGGGATGTTTGATAGTGTTGAATGGGCCCATGGACTCGCCTGGTCTGAGGTCATGGGTAACTTTACCGCCTTTTTAAAGGAAACTTACAACATGTTAGAGGAAACACATATCGATCAGGCTTTGACCCGTATCAAGGTGTAACCCAAAAGCCGTTTAAATGGCCTTTATAGATCCCGGGCCAATCGAATGCCCACATTGTACTGCCCTTTGTTACTGGGAAATTTCTCACGGTTTTCCACGCGCATCGATGAAGCCGGGCTTCGGTAAGCCCCACCACGAGCCACTCGAACACTGCAATCCCCGCCTTCCCAAACCGATCCATCAGTGGGCGCACCAATATAGTTTCGATGATAGCAATCATGCACCCACTCATACAAATTACCTGCCGTGTCATTGAGACCAAACTGATTGGATTTATAGGAGCCGACTTTTGCCGGTTTGCTGGTATTCAGTTCTGTACCGCAATCAAAACAATGTGCGTTGCCCTCACCCTTGCGTGATCCCCACCAATACATGGTTCGTTCTCCACCACGGGCGGCGTACTCCCATTCTGCTTCAGAAGGCAGGCGATATTTCTTGCCGGTTTGTTTACTGAGCCATTGGGCATAGGCCTGCGCATCATCCCAGGAAACATTACTAACCGGATGTGTTTTACGATCCCATCCGGAACTCTTGGGTAAACGTCGCCCGGTGGCACGCGCAAATACATCATATTCAGCATAAGTCACTTCGTTCACCGACATCATGAAAGAAGGCACTGTCACTTCATGCCGTGGTGTTTCATCTGCGGAGATGATACCGGAGGTGTTACCCATCCTGAAGGTTCCACCGGGTAGTTGAATCATCATAGGTCCACGCCCCCCAATCCGGAGTCGATCGGTAAAGGGATCCGGGGTATCTACAAATGTAGCTGGCTTCTTGGTCTCAATGGGCTTGGGTTCAGTTTTTGGGATGGCTTCCACCGCTTTAGACTCGACAGTTTCTTCACTGGCGGGAGGCGTTGGAGTTCCTGTTTCATCGGGTTTTATTTGCTCCTGAACTTGTTCCTTGACCTTATCTTTGACCTCGGCAACTTCTGAGACCACATCCTCAAAAATCCCTTGCTGCCAAACATAATAGCCACCACCGATGATAATTCCAAACAACAGTAGCCAGACGATCCAACCCTTACTCGCTTTTTCTTCCTCTTCGTAAGTATAAACTGAGGGTTCGGGTTCAAAATTTATGGATTTGGAAATGGGCTCACTGGTCGTGGGCGCAGCTTCAGGAGGAAGCGTTTTTTCCTTAATATCCACGACGATAATCGTGGTATTGTCCTGGTTGATTTTATTGGCTTCTTCAACAGCCTTGAGCAGTGCATAAACACACTCACGGGCCGTAGCTGACCAGGAGGAATATTGAATAATGGCACCCGCGCCTAAAGTATCCAACCCATCACTGGCAATAATGAGACGATCACCGGCCCTTACCTTGATTGGGTTATCCGGGCAGTCAATACTACTGATCTCTTCCCCGGTCATGGCACTCATTAACATATTCCGTGACATGCCTGGTTGTTCCTCGATCTCCATACCCTGCTCTTTCATCATATCGATGTAAGCGCCATAGCTATGGTCAGCATTTTGTTTGATCAGCTCTCGATCACGGATCATGTAGAGATGGCTGTCACCTACACTTGCCCAGTAAAGCTTGTTATCCTCCAGGTAAGCAGAAACCATGGTACAACCCATACCTCGAAGTGCCGGCGTTTCCTTGATTGAATCACTGATTTGCTGGTTCGCCCGGTTTAAGGCATCCGTCAGAGACTGGGGGATATCTTTACTGGGAAAATCACTTTGGAATGACTTGTTGAATGTCGCCACCACCATATTGCTGGCGACATTACCCGCAGCATGCCCACCCATGCCATCCGCCATAATCATTAAGGAGCAGGAATCACCGTCATCGGTTTCACCCAGCTGCGATACCATGTAAGCATCTTCCTGGTAATCGCGCGCACCATCAATCTGGTCGCTGGCTATGTCAAATTCAACATTCATAGGGTTATAGTTCTTTTAGTTAAACTTACTATAGTTACTACTTAAAGTGATTTCTAGATTATTAGCGAAATCATCCAAAAAACAGGCAAATATTGTCAAATTGAGAAGTCTGTTCAGTATTTAGATAGCCTGCCCGGCAAATGGACACTAATGACCGTCAAACGGCACATAGCCCGATTCAATTAATAACTGCAAAGGATAAAACAAAGGACGGGGCAGATCATACCAGTCAGCCCAGAACCAGTCACCGCAATCCTGGTTGAGATTTAACTCTACTGTATTCGGATTCAGGCAGTTCATTTCAAAGTAAAGGCTGATGGTATGTAAGCCTGATTCGAATATGTTACTAGTATAGGTTACAAACCGGGCTTTATCACTTTCCAGACCTGGAAATTCCAGGAGTTTTCTCGAAACGGCCGTCACCGGGGCTTCACCAGCTCGCAACCAACCACCGGGTAATTGCCAACTGCCCTCCATGGGGGCGGTCAACCGCCGACCTAACAAAATTTTGTGATTATTGACCACAATAGCAGCCACACCCACTGCGGGTTGACGTATTGATTTATCCATTCAAACCCCAATCATTATGACATCACCAGCGTATTAGATAATGAAGGCCAGATCTGATTATTCGCGTTTTGCGGAATTCTTGCCATGATGGAACTCTATGATATATTCCGAGTCCAGATATAAAAATAACAACTCTATTGCCCCTATGCTAGATACCTGGCCATTATTAAAAGATTCCGAATTTCCTGCCATTACTCGGCAACCGCTTGAAATCCTACAGGTGAATCTGGGTTACCTATGTAACCAGACTTGCCAGCATTGTCATGTGAATGCGGGGCCCAATCGCAAAGAGTTGATGGACCAGGATACCATTGAGGACATTCTTAAGGTGCTCTCCTTGCCGAATCTTCATACCCTCGACCTAACAGGCGGTGCACCCGAAATGAATCCCATGTTCAAGGATTTGCTCAAAGCAGCCCACAGCATGAACAAACGCATCATCGATCGATGCAATCTGACCATACTCACAGAACCCGGGTACGAAGATTTGGTTGATTTCCTGGTAGAACATAAAGTGAGTATCGTAGCTTCACTGCCGTGCTACCTTGAAGAAAATGTTGATGGTCAACGTGGCAAGGGGGTCTATCAAAAAAGCATCGATGGTATGCGTTTGCTGAATGAAGCCGGCTACGGCGAACCTGAATCCGGCCTGGAACTCAATCTGGTGTATAACCCGACAGGACCCTACTTACCTCCAGGTCAGCAGCAACTTGAAACTGATTACAAAAAGTACCTGAGTGATAATTTTAATCTGAATTTCAATCAATTATTTACCATTACCAATATGCCCATAGCCCGGTTTGGCAGCAGCTTGATATCTCAGGGCAAATTCGAGGACTATATGAATCTGCTTAAAGACTCGATGAACTTGGCAAACCTAAATGGTGTCATGTGCACTAATCAGTTGAGTATCGACTGGCAGGGCTATGTTTATGATTGCGATTTCAACCAGATGCTTAAACTGAACCTTAAACATCCTGATAGAGAGGACTCGTTACATATCCGTGATTTATTAAGTGTGGATATGAATTTGCTGGACATCATTGTTGCGGACCATTGTTTTGGCTGCACTGCGGGCCAGGGCAGTAGCTGTGGTGGTGCACTGGATTGAATGACTGAAGCACCTAAGCAATTCAGTATTATCATACCATTCTATAACGAAGCCTCTTCACTTATCCCTTCTCTGCAACTCCTTTGTAATAGTTTTCCTGAATCTGAATCCGCAGGTATTGAAATTATTCTGTGTAACGGAGGTAGTAATGACAACAGTGTCGCCCTGATACAACAATTCCCTATTACAATCATTCATTCCAAGAGAGGGCGTGCATTACAAATGAATGCCGGTGCACAGAAAGCCAGTGGTGAATGGCTGATTTTTTTACATGCAGATACTCATCTACCACCCAACTGGTCAGCGTTAATCGCTAAGCAAAAGCAAAACTGGGGGCGATTTGATGTTCATTTAAGCGGACGTCCTTGGATTTTCAGAATTATTGAGTTCATGATGAACTTTCGTTCCTGTACCACCGGTATTGCGACGGGTGATCAGGCTATGTTTTTCAGACGATCATTCTTTTTTAAATTGGGAGGTTTTCCATCCATTCCATTAATGGAAGATATTGCCATAAGCAAACTTGCCCGCAAGCATTCTTCACCGGCCTGCATTCATCAATACGTAAACACTTCCAGTCGACGCTGGGAACAGCATGGCGTGTTTCGGACTATTTTTCTCATGTGGTTTTTACGTCTGGCCTATTGGATGGGCGTACACCCATCCAGGTTACACCAGTGGTATTACCCAAACCACAGTTCAAAAAATTGATCTCATCCACTGTCGTTCAATTATTTGCCAAGGCACCTGAAATCGGGCGTGTAAAAACACGATTAATGGCAGAAATAGGTGCGGAAAAAGCGCTCGCGGTTTATTTGTATTGTCTGGAACACAACCTGTCACTGTTGCAGCAATCTGGCATGCCTTACGAAATCTGGCTTGATCAACAAAGTGATCATGAATTGTTGAAACTCGCAAAACCGAAGTGGCAAAAAGGGAACAATCTGGGTGAAAAAATGCATTATGCAATGAACAAGGCATTGAGCGACACCAATCCTATGATTAATCAAGTTATATTAATAGGTTCTGATTGCCTCGATATCACTCCGGCACTGTTACAAAGCGTTGCTCAACAACTAGAGCAACATCCTTTAGTACTTATTCCTGCATTGGATGGTGGTTATGTATTGATAGCCGCGCGGCAATCGATTGATACACAAATATTCCAACAGGTAGACTGGGGTACCGACAAGGTGTTAGACCAAACCCTGAAAAATTGCCGGTCCATTGGTCTAACACCGTATCTATTTAATCCATTAAGAGATATTGATCATGTTAAAGACATGCAACATTATGCAGTTTTTAAACAATTTTTATAATTGAATCGACACACATGTCTCTGCTGTACCCCCTGTTTAGACCCTTTATTTTCCTTCTGGATGCCGAGACGGCTCACGATACAAGCCTGGAACTACTCAATCAGTTTCACTATTTAATTCCCGATCAACAAGTTCAGAATCCTGTATCGGTTATGGGCATAGACTTTCCCAATCCAGTTGGTCTCGCGGCGGGCCTCGATAAAAATGCAGATTATCTCTCGGGATTAGGCAAGCTCGGATTTGGTTTTATAGAAGTTGGGACTGTGACCCCCCGGGCACAATCTGGAAATCCCAAACCCCGTTTATTTCGTGTCAAACAATATCGCAGCATCATCAACCGCATGGGGTTCAATAACCTTGGTGTAGATCATTTGCTTCACAATGTTGAACAGATCCGGCAGCGTAATTATGTATTGGGCATCAATATTGGTAAAAATCTGACTACCCCTGTTGAACAGGCTTTGAGTGATTACTCAGTAGCACTTCGTCATGTTTACACCAGTGCTGACTATATAACGATCAATATTTCATCACCCAATACCCCGGGATTAAGAAACCTTCAGGGAGAAGAAGCTCTCGAAGCCTTGTTACAGGGTATCAGCGAAGTACGAAAAAGCTTGCAGGACGAGCACCAGATACATAAACCCATTGCATTAAAAATTGCACCGGATCTTGATCTGCGTGCGATTCAACCCATTGCGGATTTACTCATTAAGTATGAAATTGATGCCCTGATAGCCACCAATACCACCCTGGATCGTCAGGCCATTCAAAATCATGCTCTGGCCCATGAGGCCGGCGGGTTGAGTGGTGAAGCGCTGACTGATTTGTCACGCCAGGTACTGCAGGCTTTCAGTGAGGCACTCCAAAAAGAACTTCCCATCATTTCAGCGGGTGGCATTGCTTCTCCAGAGGAAGCACAGTTGCGTTTGGACCTAGGCGCCAGCCTTGTCCAGATATATAGCGCATTAATTTATCAGGGCCCAGGACTGATTAAAAAAATAAGCAAATCCCTATCGGCCTGATGGTTTGCTGCAAATGCTCTATGCTATGGTATAAATATTTGGAATTACTTTATTTGAAATTATGAATGTTGAAGAAATTGCGCAGAAATGGATGGACAGTTGCTGCGAATCCATACAACAGTACGATCATGCGGCCCACATGAACTTAATTTCTAAAGACGTTAAAGTTTTTGGTGTGCCAGGTTATGATCTGATTGGCTATGAAGACTGGTTTTCGCAGTGTGAATATGAATTTAATGAAAAGTTAATCGCCGAAACCAGTTATGAAGGCCTCAAAATACGCCAAAGCGATGAACAACGGATCATGTTCCTCACCCATGAAACTATTCGCGCAACGGATGGTACTGAGGATACACATCCTATTGAGGTGGTTTTGTCTCATGAAGAAGATGGTCAATGGCGCGTTACTCAGGAACGCCTGTTAACAAGCGAAGAAGCCAATCAATTGGGGATAGCTTAAGATGCCCAGTCTTGCTTCCTTAGATGATGCTCGGGCATACTTTCAACAATTGCCTGAGCAATTACATGAGTATTTCGATGAAGCTTATCAGAATGCCTTTGATCAAGTCATGCAGGCGATGGAGCAATTCTTCGACGTAGCCTTAACGATTAATCACCAGGCCTCCGAGGACCATGTTATCAGTCAATCTGAAGCTACAGATATTGGCGAACATGGATTCACGCTGTTGTTAAAATTGATCGATCTCATGGAAAAACTGGATTTGCCGCATAAACGCAAGGAGATTGAACAAATTTCTCTGATCTTTGCACGCTGGATTATTCATTACCAGGGTAAGCTTAACCATATAGAACCCATAGTGAATGCTTTTGCGCATTCGGCTAATAGCATGCAGGATAAAGACTCATTAAAGGCCCTGGTCGAACTGATGAGTATGGTGGTTGATGCCAGTTCCGATGAAATCAAACATGACCTCGACAGTACTAATCTTTATCGACCCTGGCGTTTACTGCATATCAACCGGGGCATCGTAGCTACGCGGACACATGATACTGAAATCATGAAAAAAGTTTTTGATGAAATGATTCTTTATTTACCCCAAGATGCTACGAGTTTTTTCAATGAAGGTATGGAAGAAATGGAATCTGAAGATTACCCATCCAATGTGCGCCAGGTAATTGAAGAATATTACCTGCATCAACCCAAGATAAAACTCCACTAGTCGCTGAACCCGAAAACAATTTCAGCTGATAACATAGGCAATGAATGCCTATTAGTAGGTTGAATACGCCATTAAAAAATTTCAACCTCTACATCGTAACCGGCATATTTACGAATATTGATGACACCCTGTTCAAAGATCAGATATTGCCCCTTTATCGCTTTTAATTGATCTTTGATTCTGGGCGTCTTTTCAAGGTTGTAACTGGTCACTTTTGTCGGGTATTCCAATGCCGGATACTGCAATTGCTGTTGAATTTCAGTATTCGCCAGCACTTCTATGTCGGCTAGTAAAGCGTTTGATAACTGGTGCTTAACTTTTGGCCAGATACGTTCAAAAACCTGTTTTAGATCCTCCTGTTCATATTCATTTTTCAACATACGACGCCAGTTAGTTTTGTCGTTCAAATATTGCTTAAATTCATCTTCAACCAAGCCGGCATAAAAACGCTTTGACACCTTTAATACCGCAAGGGCCTCAACGGCACCTTGGTCGATCCATCGGATCGGAATCTGGCTAGCACGTGTGATCCCTACTTTTATTCCAGAGGTATTTGATAGATAAACGATATGAGGTTGCATGCAATGATCCTGTGCCCAATCAGGCTCACGACACGTACCTTGATCAAAATGACATTTTTCCGGGGACACCATACAAACATCGCATTGCGCCAGTGTTTTAAAACAAGGGTAACAAAATCCTTGACTAAAACTTTTTCGGGTTTCACGGCCACAATGAATGCAATGAATCTTGCCCTTCCATCTGATTTCTATAGTTTTCCCGAGGTATCCCTGAAGAGGAATCGTCTCCTGGGCTAATGGCAGCTGGTATTCCACCAAAGGCCCCAAACGGGTCAACATTTTACGTAAGGTTCCCTGATAAACCATGGCATCTACTGTATTTGGGCCGATAAAACCAAGGCTATTTTATAAAGGGCTTTTACGCCCTTTTTGTGCTGCCAACGCATAGTCATTTCGGAGCGCTCAACACCAACAACGGGATAGCCCGATTGTGATAACCAAGGCATGTCCTCAGCTTTGTCGCAAAGTGCCAATATAAATGTCAAAGCCGCACTTTAAATCTATGCGTAAAAAATGTATGGGCAGCATCCCCAGGATGCTGCCTTATAAATTACTCAGAAGATTGTTTCGCGCCCGTGTTAATGCCTAATAATGCATACGGGGGGCACCAGCCCATAATAGCGGTCCCCAGCAAAACAATGCCCACAACCAATGCCACGATGTCCAGGGTACCCCCTAAAATGCCTAATACATATAAAGCTATTGCAATAATTCCGGCAATGGCACGAATAGCGCGGTCAATGGAACCCACATTCTTGTTCATCATTATTCTCCACTTGGTTAAAAACGTTAGTATTCAATAACGTGCGAGTAGTGTCTGCGACAGCATAACATCATTGGGTAGCCAATACTAAAGCATCACCATTTTCAATATTGATATAACCATCGCCTGATCGGGCAGGCTTGGAAAAAGCGTGACTTCTCTACCGAAAGGAAAAAACGGGTAAAACCTGGCCATACCTTCAATGATCAGAGCCAAGTGTGCTCAAGCCTGACCCTTCTCAAAGATAGAATCATGAGGAAGGTTAAAAAATGATTCGCTAACTTCAGAATTCTGGCGCTGAATGCATGGGTATAACGGGCTTAATTCTGAACGTTGGCTGATGCAGTGATGGGAGTAGCCAGGTCGATCAAAGATGATCGACAGACAAGGATGCTACTCAATCAGCAGCGGAGAGATCCGCCATTAAACAGCCCTCTTCTATGGTAAGTGGCCAGCTTTTTACTCCAGCCCCTGCCAACGGGCTAAGGCCACGACCCGTACGAATATCAAATTTTGCACGATGCCATGGGCATTGAATTTCAAATCCTTTTAAATCACCATCACATAAAGCCGCCGCTTTATGGGGACAAAGGTTATCCAGTAAAAAAAATTCACCCTGTTGATAAATAAGGACGAATTGATAATGGTCTTCTATACAGTGGATGGGTTGTTTTTTTAATTCATCAACAATGCCCAGGTTCAACAACTCAGACACGGGCTTACAATCTGACTTTGACACAATTTCGGCCATTCTTTTTAGCCACAAACAGCGCCATGTCTGCACGTTTAACCATCGACTCATAGTTTCCGGTTTCATCCGTAATCGCTGCTACACCTATACTCAACGTGGCAGAGCGCTCTCCATACGGTGTTTTGAACGTCGCTTGCTCAGTATGCTGCCTTAATGACTCGGCAAATTTTTCGGCCGCATTCATATCCACCCGAGGTAATAATACACTAAGCCCATTCTGACCATAACGGCCCAATACATCATGTTCCTTATCGGTTTTTGAAAAGACGGTTTTTACGATACCCGCAAACACCTTGTAAGCCGTTTGATCACCATCACGTTCTCGAATGGCTGATAAGCCATCCACTTCAATCAAAAGTATGGATAAAGGCTCACCTTCAACGGCCGCGGTGCGATAACGATCAACCGCAATCTGATCGGCATTTTCACGACTTAAAAGAGTAATGGTTTTTTTGGCTGAGGCTGTATCCTTCTTAATTTTTTCCATCACCTCATGAGGCACGACTGTGACATCAGCATCCGTTCGACTCGACTGTGTTTCCGTAACCGGCTCACCATCCTCTCCATACACAGTAGGGTCCTGTGTTACATCGAGATCGTCAGAATAGTCTGTGGATTCCTTGGGTATTTCCGCCTGGGCCTCATTGGCTTGGATGATCGAGGGATCAGGATCGGGCGGAGGTGTTTCAACCTTTTTGACCACCGGTGGTTTCTTGGAAGTCTCTGCCACTTTACGCATCAGCGTTTCAGACATTTGAGAAGACTTCTGGGTGCGTTTGAAAATCATCATAGCCTGCGTGGCCAGGCTGACACTGGCCGTCATATCCAGGTCATCATAAGGTTCCGATTTACGTCGTAAGCTAATGACCCCAACCAGTGATGATTCACTCATTACCGGAATGTCCATGCGGAAATGGAGAAAATTTTGTTTCTCACGCCCTAAAAAGCCCTTTACCATCTCGTACTGGGAACTGGTTAAGGCTTGACGAGTTTGCGACAAACGCGTCATCAGATCATCAGACCAAATGGTTTGGTCCTCCTGCTGGAACAGAGTTCCATCGATATCATCAGGCACCGGCTTAGGCCCTTTACCTTCTAAAGAGGTAAATACATGCGAATCATAGTTTATGACCGGCTTGATAAACTCCATCAGCCTGGCAATGAGTTCAGGCAGGTCTTTAATACCACTTAATGCCATGTCTAGATCGATCAGAGTATAAGCCCAGCTTTCCTGGCGATCATAAACATCCTGCATGACCTGATTGGTCAAAAATAACATGCGCCGATGTCGCTCCAGCATGAAAGATAAGTACAAGGCTAAGGTCAGTGAAGCGACCTGTGTTGTCAGCAAACCCGTCATTTTTAAACCAGTGGCGCCAGAAAAGAAGGCCGTGGCGGTGAATAGCGCCAGAGCTATAACTGAAATCAATGCTGACAGGCGGAGACTCAGCACGTTTAAACTGCCAATCCAGATGACCAGCAACGCTATTTCAATGGCATGATACAAACGGTATTGCTGTAAAAACACGGCCAGCAAGAGGACGATCAGAGTCAGCAGTCCAGGAACCAGGGATCTCAATAACAAGAAAGACGTGGAATGACTGGAAAGGCTGTATAAAGCACCGGCACCGGAAATGAATGCAACCACCAGGTAAGCAATGAGTGGAATCATGGAGTTAAGCCCCAATATCCAGTGCTCGAGAAACGCAAACACCAGGTTTAATACGAAGAGGCTGCTTAACGCATAAATACTGGTACTGCGACCACGATGAGATTGCAGTTTCTGATATTTTTCTTCTGTGTCGTCGTCACAAAAACCCAGCAGCGCCGTTTTCTTATAACGATCAATCCTTTCTATTGGCACTTAAATTCCACCTCTATCAATAGCTTACTCCCATCATTCGATTTCAGAAGCTAGTATTTACCTATGAAATTTCCGGGAAAATTTTGTTGGCTATAGTATGCAAAAAACTTCAGTACAGCCATAATGAACTGCAGAAAAAAAACAAAACCCAGTTTCCCTTCAATTTATACTAGCATAAATATATAAAATTCAAATGCTTAAGAGAAATAATTCAAAAATATGATTAACAGTTATTTCAATCAGTACTCAAAAGCTTTGCTGCTAAGACTTTATAGTCTATTTGTCGCCCTTTATGGCATTTTATGCATTCCATTGGCCCACGCTCAATTCCTGCCCGACAAAACTGATGCGGAAACCTTCCATCACCAGGCAAGCGATGCCATGCAACGGGGGAACTATGCGATTGCCTATTGTATCTGGCAACCCATGGCGCAAAAGGGGGATAACCGTGCTCAATATAACCTGGGCTGGATGTATCATAATGGATATGGGTTGCGTATTGACGATGAAATGGCTTTTTACTGGTGGCTGAAAGCTGCTGCTACTGGTTCAGCCGATGCCCATTTTGCTTTGGGTGATCTATATGCGAACGGCCAGGGTGTAGAAAAAAATCTCGCAATAGCTCTCGGTTGGTATATATCAGCAGCCTTAAAAAACCACGAGTCGGCGCGTGAAACACTTTTATCCCAGCTTGCGAGTAACGACAAACTGGCACAGAGGACCTTCGAATCACTATTACAAAGCAGTTGGAATATCCTTGGCGATACCATGGAAGTCAGCGTAGATAAGGCGAATACCCGAGCCGGGCCAGATAAGAGTTACAAAATCATAACGACTTTAGAACGAGGGCATCCGGTCATCCCGCTGAAAAAACAAAAGGGCTGGACCTATGTGGGAATCACTGGTTTGGGTAAAAATGCGTGGATTTTCAGCCGCTTAATTAGTAAACCGGCTGGTATTTATCCCTTAGATTAATTACAAAACGAAACTCATAACAACCTGAAACTTAATTGAACAGGTTTATCAGCTTACGCAATCCAGAAGTACGATGACGGTCCTCAGTATTCATTAATTCAGCAATACGAGCGACATAACCTTTGGTTTCAGAGGGCAGATGTTTTTTAACTTCAGTCCAGGTATAAGCTTCCTGACGGGTTCGTTTTACCGCCTTGAGAACACGCCCATAACCGGCGTTGTAACTGGAAAATGCCAGAAACAAGCGCTCTTCACTGGGTAAAGGTTTACGCCATTTACGATACAGACTACGATCATAATAAATGCCCGCAGCAATATTCCAGCGCGGATCATCAAGTGCCAGGAAACTGGGATTTACCAATTTGATATCTTCATAGGTACTGGGCAATATCTGCATGATGCCCCTGGCTCCAACATGGCTTTCAGCATCAGCCTCCAGGTTGGATTCTGCAATACCTTGAGATTTAAACCAGCGCCAATCAAAATGAGGCCCAAAGTAACGTTTGGAATATTTTTTGAAATGCCGGTCATATTTATCGGTCCATTTACTGGTTTCGATCGGTCCCGCATGTAACGGGCCAATCGTTACACTGCAAAAAAACAGGATGGAAAACAACTGCTTATGACAACACATAGGGCCCAGTATAACGTGAAGTTTGCAAACATCGCCAATGGATGACCTGTTTTTTTACAGCGCAAAGCTTATCTGGTCGATTATTTCGCCGGATCACCTGTTTTTAATCCTGTTTATTCTTAGCATCATCCTGTTCTGGGCCAACAAAACCCGTTTAGCTTTGTCCCTTCTAACCCTTCTGGCCTTGAGTTTATTGTTGTTAAGCCTATTCCCTATCGGTAGTTGGCTACTATATCCCCTGGAAAAACAGTTCATAGCGAATCCTCAATTGCCGAAAAATATTGATGGGATCATTGTTTTGGGCGGTTCAGTGTTACCACAAACCAGTCAGGATTGGGGTCAATTGGGGACGAATTCCGCCCATGAGCGTTTGAGCAGTTTTATTCAGTTAGCCCAGCAACATCCTGAGGCCCGATTACTGTTCACGGGGGGTAATGCCAGTATTTTTGTTGACCAACCCACAGAAGCCGACATGGTAAAAGATTATTTGATCAGCGCAGGATTAGAAGAAAAACGTTTGGAGCTGGAAACCCAGGCCCGAAATACGGCCGAAAATGTAATGTTATCCAAACAACTACTTCAGCCCAAGCAGGGACAAAACTGGATATTAATCACAACGGCTTTTCACATGCCCCGTGCCGTTGGATTATTCTGCCAACAAGATTGGCCAGTGATTCCGTATCCAGTGGATCATCAAACAACACCTAGCCAATTTTATAACCCAGGATTTAACTTGCTTGGCCATGCCAGTAACCTGGTCGTGGCCGCGCATGAATGGACCGGGCTGTTGGCTTATTATCTAACGGGAAAGATCCCTACGCTGTTGCCCTCTAACTGTCATTAATGCCAGGTCTTTGAATCAACTCATTCAGATTAAATCATAATGACTATTCGAACATGCCTGTTTGAATCATGACCAAGGTACAAGCCTCAAGTGTCTCAATACCTTCAGCATTATAATAGGACTGAAGATCACTGGATTCAGTCCCTGGATTAAAGATGATACGTCTTGGTTTCAGGGCGAGTAATTCTTGCTTAATCGGTTCATGACGCTGGGCATTTAAATAGAGCGTTACCGTATCGACGGGACGATTAATTTCGCTCACGGATCGATAACCTGGCACATGTAGAATCTCTCTCCCATTGCCCGAAACCGGATAGACGGTATGCCCGTTGTCCATCAACATTACTTGGGCCTTGTAGGCATATCGCTGGGGTTTATGGCTGGCACCAATGATTGCGACCGACAAGGCCATGATTATTCTCCAGAAAGCGTTGGGAAATCAGCAAGTGAGGTGTATTCAAACATCTCCTTACCGTCATTGTCGAGCATAATGCGCACACCCAGATGAGGATAGGACCATAACTCGGTGGTTTCATCAATACGTTCCTGCGTAGCTGGCGAGCCAAAACGCTGTTTCAGATATTCAGCATCCATACCCCCGTAGGACGGGATATAAGTTAAGGTTTTGATCGTACGTAATCCCTGTTCGACCTGTTTCTGGGCCGTCAAGGTCCATCGGGTACTCCCATCATCTGTTTTTACGCGTTTGACAGAATGATCCTGTAAGGCTTCCAATGCTGATTGAGGTGCATTCAAGGTGACAATAAGACGCGCCGCAAAAGGTCCGATGGAGACTTTGCCGAAATAAGCCTCGAGATTAAATCGGCCATCCTTATTCTGAAATAAAGCAATACCTTCAAGCTGCCCAAACTTCTGACGCGCCTCTTCCAGCGTCATTTGATTCAACATGACCCCAAATACTTCACTGTTGTTTTCATTATGGATGGTCACATGCCAAGGCATTTGTACCGCCTGATCCGAAGGTTCCTCCAGGGTGAAATAGAACAAAATGAACGCCAGTACCGTGGCAATCAGAATAATTTTAAACGCGAGTTTCATGGCCTTGCAGCTATTTTTAAATGTGGGCGCGCACTATAGCGGCTATCTCGTCGTCTGTCAGTATCATGGGATTGCTTTTCATACTGTTGGCACTGAAGTTTTGTAAGATTGATCGATATCTACTTCATCGACAGCGTTTAATCATATCGGGCAAATGCGTTTCTAACCTTCGCCAAACATTAATTCCAGCAACTGGAACATGAGAAACTCATGGGTGAAAATTCCCGTAGAAGTAATCGACAAGTGAAATATTTTAGCGTTAGAAAGCCAGGGAAATATCCCTGTGATGCGATAAACATGAGGCGATAGCCTCTGCCTGATCTTCCGCGAGACGTGCCTGCAAGCGCAGGCCAATATTATGCTTCACAACGGCATCAAATGACATCAAACCCGGGAGGTATTCTGACTGCGCTCTATTCCGCCAGGTTACTTCTTCATCGAGAATTTCGATGCCCTTAATTAATTCACCTGTCGCTTTATCTCGATCTTGTGTTTTGGCCAATGCTCGGCGTGCTTTGGAAAGCTGGGATTTTATAGT
>JAAUXZ010002318.1_pt1 | contig 25155 bp, 22 predicted proteins | sample 7278131 | NCBI WGS metagenome assembly JAAUXZ01 (sample SAMN14350119, study PRJNA611818) | marine sediment metagenome | isolation source: surface marine sediment (3m) | place: French Polynesia: Moorea | collected 2018-08 | reverse complement strand
GGGCGATACAGTCGGCATTGCAGCAGCTCGATCAACTCGCTGCTTCGAGAGCCAATGGTCAATTGAACGACCGTCTCTGGCAGCAGCTGCGAATCTGGCAGGGTAAAAAACGTCTTTACCAGACTGCCTTGCAGCGTTTAAGCGGGGTGCAGATTGAGCGTTTGTTGCAAAGCTGTGCTACATTAGACCGCCTTGGCAAAGGCCAGCAGGCTGCTGCATTTCCGGACCAGGACTGGCTGGAGATGTCGCAATTGATTTCCGGTTTCTGTGTCAACAATCCACAAAGAAACTGAACGTTATTTTTAAACTGACAGAGTCACAATTGACAATCGAATTATGAGTTTAGCGCTACAGCAAACCTCTCAGGATGACTTGCAACAGTACATGCGTGGTCTGGGCGAACAGGCCAGGGCAGCGGCTGCCGAATTGGCATCGTCCGAACCGGGCGCTAAAAATGATGCCCTGCTTGCCATTGCCGGGGTATTGGATGCCAATCGTCTACTGCTGCAGCAGGAAAATAAAAAAGACCTCAATGCCGGGCAACAGAATGGTTTAAGCAGTGCCATGCTCGATCGACTTGAACTCACCGAGGCGCGAATTGATGCGATGATTGAGGGCTTGCAGCAGGTCGCCAAATTGCCAGACCCGGTTGGTGAAATTACCGACATGAGTTATCGGCCTAGCGGTATTCAGATTGGCAAGATGCGCGTGCCTCTCGGGGTTATCGGCATCATTTATGAATCAAGGCCCAATGTCACCATCGATGCCGCGGCGTTATGCCTGAAATCAGGCAACGCCAGCATCCTGCGTGGTGGTAAGGAAGCCCTGTTCTCCAACCAGGCGATCTACCGGTGCATTCGCGAGGGTCTGTCGGCAACCGGATTACCTGAAGCGTCGGTTCAGGTAGTTAGCACCACTGATCGCGCCGCGGTTGGAGAAATGTTGTCGATGGTGGATAGCATCGATGTCATCATTCCGCGCGGTGGCAAGTCTCTGATTGAACGGATCTCAGCTGATTCCAAAATTCCGGTAATCAAGCACCTCGATGGTATTTGCCATGTTTACATCGATGACGGTGCTGACCAGAAAAAAGCCTTTGATATAGCGGTAAATGCGAAGACGCGTCGTTACGGTGTTTGTAATGCAATGGAAACCCTGTTGATTTCAGCAGCCGAGGCAAACAAACAGCTACCCGGCATCATTGCGGCAATGCATGAAAAGGGAGTGGAAGTGCGCGGTTGTGAAAAAACTCGCGCCATCGTCTCCGGCAATCTGGTTGAGGCCAGCGAGGAAGATTGGTCGACTGAATATTTAGCGCCAATTTTGTCGGTCAAAGTGGTCGAAGACATGCAAGAGGCGATTGCACATATCAACCATTTCGGGTCACAACATACCGATGCCATTGTCAGCGAAGACTACACTCGCATTCGTGAGTTTTTGCGTCGAGTTGACTCGAGTTCGGTCATGGTCAATGCATCCACAGGATTTGCCGACGGATTTGAATACGGCCTCGGCGCTGAGATTGGCATCAGCACGGACAAACTTCATGCTCGCGGGCCGGTAGGACTGGAAGGTCTAACTTCACAGAAGTTCGTTGTCTTTGGAGACGGTCACATCAGGCCATGATAGGAATGTTGGGTGGGACATTCGATCCCGTTCATCTCGGTCACATCAGTATCGCCCTGGAAGTCGCTGAACGGCTGCAACTTGAGTCGCTACAGTTGGTGCCTTGTCATCTGCCGGTGCACAGAGACCCGGCTCACGGAAATTCCGGGGATCGCCTGGCGATGCTGGAACTTGCCGTTGCCGACTATCCCGAACTGCAAATCAACGATCTTGAGATTCGCCGTGGTGGACAATCCTATACGGTCGACACCTTAAATCAGCTGCGCCAACAGAGCGATAAACCAATTGTTTTTATCATGGGCAGTGACGCTTACAACGGCTTCCTGGACTGGAAAGAACCACAGCAAATATTGTCACTGGCTAGCCTGGTGGTTTGTCATCGTCCCGGTGTTCCGATTAATCCTGACATTTTTGCTGAGCGTCAGGTAACCTCGATTGCTGAATTTACAGCGGCGCAGCAGGGTATGATTCTGTCACTGGCGGTCGAGGAGAATCCGTGCGCATCGACGTCGGTGCGGCAGTCCCTGATCCAGGGAAAGCGACCGACAGACTGCTTACATCCATCTGTATTACACTATATCGAAGAGCGAAATCTTTACCGGAGACAAGGTGCCTGAAACAAACGTGACCGAACTGCAAGCCGAATCCCTGAAAAATCTGGCACTGGCCGCGCTGGATGAATTAAAAGCCAACGACGTACAGTCCCTCGATGTTCGCGATCGAGCCAGTTTTACTGATTTCATGATATTCGCCAGTGGTACATCCACCCGTCATGTGAGCTCGCTAGCCGAATCCGTGGTGGAGGCGGCCACCGAAGCCGGGATGAAACCCCTCGGTGTTGAGGGTGAGGAGGTTGGTGAATGGGTATTGGTCGACCTGGGCGACGTCATCGTGCATGTCATGTTGCCCGAAGTGCGATTGATGTATGAAATGGAAAAGCTCTGGCAAGAGCCACCGCAAACACGCGAATAGCTGACTCGCATGCAAACCCGAATTTTGGCCGTCGGTCAAAAAATGCCTGCCTGGGTAGAGCAGGGTTGCCAGGAATACCTCAAACGAATGCCCAGAGAACTCGGGGTCGAGATTATCGAAATCCCGCTGGCGCAAAGAAAAGGCAATGTCTCGGCCAGAAATCTGAAGGATCAGGAAGCAATTGCGCTGCAAGGAAAAATCAAGCCTGCCGATTTAACCATAGCCCTCGATGAGCAGGGAAAGCAATGGACGAGTAAACAGTGGGGCGAGCAGCTCGAATCCTGGATGATGAATTATTCGCGAGTTAACCTGTTAATTGGTGGCCCGGATGGTCTGTCGCGTGAGATTACCCAGCGCGCCAATCAGGTCATCGCATTAGGCAAAATGACCCTGCCCCATCCGCTTGTCCGCATCGTTTTGTGTGAGCAACTGTATCGGGCCTGGAGTATTGTCAAAGGACATCCTTATCATCGCGAATAGTTGCCTAGATTGATATTATTGGCGGATGTTATATCTTGCCTCAGCCTCGCCGCGGCGTGCCGAATTATTAAAGCAAATCGATGTCGAATATACAGTAAGGCCGGCACATGTCGATGAAACCCAAAAGCCCGACGAAGCCCCGGAAAGCTATCTTTGCCGAATAGCCCTGGCAAAGGCAGAAAAAGTTGCCGAAGACCTTGGAGACCGACTTGCTGGTAGTGCGGTACTGGCGGCTGACACAACGGTAACCATCGATGGGGATATTCTTGGTAAACCACAGGATAGCCTGGACTGCGGTTTCATCCTGCAAAAACTCTCGGGCCGCACGCACGATGTACTGACCGCGGTCGTAGTGATCGGCGACCATGGTGTTGAATCGAAGCTGTCTCGCAGTCGCGTGCGATTTCGTCAGTTGACTCGTCAGGAAACAGAGTCCTACTGTCTGCTACCCGAACCGATGGATAAAGCCGGCGCCTATGCTATACAGGGTCTAGCCGCCGTGTTTGTTGAAGAATTGCAGGGAAGTTATTCAGGCGTTATGGGCTTGCCGTTACTGGAGACTGCCGAGTTGTTGAATAATGCCAATATCAAAATACTGGACTAAGCCGTGAACGAAGAAATCCTGCTCAATATCACGCCTCAGGAAACCCGGGTCGCCATTGTCGAGAACGGTTCCCTGCAAGAGGTGTGTATCGAACGTCAGCGCAACCGCGGCATTGTCGGCAATGTTTACAAGGGTAAGGTAAATCGGGTATTGCCGGGCATGGAGGCAGCGTTTGTCGATATTGGTCTCGAGAAAGCCGGTTTTCTGCATGTCTCCGACATCGACGTCGCCGAAGAACAGCAGAAAGACAATGGTTCCAAACCACAGATATCCGACCTGGTGCGGCAGGGACAGACCTTGCTGGTGCAGGTCACCAAGGATCCGCTGGGCACCAAGGGTGCGAGGTTGACCACCAGCATTTCGGTACCGTCGCGTTACCTGGTTTATATGCCTAATTCAAAGATGATCGGCATTTCCGTGAAGATCGAAGAGGAAGAGGAACGTGATCGTTTACGGGATCTGCTGGAAGCCTTTATTGAAGAAAATAATGTAGGCGGATGTATCGTGCGAACCGCTGCCGAAGGTGTTGAAGCGGTGGAATTACACCGCGATATGAGCTTTCTGTCGAAGTTGTGGCAGTCGGTTGAGGAATATGCCGACACGGTTGAAGCTGGCACTCTGGTGCATGAGGACTTGCCCATATCAATCCGCACGCTGCGCGATATGGTGGGCAATGAAACAGCGGTGGTAAAGGTCGACTCCAGAGAAACCTTCCAGAAAATGACCAAATTTGCCGGTCGCTATATCCCCGATTTACCGACGCGCATTGAACACTATCCCGGCGAGCGTCCCTTGTTTGACCTTTACAATGTCGACGACGAGATTGAAAAAGCGCTGGCCAGACAAGTGACATTGAAGTCAGGCGGTTATCTGATCATCGATCAAACCGAGGCGATGACAACAATCGATATCAATACCGGTGCTTTTGTCGGCCATCAAAATCTTGAAGAAACAATCTTCAAGACCAATATGGAAGCAGCCCAGGCGATTGCGCGCCAGCTTCGATTGAGAAATCTCGGCGGCATTATCATTATCGATTTCATTGATATGGAACATGAAGATCATCGCCGGCAGGTCCTGGCAGCGCTTGAAAAACATTTGTTGAAAGACCATGCGAAGACACAGGTGTGTGAAGTGTCGCCGTTAGGCCTGGTTGAAATGACCCGAAAAAGAACGCGAGAGAGTCTGGAGCACGTATTGTGTGAAGGATGCCAGGTTTGCTCCGGTCGCGGTTCGTTGAAAACCACTGAAACGGTTTGTTACGAAATTTTCCGCGAAATACTTCGTGAGGCTCGCGTCTACGATGAGGCGCAACAGTTGCTGGTGATGGCTAATCAGGATGTTGTAGATCGCCTGCTTGATGAGGAAGCGCAGAATCTCGCCGAGTTGGAGTCTTTTATCGATATTCCCGTCAAGCTGCAGGTTGAAAATCACTTTACGCAAGAATCCTATGATGTGGTGCCGGTTTAGATGAACTCGACATGGTGAGAGTCACCAGCAAATGGATAGTCAGGCTGATCATGATTGGCCTGGTGATGTCTGCTGTGTTGCTGAGTTTGTTGCGGCTTGGCATGTACAACCTGCATCGCTACAGCGATCTGGTTGAATCTTCACTGGCAACCGAGTTGCCCGGTCTCAGCTTCGACGGTGTGCGCGGCACCATGAACCAGATTAACCCGGTACTCACGGTTGAAACAGCCGAATTCAGCCTGCCGGGCAGTGACCTTGATATCTCGCTGCAGGGCGTAGCTATCGAGCTATCCCTGTGGCGTAGCATTCTGGAGTTCGCTCCCGTGGTGCGCCGCGTTAGTGGCGGTGTTGAAGGTTTGCAACTGGTTAGAAGTGAAACCAACCAGTGGGCACTCAGTGGTTATCCTCTAAAACTAGAGCAAGGTTCTGGCGGTCAACTCAGTTTTCAACGCGCGCTGGTGTTGTTACCCGAATACATCGATATCCGATTTACCAATCTGACGCTGCTTGATATTCCTGCTGACACTCGTCATCAAATCGAGTCAGTGTCGGCGTTTATGCACCGCGACGAGGACGCCTTTGAAGTCCAGGTCGCTGCCAGCCTGCCGCGCTCACTGGGATATGGCGTATTGTTCAAGTCTCGTATTACAGAGGCCAGCAGCGTGCTGTATGCGCACATGTCCGGATTACAGTTGTCTCCGCTTTCTGCCTGGTTGCCGCTGCAGGACGACTGGATAAGCGAGGGTGAACTGACCGGAGTCAGCTGGTTAGTGTTTGAGGGCAACCAACTCGCTGAAGTCAGTGGCAGAGTGAAGCTCGATGACACCACTTTGCTGGTCGAGGGTAATCCGCCAGCCGAAGTCAGCTATCGCGGTAACTTCGCTATTGTGAAGCAAGACTCAAGCTGGAGCGTTAGCAACGAGGTTGAAAATCTTTCGCTTAATCAGCAGCCCCTGAGAGCGTTTAATACCGAGCTCGGATTTCAACCGGTAGCCGACCAACTACGCATGACCGCATGGTTTGATCAGATGGAATTGCAAAATCTGGTGGCACTGGTGCCGTGGATTCCAGAGGAGAGTCAGCTCGACCAGGTAGTGGATGCTAATCCCAGTGGATTTCTTCAGGACATCGTGTTGCGTGTCGATAGCGAGCACGCAGCCGATATTCTAATGGCAGCCGATTTCCCGGCGTTTTCAAGTCAGCGCAGCGGCGACATCCCGGGATTTACTAATCTGTCGGGTAGCGTGCTATTGGATCACGGGATTGCCAGCATTGAACTGCAAGGTCGCAATGCAACCGTCGATTTTGGTGATTTTTTCACTGAACCCATGTCGCTACGCGACTATCAATTGGCCGCAACGGTGCAGCCGTTAGAGAACGGACTGTCGATTTCCGCGACCGAGATCGCGGTTGCCAATGACGATGCCACGGTAGAAGGGCGTGTGCTGGTATCGTTTGACGGTAACGACAAGCCCTTCCTTTATGTTCGAGCCAAAGTCCTGGAAGCAAAAGCCAATCGCGTCACACCCTATTTACCAGCCAGGGAAATTGATCCGGAAATTATGGCCTGGCTCAAGCAGGCGGTGCAGGCCGGAGACATCAGCGATGGCGAGATGCTGTTTCACGGTCGCCTAAACGGTGTCGACAAATGGGCCAGTGAGCGCTCTGGAGAGATGCAGATTGAGGCAGAGGTACGTCAGGTCAGACTCGATTACGATCCGCAATGGCCTGTGCTTGAGCAGGCCGATGCCAGGTTGGCATTTCACAACATGGCGGTGTCGGCGGAGCTGAGTGAATTTGGCTTCAACGGCAAAATTGTACCCGAGGCGGCCTCTTTCAGTATTAAAAACTATGAAGCGGCGCGAGTGGATTTAAAACTGCGGTCGACACTGCCTGCCCAGCAACTGGTGAATACCTGGCTGAAATTGCCGCCGAGTGCCTCGCAGCGTGACAGCTTCGCCAGGTTTGATTCGTTTACTGGCCAGGTGAAGGGCGACATGTCGATCCAGATTCCTCTGGATTCGAATCTGGGTGATGAACAAATAGACGTAAAGCTGGACCTCGACAATGTCTCGATTCTCTCGGAGCAGCTAGGCATAGAGCTGTCTGGCTTAAACGGGAATCTGGCTATTGATGAAAGCTCAATGCTGGCAGAAAAATTAGAGGGTCGATTCTATGGTGATGACGTCACTATCAGTTTGACCCCGGATAAAACAGAGCAGGCAATGCAGCTGCAGGTAAACGGACGTATCACGTCGGCAAACTTGATGAATATGCTGCCGGACGAAATGCGCTCCCGCGTCTCTGGCAGAAGTAACTGGCAACTGGCGGTACTCCTCCCCAATGACGGTGGCGCCACCACCCGGCCCGAACTGCAGATTGTTGCGCGCTCTGACCTGAGAGGAACCGCTATCAATTTACCGGCACCACTGACTGTGAAGGCGGTGACACCACAGCAGTTTGTAACCAACATTCAACTGTTCGAAAGGCATTTGCAATATTCGGTTGGAATCGGAGATCTCACCAATATAAGAGGTTTAATGCGCCGGCAGGGTGATGATTTTCAGACCGAAGCAGTCGATATCGCTCTGCGTCAGGGATTTCGCTCCTCGCCACCTAAAGGCCTGCGGGTATATGGGAACCTACCCGAGTTTTCTACTGATGAATGGATGACTGTTTTTTCGGCACACAGCGATGGAGACAGTGATTTTCTGGAATTGATTGACGTAACTATCGAGTCTGCCGATTTGTTTGGTTACCAGGTTGATGAGGTTGATTTTTGGCTACGGCGAGAAGGAGGGCAGCTAAATGGCAGTATCGAGGCGCCGCGCGTCTCCGGAGTTTTCCAGGTGCCCGAGGAAAATGGACCAGCAACACCACTGGTGATTGAACTGGAGCGCTTGATTTTAACTGAGGCCGATCCGGATCAGGACAGCGGTGGTTTAAAACCCACTGATGTCCCCAATATAGATTTCAGAGCCCGTAACCTCGCAGTGAAAGACCTCGAGCTCAGCAATGTCGATTTTTCTCTGAGGAGATCGCCGGCAGGATTAACCATCGATCGCGCCAATGCGACACAGGGTAATGTCAGAATTACTTCAGCTGCAACCTGGAGTTATGATGCGCAGCGCGATCAGCATGACAGCCTGCTGAGCGTTAGTTTCAATGGCTCAGAACTGGGAAGTACCATGGAGGCGTTTGGTTTTGGTCGGGTGATCACCGGTGGAACGATCGAATTTAACGGTGATTTCAACTGGCAAGGACCGCTCACCGATATTGATATGCCAAGTTTTATGGGCGAAGCCAATTTAACGGTCAGGGATGGCGTGCTGAACGATGTTGATCCCGGTGTTGGACGTTTAATCGGGCTGTTGAGTATCAGTGCGTTGCCGCGTCGCCTGGCGCTCGACTTTAATGATGTTGTGGTTGAGGGCATGGAGTTTGAAAAAATTTCCGGCGACTTCAATGTTGCCAACGAAGAACTGATAACCACCAATACCAGGCTCAGGGGACCGACTGCTGATATCAAGATATCGGGGGTAACAGGCATAACTCGTCGCGATTATGATCAGGTCATGCTGGTGACCCCGAAACTGAGTGCATCGTTACCGCTGCTGGGTACGATCACAGCTGGTTCAGGTATAGGCTGGGGTCTGTTATTGTTGCGCGATTTATACAAGGACGCCATCGATGAGTCGGTCGAGGTCAAGTATGTTGTTAAAGGCAGCTGGGATGATCCACAGCTTACCGAAGTGAAGAAATCATCGAGTACCAATTAGTCAGATGTTCCTGTGATGAGACAGATATTTGTTATTTTTTTACTCAGCATGGCAATCATGCTGCCCGCCCAGGCAAACACGGTCAGGCTGTTTACGCTAAGTGCTGACGAATGGGCACAGCCCCGTAATGGTGCGGTGATCGTCGAATTTGCATCGGTACGGGCGGCAGTGAATTACTGGCTGCAGGTCGATGACGCGGTCATTGTCATCCGTTATCCCGGGGAAGACAGTGGCGAATTATGGGCTGCTGAACTTCGCGACTGGCTGGTCACTCTGGGAGTTTCCAGTTCTCGCATCAGGCTAATCGCTGGAGCCGGTGAGGCAGACCAGATCACTTTGGCAGTCGGCACGCAAAACGAATTACTGTAGGAATTTAGAATTACTCTAGGATTTTTAATGTCATCTTTATTTGAACAGGCTAATGACCAAATCCTCGTACCCGGTGGTTTGGACATCAACTCGCTGGATCGATTCCTGGGTCAACTGAGCGGCAACGATATCGATGCTGCCGATTTGTATTTTCAAACCAGCCAACAGGAATCCTGGGTGCTGGACGACGGTATATTGCGTGAAGGCAGTTTTAACCTGGAAAAGGGTGTAGGAATTCGTGCCGTCAGCGGTGAAAAAACCGGTTTTGCCTACTGTGACGACATTAGCGATGCGGCGATCAAACAGGCCATTACCAATGCCCGGGCGATCACCCGACAGGGTCAGAATGCTACCGCCAGAGTAGACCGGGACCATATTGCCATTGATCCACTGTACTCGAGTTTGAATCCCCTCGACTCTCGCTCGGCGGATGACAAAGTGGCGTTATTAAAGAAACTCGACGTATTCACCCGCGCTCTCGATAACCGCATCGAGCAGGTGATCATTTCACTCTCCGGAGGTCTTGACCATGTTATGGTCGCTGCGATCGACGGAACACTTGCCGCCGATGTTCGCCCACTGGTTCGACTCAACGTTACAGTGCTGATGCATCAGGATGGTCGTCGCGAACAGGGTAGTGCCGGTGCTGGTGGTCGTCACTCCTACGATACCTTTTTTACTACCGATCGGGCTTATGACCTGGCGCGTGATGCGGTACGACAGGCCAGTGTTAATCTTGAATCCATCGCCACACCGGCAGGTGCAATGCCCGTTGTGTTAGGTCCCGGATGGCCGGGCGTGTTGCTGCACGAGGCTGTGGGCCATGGCCTGGAGGGCGATTTCAACCGCAAGGGTACCTCCGCATTTAGCAATAGAATTGGTGAGTCGGTCGCCTCATCTCTGTGTACCGTGGTTGACGATGGTACCCTGCAGGATCGACGCGGTTCTCTCACTGTCGACGACGAAGGTGTGCCTGCAGAGTGCACCGTGCTGATCGAGCAGGGTGTATTGAAAGGTTATATGCAGGATAAGATGAATGCACGACTCATGGGCACCCGTTCTACGTCCAACGGCCGCAGGGAATCCTTTGCGCATTTACCGATGCCGCGCATGACCAATACCTACATGTTACCCGGTGAGTCGGAGCCCGAAGAGATTCTGGCCTCGGTCGATAAAGGCATCTATGCGGTTAATTTCGGTGGCGGGCAGGTAGACATTACCTCGGGTAAATTCGTGTTCTCGCTGTCAGAAGCTTACCTCATTGAAAAAGGCAAGGTAGGAGCACCGTTGAAAGGTGCCACGCTGATTGGTTCCGGACCTGAGGTTATGCGATTGGTCTCGATGGTAGGCAACGACCTATCGCTTGATAAAGGCGTTGGCGTTTGTGGCAAGGAAGGTCAGTCGGTTCCGGTTGGGGTCGGACAGCCCAGCCTGCGCATTGACGAGATTACGGTTGGCGGCACCGACGGTTAATAAATCGGTTGTTGGTCTGAATGGTCCCTGCAGTCAGGACGCCGTTTGTATTTGACCGTCAGCGCCAACCTGCGTTTTCTCATCACGCGAGCCGAATTCCTCGTAAAGCGATAACAACGACGGCATCACTAGCAAGATCAGTACGGTCGCAAAAGCCAGACCAAAGGCAATAGAGACCGCCATTGGTATCAGAAATTGCGCCTGACGGGATGTTTCAAACAGTAGCGGTGTGAGGCCTGCGATCGTCGTCATCGAGGTCAGGATGACCGCTCGCAAACGCTGGCAGGATGCCTCAACGAGCGCTTGTTTGACCGCCATTCCCGACGCCCGGATTTGTCGATAAAACATCACCAGGATGATGGAATTATTGACCAGAATGCCGGACAGCCCAAAGAATCCGAACAGGGACAATATGGTCATGTTCATGTCCATGATCCAGTGCCCAAGGATGGCGCCAGTCAGGCCAAGCGGAATCGTCATCATTACCAGAAATGGCCAACCGTAGGAGGAGAACACCCAGGCCAGCACCAGGTACATTAGTATCAGCGCAATCACCGCACCGGTGCGCATGTCGGCAAAGGTATCGCGCTGGCTGGCGGAGCGACCTTCAATGCTGTACTGAATGCCATATCGACTGGCCAGTTCCGGCAGGGTCACTTCGCGCAGGCTGTTAACAATCTCGGTGGTGTTATTGACCGCGGGATTCACATCTCCCGAAACGTCTACCGACAATCGGCCATTAAAGTGGCGTAATGTTTCGAAACCCTGGGCAGAGCTCCAGTTAACCACCGCTTCCAGGGGCACGAATTGTCCATCGGGAAGTTTAATCGGCAGATCAGCCAGTCCGTTCAGTCGTCGTTGCTCGTCGGGTGGTAATTGCAGGCGCACCTCGATTTCATCGGCACCTTCCTGGTAACGTTGCAGCGCGATGCCATCGTAGGCGTTGCGTAACTGTCGGCCAACCTCGGCAATCGACAGCCCCAATGCTTCACCAGCCGGATTAAGACTGTAAATGAGTTGTTCTCGCCCGTAGGGCAGGTCGTCATCGATGGCGCTAACTCCGGGTATCGCAGACATCGCCTGGGTTAGATCGAGAGCCGCCTGTTTCATGCGCTCCGGATTTTCACCAACCAGTCTTATGGTTAGATCCCGTCGCGATGGTCCAACACGGCGCGCAGAAATCTGGAAGTTTTCTATACCCGGTGGCGTCACAATGCGTTCCCGCCAATTGCGGATGAAACTGCGGTTGTCGGTTTCTCGCTGGTCTGAGTCAACCAGCTCGACGTAAACCGAACCGGCGCGTTCGCCCCGTACTGATGCACCACGCCCGCTGGTGGAGGCATGGGTGACATAGTAGGTAGCGACGACCTTCTCGTCGATATCATTGATGGTGTTTTGCAACTCCGCCTCAACGTGTTCCAGAAATTTATCGACCACCGTTTGTGATGTTCCGGAAACAAAACGTACATTGGAGTAAACCGTGGTCGACTCGGGAGAAGGGAAAAACTGCCAGCTGGTTTTGCCTCCGACTACCAGACCGACCGCGAAAATCAGGAAGCCAACGGCGGTCGCCAGCGTGGTCCAGCGAAACTCGATAGCAAGTTCGACGAAACGCCTGAACCAGACGTCGCGAAAATGATTGAATCCATTGGTAAACCATTGACCAAACCGCGAGCGTTTGTAACCGTTACGATAGACAAACGCAGTTTTCAGATGGCCGGGTAAAATCAGGAAACCTTCGATCAGCGAGGCCACGATGACGCAGATGATGACCAGTGGTATAGCCTGCATAATCGATCCAATGCGGTCGCCGATCAGCATTAACGGCAGAAATGCGGCAATGGTAGTCAGCGAGGACGCCATTACCGGGGCCAACATGCGTTGCGCACCGCCCTCGGAGGCCATTAGCGGATCTTCACCCTTTTCAAAATGTGCCTGCGCGTCTTCACCAACCACAATGGCATCATCAACAATAATGCCCAGTGCCATGATCAATGCGAACAGGCTAATCATGTTGATACTGCCACCGGTCAGGTATAGAACCGCCAGTGTTGCCATGAAGGATACCGGGATTCCCACCGCAACCCAGAAGGCAACTCGGGGCGATAACATCAGGTAAAGAATGACCAGTACCAGAGCCAGTCCGCTGGCGCCATTTTTTAATAACAGGTTAATGCGGTCTCGTATGATCTCCCAGCTCTCATTGAACGGTTCGACCTGCACGTTGGGCGGCAGAATCGGTTGTGTTTTCTGCAACCAGTCATGAAGAATAGTCGCTGAGTCCAGAGAATTTCCGTCCTCGGCGCGCCGCAATATCATCACCACCGCGGGTTTTCCATCGACCGAGATGGTTTCCGAGCCAGATGCCGGCTGTTTCCTGATTTCCGCGATGTCACCTAGACGAATCTGTCGGTCAACATCGTTGATTATTTCGAGCTGTTCAAACTCCTGCGGTGAGCGACGCTGGTTCTGGCTGCGAATTTCCCGCGTGCCGTCCTCTTCACCAATCAAACCAGCGGGTAGATCGCGGCTTTCCTGCTGAATGATATTGGCAAGATCAGCCAGATTGGCACCCAGCCTGTTCATCTGCTCTGCGGCCACATTGATTTGAATTTGTTCTTCAGGCAACCCATTGATATCGACCTTGTCGATGCCGGCTGCCAGCAACTCGCTTTCAAACTGCCTGGCGAGAACTCTCAATTCATCCCTGCTTTGCGGGCCGTAAACCAGCAGCCGGGCTACCGATTCATACCAGATGCTCTGAGTAACGCGTGGCTCTTCGGCATCGTCCGGCAGATTATTGAAGTCGTCGACCTGTTTTCTGACTTCGTCGAGGGCAAGTGTCATGTCTGAGCCACCCTCAAACTCAACGGTGATCGCAGAAACACCGGAAGCTGACGTCGAGGTCATTTCTTCGAGACTACTGACCGTTCTTAACCGCTGCCCCAGGGGGATAGTGATAGCGGTTTCGACATCTTCAGCACTGGCGCCACTCCAGACGGTACGGACACTAATCGATTCGCGTTCGAAAGAAGGGAAAAACTGGATGTTGAGCTTCTGCAGTGCCAGCACCCCTGAGAGGATCATCATCGCCATCAGCAGGTTGGCAGCTACCCGATGCCTGGCGAATATGCTGATAATGCCGCTGGGTGATGTTTGCACGTTAGCTGCTCAAATTATCCGGGAATCCTGGACCTGATCATGCCGAGCCGTCGTCGACCCTGACCAGCAGTCCAGTCACTGCATTGGGCAGATGGGTGGTGACGATTTGATCGCCATCTTGAAGATTTTCGCCGCCCACCAGTAACATCATTTCGCCGCTCTCAGTGCGCAGCTGACCCAGCGTTTCCACGCTAACGGCCTGTAGACGGTTGTCTATCACCCGGTAAACCCGGGAATTGCCGTAGATCGCCTGATATGGGATGGCGAGTGCACCCGGCTGGTCTGGTAACTCGAGCTCCAGGGTTAGCAGTTCGCCGTAGCGAGATTGTTGACTGGCGTTGAAGAAAACATCGATACCGGTGGCTTCGCTTTCTCCGGCGGTGCGCAATAAATTAACGCTGCCTGATTGACTGTTGATGTTGGCATTAATAGAACTGCCTGCACCGAGAGCCTGTTGTACTGTGGCGATATACTTCTGCGGCAGGTGGGCGCGGATTTCCAGGCTTTCGGGAGAGTAGACCTCCAGTAACACCTGACCGCTGGCAACCTGATCTCCGACGGAAACATTAACCTGTTTAACGATGCCGTCGAAGGGTGCGGTGACACGACTGCGTTGCAGCGCCAGTCTGGCCTCTTCAAGTGTCGCCGTTGCCTGCTTGCTGCGTGCCTCTATCGATAGTCGGGTTGCCGGGTAACGCTCGACTTCGAGCTTGCGGGTTTGCACGGCAATTTGTTGTTTCTCAAGATTGCGCTTGGCTTCATTGAGCGTGCTTTCCGAACTCAGGTTGTTTTGCTTGAGTTGTTGCAGCCGGCTGACTTCGTCGAGGAATAGTTGCAGCAAGCGCTGTTCACTTTGCAGCGCAAGCAGATTGGTCTGATGGCGGATATCAGAATCCTGGAGCTGACTACTGATATTGGTGACCTCTGCCTCGGCGCGGGTTACTGCAGTTTCAAAATCACGACGATCCAGTTCAACCAACACCGTACCGGCTCTGACCTGGTCACCGTCTCTGACAAGCACCCCGGTAACAATGGATTTTTGTGGGGCACCTGCCTTCACCAGGTCGCGTGACTCAACGCGCCCATAAAGTCGTACCAGCGGCGCCAGCGACTGGATGTCAGCAGTGATTGTTTCTACTTGCCAGACTTTCTCGCGCAGCTGCGGCGGCTTGCGTTCCGGTTTATTTGCTTTCAGATACTGGAAACTGCCAATCGCGATACTCAATACCACGACAGGTAGCAAAAATTTGCTGATTTTTTTGAACATTGAAGCCAGCGATTAAATGGCCGGGGTGGTTAACTTGCTTCTTCGATTACTTCAAATCGCTCGAGTTCACGATTTTTTTCGACGTTATCCGGGGTAAAAATATTGCCATTCATAGCGATGTAGATGCCCTCGGGCAGAGTCTGCACACAGGCGACCGCGAATCCTAGATTGAATACCGCATCCGAATGACGCATACGGGCAGGTTGCATTGCACCAAATAACACGATGGTTTTGCCTTCTATCGTTTTCAGCTGGTTTGCGGTTTCCACCATGGTGTCGGTGCCATGGGTGATAATGATCCTTCTGGCAACGCTATTCTCTACCGCTTTGTATATCACGTCGCGATCCTTGCTATCCATGTCAAGGCTGTCCTTCTTTAACACGGACTGGACCTTATAGGTGACCTGGATATTGGCTTCCTCCATCAACTCATCGATGATTGGATCGCCAATCTGGTATTCACTATTGGCGTCAAAATAGACCTTGTCGATGGTGCCGCCGGTAGTAATAAATTTGATGGTCATAACGTCGCTCCTGTCCCGAACAGCAATATAGCCGCCCCTGTTCGATGAGACGCGTAGTGTAATAATTATGCAGAAATTATCAGCTAAATAGTGATTTTATTGTGAAAAAGCCGTCGCTTAAGCGGGTGCAAAGCTAGACTACCGGTGGCTCGGTTGCGTTGGATTCACCGATATTGGGATCGAGTTCTTCGTGGTAAGCCTCAATGATACTGGACACTTCGTCGACTTCCTCATAGCTGGCGATGTTAAACACTGCCTCACCCTCAAAAACCAGCGGCAAATTGGTTTTTCCAATCACAATGCCAGATACCGGGCTTTCGATCTCTTCGCTGTTTTCCCCCAGTGGGTCATTAATGTAGGCAATCGTTTCGCCAACGTCGACTTTTGCACCGGAACCAACCAGGGCACGTAAGATTCCGCTTTGCGGTGCCCGCAACCAGCGGCTGGTATTGGCGATGAAACTGTCTGTCGGCACTTGTTTGCTGCGTGTACTGCGCATACCGAGGTTTTTCATGACACCCAATACGCCGTTGACACCGGCGCGAATCGCCAGTTCATCAAAGCGCAGCGCCTCGCCAGCCTCATACAACAGGAACGGAATATCAAGATTTGCCGCTGCCTCACGGAATGATCCCTCCAGCAGCCTGGAATTGATGATTACCGGCACGCCAAAAGCCCGTGCGAGCGTCTCGATATCCGGATGATTGGCCAGGCTGGCGCGAATTTGTGGCAGGTTTTCACGATTCACGGCGCCGGTATGTAAATCGATGACGTGGGTACAATGCGGCAATATTTCATTCATTAATACATGGGCGAGGCGCGAAGCCATCGATCCGGTATCGGTGCCGGGAAAAGATCGATTCAAATCGCGGCGATCCGGCAGGTAACGCGACTTTGATACAAATCCGTAGACGTTAACGACCGGAATCGCAATCAGAGTGCCCTTGATACGACTGATGGATTTGTTGCCCAGCAGCCGACGAATTATTTCGACACCGTTTAACTCATCGCCATGCAGAGCCGCGCAAACCAGTAAAACCGGCCCGGGTTGTTTTCCGTGCACGACGTGCAACGGCATATTGACCTGACTATGCGTGTAGAAACTGGGTAAGGGGATATCAATCGACTGACGACTACCCGGTTTGACCGAGACGCCGGCAATCTGCAATGCAGGCCGGGTGCTCCGCTTGTTAGCCTTTGCCACGTGTTTTTGTTTTCCCGGGTCTGATTTTTTCCAGGTTGGCGATAATCATGCCGGCGACATTTTTACCGGTGGCGTCTTCGATTCCTTCAAGGCCCGGGCTGGAGTTAACCTCCATCACCACAGGCCCGTGGTTGGAGCGCAGGATATCGACGCCAGCGACATTCAAACCCAGTATGCGGGCGGCTCTGACCGCGGTAGAGCGTTCTTCAGGAGTTATCTTGATCAGGCTGGAGGTGCCGCCACGATGCAGGTTGGAGCGGAACTCGCCTTTCGGCGCCTGGCGTTTCATGGCTGCAACCACTTTGCCATCGATCACAAAACAGCGAATATCGGCACCGCCGGCTTCCTTGATGTATTCCTGCACCAGAATATCGGCTTTCACTCCCATGAAACCTTCAATAACGCTTTCTGCTGCTTTTTGGGTTTCCGCTAGTACCACACCAATACCCTGGGTGCCCTGTAACAGTTTCACAACCAGCGGGGCGCCGCCTACCATATCGATGACGTCCTTGATGTCATCCGGTTTGTGGGCGTAACCGGTGAGAGGCATACCGATACCGCGGCGCGACAGCAACTGCAGCGATCTCAGTTTGTCGCGAGAGCGACCGATGGCTACCGATTCATTCAGTGGTGTCACACCCATCATTTCGAACTGCCTGAGTACGGACAAACCGTAACGGGTTACCGAGGCTCCAATTCTCGGGATCACTGACTCAAATCCTTCCAGAGCTTTACCCCGATAATGAATCGACGGCTTGTGCGAGGCAATGTTCATGTAGGCGCGCAATACGTCGATGACAACGATTTCGTGGCCTCGATTTTCAGCCTCTTCGATGATGCGGGCGGATGAGTAGAGTTTGCGGTTTCGAGAAAGCAAAGCGATCTTCATGGAGCAGTCCTGATTTGTTGTTATGGTGTTGCTGGCAGTTGGTATAGTTTTTTGGGATAGAGTTTGCCAGCAAGATAGGACGCGGCCGGGTCGACGTGGATTCTATGTAACATGCCCTGTCGGCCAAGCAACATCCTGAACATCATGGTATCACGATTTGTCAGCGTAAGTTCAATATCCCAGGTTTCGTTGCCCATCGCCACGGGCGTTTCGATGACGTAACGCATTTCCCGGTGACCACCTGAATCACTAACCTCTCGGTAGTCGTGAATAGGTGCGTGACACTCGACATAGAAATCCTGGTTGCGCTGTATTGGGTGAATCAGGAAGCGCACCATATCGACCCCATCCCGTTGGTAGGCGCCAATCTCGAAGGCATGCAAACAGGAGGTTTTGGCGCCGGTATCGACCTTCGCCTTGATCGCAGGCAATTGCAGATTGGGTAAGGCAACCCACTCACGCCAGCCCACGAGTTTTGATTGAGATTCCACCATGTCAGTTTTACCCCTGATTTTGCTGCCGGCATCGATGACTCAGATTTTCTAACATCCTGTCGCAAACCTGCAGCTGTGCCCGGCTAATGAATTCGTCTGGTTTATGCGCCTGCTCGATACTTCCCGGCCCGCAGACAACGCTGGAAACGCCGATGTCGTTGAACAGTCCCGCCTCGGTACCAAAACTGACATTGTCACCGATGACGTCAATCGGATTGATTGTCCTGGTATAACCCACGACCTCGGCATCAGTTGCGGTGTTGAATCCAGAGTAACGGGAGATTTCGTCAAACTTGATATTGCTGTCCTCAAAGCGCAATCGCATATCGGGTAGCAAAACATCAAAGGCGTAGTGCTTGATATCATGAACCAACTCGTCGAGGTCCTGTTGAGGCAGATTCCGAATCTCGAACTCGAACTGACAGTGCACCGGTACGATGTTTAGTGCTGTACCACCCTGGATATTGCCGACGTGGAAGGTGCTAAAAGGCACCGAGTAACTCGGATCGAGATCATATTTATCCTGAACGCGCTGGTTCATGGCGCGGATAAACGCTACCAGTTCGGCAGCATACTCAACGGCATTGACCCCGGAGGTAATATAAGCGGAGTGACAGGACATTCCGGTGACGGTTACCTGGTAGGCAAGCTTGCCTTTATGACCCAATACCATGCTCATGGACGTGGGTTCGCCAACCACACCGAACTTTGGCTTTACCTCAAATCCGCTCATCGCTTCAGTCAGACGCCTGGCGCCGACACAACCAATCTCTTCGTCATATGAAAAAGCCAGGTGGATCGGGGTGGTGAGTTTGCTGGAACAAAACTCAGGCAATGCAGCAAGCGCCGAGGCAATAAATCCTTTCATGTCGCAGGTTCCGCGGCCATAGAGCAGCTCGTCGGTGACTTTTAATTCGTAGGGATCGCTGCTCCAGTTTTGTCCGCGCGTTGGTACGACATCGGTATGGCCCGATAACATGACACCGCCAACGTCGTCTGGACCAATGGTGGCGTAGAGATTTGCTCGACTCTGGTCGTCACTGCTCACCAGTTGCGAGCCAATGCCGTTATCGTCCAGCAGGTTGCGGATGAAGTCGATCAGCTGCAGATTTGACTGTGTGCTGGTGGTATCGAAAGCGACCAGGCGCTGCAGAATTTGTTCGCTATTCATTTTACGGAACCACCATGGAATAATCGGTTTAGCGCGAATTCTACCGCGTCAATCCATAGTTTACAGCCATTGGATGGACGCCATCACTCAAACTGGAGTAAGCAATGAAACCGGTAGCCACAGGCGAACGTCGTGTCGTTAATATTCATGAGGCGGAATTTGAACCATTCATCAGTGATGCCGGAAAAAGTGATGGTACTGCGCTGCAACTGGATCGAAGTAAACCCCTGGGTGCCGGGTTTTATATCTACAAAATGGCACCGGGTAGCACAACAATTCCACACGAGCATACCGGCAACGAGGAGTTCCTTATTTTAAAGGGTGATCTGACCGATAACGACGGAACACGTTATCGTGAGGGTGACCTGGTGTGGATGAAGGCCGGTACGCAACATAGCTCGACGACCGAATCAGGTTGCCTGATAGCGGTTTACGTCCCAACCCTGGAAAAGTCTGTCGACTAGCTTGGCGGTGACTTCACAGAAATAGGGGACAGGGACAGCCGGGTTACTCGGCTTTTTTAATCATATTAAACAACTCATCCTTTAAATGTAGTCGCTTAAGTTTACGGCTTTCCAGGTACTCGTCGGAGGTATTTTCGACGCCCGTCTCGATACGGTGCACTTCATGGTCAACCTCATGGTACTCCTCGAACAAACGTGAAAAGTGGGCGTTTTCCATCTTCAGCCGATGAATCGTATCCCGGTGTTCGGGCAGTTCGTGGACCAGGTCGTGTTTTTCGTCAAGCATGGTGATGTCTTGTTAGTTAAGCGTGTCGGTATTATTACTGATTATCCGAATGTTAAATTGATCCAGGACAATTGCAGGCTTTGTCCATCGGGTGAAAAAACATTCAGGCAATTTCAGTGGCTTCAGTACTTTTGCGATTTTCGATTCCGATCATCAGTAATCCGCTTGCAATAATAATGGCACTACCCAGCATGGATTGGGCATCGGGCCAGTCGCCCCACAAGTATAAACCCAGTGCCAGGGCCAGTGGCATTGAACTGTATTCGAATGGTGCCACGGCCGATGCCTGGCCTATTCGATAGGCCTGGGATATCAGATATCCGCCGACCGCAATCGCTACACCGCAGGCCATTAACAGATAAAATTGCCCGGCATTTGGCCATACCCAGGCGCGAAACAGAAAACTCAGCGATTCGTTGTCATATTGGTCAAAGCGCCCATCTCCAATGAACAAACCGGTCAGAATACTGACCAGGATAAAACCGACCTGCAGGTATAGTGTCATGGCGCCGGCTTTTTCACTGGTGCCTATGTTTCGCGTCAGGATTGAGCACACCGCATAAGAAAACGCCGCCAGGATAGGCAAGATGCTGACCAGTTGAAAGACCTCGGTGCCTGGCCGCAGAATGATCAAAACACCAATCAATCCGGATACGATAATCAGCCATCGAAACCAGCCGACCTGTTCACTGAGAAACAGGCCGCTTAGCAGGCAAATTATCATTGGCGTGATATAGAAAATTGCTACCGTCTCTGCCAGTGGCATTGCCGCTAGTCCAAGAAAGAAAAAGATATTCGCGAGGATAATAGTGATTGCCCGAATGGCGTGTTTCAGCGGCTGGGTAGTTCTCAGGGTCGTTAAGCCGCCTTCAAAATAGATGAAAATTGCCAGCAGTGGCAGGGAAAAAAGGGCGCGCATCAGGGTGATTTCATGCAGCGCCATCGACGTACTCAGCCACTTGATAATGCTGTCGCTGATAATGAGAAAACATAGCGCTAGCAGCAGGCAGAGTATGCCGCGGGTATTAGGGTTCAACGACGTAAACATGATGGCTAGTGCAATGCCGGTCTGGTGGCTTTATGATTTTGGCTGCTATCGATATTCGGCGCACTATCTGCTTAAATCTGGCGCCTTGCAATAACAATCGACAACTTCCTGACGCTATACGGCGAGCAACTTTTTACCGGAGATAATGATGACTGCACCGCTTAGCGGCATTCGTGTGCTTGACCTGAGCCGCATATTGGCTGGCCCCTGGGCCAGTCAAATGCTGGCCGATCTGGGTGCCGAAGTGATAAAGATTGAACGACCCGGCAGTGGTGACGACACTCGCGGCTGGGGTCCTCCGCATATGAAAGACATGCAGGGTAACGACACTGATGAAGCGGCCTATTTTCATGCTGCTAACCGCGGCAAGTATTCGGTTACTATCAATTTAACCCATGCTGACGGGCAGGTCTTGATCAGGGAACTGGCCAGTCAGAGTGACGTACTGATTGAAAACTACAAAGTGGGAGGGCTGGCAAAATACGGTCTGGATTATGCGTCGCTCCGCGAACTGAATCCGCGCCTGGTGTACTGTTCTATTACAGGTTTCGGTCAAACTGGACCCTATGCCTCGAGGGCCGGTTACGATTTCATGATCCAGGCCATGGGAGGCATGATGAGTGTCACCGGGGAAGCCGATGGTTTGCCGATGAAAATCGGTGTAGCGCTGGCTGACGTATTAACCGGTTTGTATGCCAGCAACGCGATTCAGGCTGCGCTAATCCATCAGATGAAAACCGGTCAAGGGCAGTACATCGACATGTCCTTACTCGATGTACAGGTGGCAACGCTCGCTAATCAGGCGATGAACTATTTAGCCACTGGAAACAGTCCAGGCCGCCTGGGTAATGCTCACCCCAATATCGTGCCCTACCAGGCTTTTGCGACCGCTGATGGATTTATCATTCTGGCAGTGGGCAACGATGCGCAGTTCAGTCGTTTCTGTGATCTCTGTGGCAAACCCTCGGTAGCCGGCGATGAGCGGTTTGTGACCAACAGTAATCGGGTTAAAAATCGCCAGCAACTTGTGCCAATGGTCAGTGAATGGATGGCGCGTGAATCCAGTGAATGGTGGTTGGCGTCGCTGAATGAACGCGGTATTCCCTGTGGTCCGATTAATTCCATTGAGCAGGTCTTCGACGATCCCCAGGTGCAGTTCCGGCAAATGCAACGCAAATTGAAACATCCGACCGCGGGAGAAGTTCCCACCGTAGCCAATCCAATCAGTTTTTCAGAAACACCAATCGATTACGCGATGGCGCCACCGCTATTGGGGCAGCATACGGATGAAGTGCTCAGAGACCTGCTCAACAAGGACGATCAGCAGATAACAGCGTTGCGCCGTGATGGCGTGATCGGCTAACAATAAATTAGCGCAGGACGACACTGATGGCTTCGCAATTACTGCTGCAGATTTCCGACACACACCTCGGCGCCGACCCGGGTTATGACCTGCGGGGTGTCAACACCCGTGATTGTTTGCAGGCCGTAATCAATGCCGCTACAGACCATTTAACCGAAGCCGATCACATCATCGTGACGGGCGACATCAGTCACGATGAGACAGCCGCATCGTATACGCTGATACGGGAAAAACTGGCCGTTTTTGACGGACAGTCATCGTTTTTGCCCGGAAATCATGATGTATCCAGGACGTTGCGCGAGGTCCTTGCGCAAGACAATTGGCCAACCCTCGAAAATCTTGGTGAATGGTGCCTGATCAGTTTGAATAGTCAGGTGGAGGGTGAAGAGGGCGGATTGCTGGACGATGCCCAACTGCAGAGACTGCAAGTCAAATTCAGTGAACACAGTACCCGGCCGACTATTGTGGCTTTACATCATCCCCCGGTTTTATTGGGCAGTCAGTGGATAGATGACATAAGTCTGGCGAACCAGTTGGCATTCAGGAGCCTGCTGAACCAGCATCAACAGGTCAGGGCAGTCATTTTCGGACATGCTCACCAACAGTTTGATGTCTTGCACGAGGGTGTTCGCTGGTTGGGCTGCCCTTCAACCTGTATACAGTTTTTACCCAATTCAACGGGTTTTGCCATCGACGGGTCTTTGCCGGGTTATCGATGGCTGCGACTGTTTGATGATGGAACCCTGGAGACCGCGGTCGAACGGATTGAAGCCTGGCCTGTCGGCAGTCAGCCCAATGATTGAATCGGGCTGACGGTTGATAGGATCCAGGCGATCAATTTTGAGTGCCGGGTCTATGCGGAAACCAGTTCTTCGATAAATGGTTTAACGCTATCAACACCGTCGCGGTCGATAACGCGAATGGTTTCCGAGCCAACCACGGCTATGTCGGCTTTACCGCGGATGAATTCGACATCATCGTGCGATTTCACACCGAATCCCAGTGCAATCGGCAGGTCGGTTGCCTGCCGGCAGCGTCCGAGGTACTCATCGAGATCATCACCAAAGGTGGTTTCCTTGCCGGTGACGCCTTTACGGGCAACCGAGTAAACAAATCCGGTGCTTTTCTCGCCGAGCATTTTTAAGCGCTCATCGGAGCTGTTGGGCGTGAAAATATGGATTGGTGACAGATTGTTGGCCTTCATCGCAGCAAGATATTCTTCGCCTTCTTCCGGGGGCAGGTCAGGGATGATCGCACCCTGAATACCAATTGCCGCCATGCGTTCGACAAATGCAGTCACCCCGTATTTGAACAGGATGTTGTAATAGGTCATGAAGATAAACGGAATGTCGAAACGTTTTGAAACCTGTTCGGCAAACTCGAAACTTTTTTCTACACGAGCTCCATGATCGAGGGCGTCTGAATTGGCCTTTAGAATCACCGGGCCATCGGCCATTGGCTCCGAAAACGGAATCTGCAGTTCCATCAGGTCGACGCCTGCTTCTACCATTTCTTCAACAATTCGCATGGATTCATCGAAGTCGGGGTAACCCAAGACGATGTGGGTCATTAACAGGATGTCTTTTGCTTTGCGGCGTTCGCGGATGTATGACTCAAGCACGATTTCGGTACTCCTCTGCTTTGGCCAGAATGAATTTTTCCCATTTCGGATCTTTCAGTGCGTCTGCGACGGTAAAGATGTCTTTATCCGCGCGACCGGACTGGTTAATGATAACCGAGTCATCAGGGGACATGTCACCCACCTCCTTGAAAGCCTGTACGAATGCGTGGGAGGTTTCCAGTGCGGGAATCAAACCCTCGCGACGAACCGTCAGGCTCATTGCCTCGACCACCTCGTTATCGGTAGCCGCTTCAAACCGCACGCGGCCCTGCTGGTAAAGACTTGCCAGGATCGGTGATACGCCGACGTAGTCGAGCCCCGCCGATACACTATGGGTGTCCTGCATCTGACCATCTTCATTCTGCAGAAAATAGGTTTTATAACCCTGGGCAATACCGATTGAAGCATCGTCGTAGGCAAGCCGGGAGGCGTGCTCGCCTATGCCTTTACCACGGCCACCGGCTTCGACACCGATCAGTTCGACCTCGGGATCATCGAAAAAGCCACTGAATAATCCCATCGCATTGGATCCGCCACCGACACAGGCGTAAGCTGCTTTGGGTAATTTGCCGGTCTCTTTGAGGATTTGTTCCTTTGCCTCGATACCGATAATCGACTGGAACCAGCTAACCATTTCGGGAAAGGGATGCGGTCCACAAGCGGTGCCCAGCACGTAATGGGTGTTGTCCATGTTGGTGACCCAGTCGCGGAAGGCTTCGTTAATGGCGTCTTTCAGGGTGCGGCTGCCTGAGGTCACCGGAATGACCTCGGCACCCATTCGCTCCATCCAGAATACGTTCGGACGCTGGCGTTCGACATCAACCTCACCCATATAAATGGTGCAGTCAAATCCGAATTTCGCCGCCATGGTTGCGGTGGCAACGCCGTG
>JAAUXZ010000318.1_pt1 | contig 25243 bp, 24 predicted proteins | sample 7278131 | NCBI WGS metagenome assembly JAAUXZ01 (sample SAMN14350119, study PRJNA611818) | marine sediment metagenome | isolation source: surface marine sediment (3m) | place: French Polynesia: Moorea | collected 2018-08 | reverse complement strand
GTAAGTGAAGATATTTTCAGTGATGAGCCAACAGGACACCTGAATGATGGTCTGCCCAGCTACAGGGACCTGATTACCACCCTCAACACCCCAGAGGGACCGGTAAACATACTCATGCAACGTGTGCCAGGAGATGTTAAAGGCACGCATGTCTGGAAAATATCCAACCAGACCGTTTCAGAGATTCCAAGGCTCTATGAGCTATATGGTTATGGGCCAATTGGTGACTACCTTTCGCAGATCATTCCTGAAAGAGAGATCTTCATCTTTCAGTTATGGCAATGGCTGTTGCTCGGTATTCTCATCAGCGTGGCTTATACCGTATCCTGGTTATTCACCGGTCTGATTAATCTCTTCCTGCGCCGTCACCCGGACAGACTTGCTGCAAGACAACAGAAGTTTTTCAAGGGTCCGATCCGCTTTCTACTGGTCGTGATCCTGGTTCGCGCAAACCTGGACCTGGTTGCCCCTTCCCTTGAAGCAAAGGCCGTCATTGAGCTCCAGACCTTTGTCATCATTGCCCTGACCTGGTTATTCATGGGCATCATTACCCTGGTAATGGGTCGCCTCGCCGATCGTATGCAGAGAGCAGGTAATGAAAATGCCACTGTCCTGCTCAGACCTGCGGCCACAGCAATCAAGGTGATCGTGATCTTCATTGCCGGCCTTAGCTGGTTTCAGAACATGGGGTACAACGTCACTACCCTGTTGGCAGGTCTTGGCATCGGTAGTGTGGCCATCGCGCTTGCTGCACAGAAATCTATAGAGAACCTGATCGGCTCGATTACCCTGTATGCGGCTCAGCCGATTCGTATCGGTGACCTGTGCAAATACCAGGGCACGCTGGGTGTTGTCGAAGAGATTGGCCTGCGCTCAACCAGAATCAGAACACTCGAACGTTCGGTCAAGCATATTCCAAACGCCATGCTTTCAAGCATTGAGATTGAGAACTTTGTAGAACGTGACCGATTCCTCTACAAACACACGATCAAGGTCAACATCGACACGACCCCGGATCAGCTGCGTTACATATTGATGAAGGGCAAGGAAATGCTCCTTGCTCACCCGAAGATCAGCCCGGATCCAGCAAGAATTCGCTTCCCGGAGTTCGGTGACTCTTCTCTGAATCTACAGATTTTTGCGTATATTGAGACTTCTGATTTCAACGAATACCTGGAAGTTACCGAAGACCTGCATCTTAAATTTATGGACATTATTCAGGAGGCGGGAACAACACTCGCTGTGCCTGCGCGCATGAATTACAACGAAGATGAGGGGCGCAAACTGGATGAGGAAAGGCGTAACCAGGCCGAAGAGCAGGTCAGGGATTCGACGTAGAATCAACATTCGGACGCGTCTGATTAACTAAAACAAACTTTACCAGTGGAATTGACAGAAAATGCATCTCTTCAGTCCACAGTCTGTTAATCAGCTACTTTCAGTTATTGCGGCGCAGTCCCCTTGTCGCGCTCCCTGGCAAACCACTGGAAGATATAACCACTAGGACGATCGTCACCCGTCAGCACATATTCCAGGGCATTATAGTTATTGATTAGCCAGCTCATGGTGCGAGAAGCCTCTGGTTGACCGGCGAACAGGATGCGATCACCCAGGTGGACCTCATGATCATCTTCAGGCAGAAGCACAGGCCTTCCACCCGGGGTCTGTATGATCAGCGGTAAAGCACCCAGGCGTATATCCCTGTCCTTGGGGTCTTTCTGCAAATCGCCCAGCAGGACCTTTCCACCCTTTGTCACCCATTCGTAGACAGCGGGTGCTGCATTGGCAGTAATCTTGAATTTCCAGGTTGATGGATGCTCATCACCTGTCATCGAGGTGATACGACTAATCAGGATATTGGCCCACTCATCATTCTGTTCATTGGCCAGAGTCAGAAACTGAACCAGCATGGGACTCATCATAAGAGCCGCGACCTTCTGCGCGATCATTGCCCCGGGCTGCATGACCAGATCATGGTGTGCCGCCTCGAACATGGGCAAATTCCGACTTCGGTTCTGACGCGCCACGGTAAACAGATCGGGATTCAGTTCCTTCGCAGTCATGATAATCGAAAGGTTATCTGCATCATCATTAGTACCTGCAACGATCCCAACAGCATCCATGATGCCTGCCTCATTCAGGGTCACTGCTTCGGTGCCGCTTCCGATGACAGTACCTTCGGGGGCATCGGTCTTTTCTGGCTCCGCCTCGATCAGGGTGACCTGTATCCCTTCATACTCAAGTTGCTCAGATACGGCCTTACCAAAGCGTCCAAAACCACAGACTACCCATCGGCCAATCGGTGGGGCCAGGGGCTCGCTAAGTGGACGATCAAACAGCCCCGTCATCCAGTCATGAATGAGGTACAGGCTTGGTGAGTGTATGGCCATCGCCAGCCATTCGGCGAAACTACTATAGGGATTGATGACGTGGTCCGTTCCAAATGAATGCAGGTTACCGACGTAATAATCCGTCTCTGCCCTTGAGATCACCTTGAGGTTCGGCGCCATCAGCTTGGCCGCGAGGGCGGCGCTCAGGTTCGCCTGATCGTCATTGGTCAGGGCAACCAGTCCCTTGCAGTATTTATGCTCAAGGCCTGCAGTTTTAAGTACCATGGGATCGGAGGCATCGGCGCAAATACCAGGGACCACGACATGCAGGTCAGAGACCATCAGGTGGTTAATGCGATCCTGATCGATATCAATCACGACGGAGCGGAAATAGCGGCCACTCATTTCCTGAACAAGCTGCTCCCCGGTATCACCATAACCACATACCAGGTAAAAGGGTTCCTTGATATCCCTGACCTGATGATGAAATCGTGAGTGCGTTATGACATTCCGGAATGCCGAGTCCTGGATCAGGGAAATCAGGGTACCGATACCGTATAACCAGGCGATCACCGTCAGATAAATGGTAAATATTGCCCATAGCCTCTGAGCATCTGTAAAGGCATAGGGAATCTCACCAAAGCCAATGGTTGAACCCATGAAACTGACGAAATAGAAGGCGTGGAAGAAGCCCATTTGCCAGGGCTCGCCGGCATCATCCACACCTGGTATGAGTACGAATCCAACAATTGAAATGGTATAGGCGCTGATCAGGACGATCAGCGGGATACGCATGCGGCGAAACAGCAGGAACAAGACTTCCTGTATCACGATTTGGTATCCGTTATCTGCGAATCATAAGTGTTTCAGCAACGAGCAATATGACTGAAGTAATGTTGGCTACCAGGGCACCACCTGACAATGAAACGATGCTGGCCATATGGCCGGGGGTCATACCCGTTTCAGAGACATGCTCAACATAGGCCCAGATACCCGCTGCTACAATCAACTGAAGGTCCGCAACCAGCGACGTCGCCAGTAACACAGCACCTATATGTGTCCGATCACCAACCTTAAGTACCGTCGCGATCAGGCTGACGACGATTGCGGCAAACAGCTCAAACACATGATGATGTTCCGGATCACTCAGATCACCCACGAAAAAACCAAAGTTGAGTGTCAGTGCCAGGACGATAAAAAATGCGAATACGACCTTTTCTAAGTTCATGATTTCTGATCTTTTATTATTTTATGGGCCTGCATATAAGTATAACAACTCGAGCGCAAACCGGGCACAGACTTTTTCCTCTGGCCATGGCCAGAGTAGCGCATTAAGATAAACCGCGCGAAGGATAGCGTTCCTCACTTACAAACACGAATAAAAAACATGTCATTCGAAAAGGATTTAAAGAACCAGCGCAGGGCTGAAAGGCGCACCGGGAATGATCGTAGAGAGCGTGCTAGCAATCAACGACGTCTCAGAGATCGTCGATCGCCCTGTTATGCAACCAGCTGGCAGGACCAGAAGGTCCAGTTCATTACTCGTTACCTTTTCTGCCTGATCGGTGTGATCTATTTCAACCTTGGTTTTGAGTACCAGCCTCAGTGGCTGAGCCTCAGCCAGATGAATGGTTTTTTTGCCGCTTACATGGTCTGGAATACTATCCTGTTCATTCATGGCAGCCTTTATCACCAGTCCAGTGAGCGCATCAGGGTCGGCATGTGGGGAGATATCGTAGGTATCTCACTGGTGGTTCTGACAGACCCCTATATCGTCCCACTCACGGCCATGGTCTATATCGTCATCGTGCTGGGAAATGGCATGCGCTATGGGATGCGCTGTTTCTCCGAGGCACTGATGGGCAGTTTCATCTTTGGCAGTGCGACGCTTCTGATGCGATATATTGACTCGGTCTATAACCTCATGCCCGGGGTTATCTTTCTGGCCCTGTTTGGCGGCCTGATTCTTGTCTATGCCTACATGCTCATGAGCCGGGTTGAGGAATCCCATAATGCCCTGCACAAAAACTCCAGGATAGATCCCCTGACCGTCCTCCTGAACCGCGCGGCGTTACAGGAAGAAGCCCAGCATCTGTTTGAAGAAGCAAAACACCATGATGAAAAACTGATGGTGGTCTTCGCTGACCTGGATCGTTTCAAGTCGGTGAATGACAACCATGGCCACGCAGAGGGTGACAGGGTTCTGTGTTCCATAGCCCGTATCATTCAGAACAGTATTCGTGACCAGGACATAGCCGCACGTTATGGTGGAGATGAGTTCGTACTTCTCTTATACGGTATCGAGCCAGATGCAGCTAAATCTGTTTGTGACCGGATTCAGTCTCGCCTCGAGGAGTGGGTCAGCCGACAGGATTACGACGTAGGCATTTCTATGGGCCTGGGACAGGCCATCAAACATGGTCATGACCTTGATGAAATTCTGGATAAGGTCGATGAGGCACTGTATGCGTGCAAGGATGACAATAACCTTTCGGTAGTTACCTTGAACGCATAACTATGCGAAGTCCTGCTTATAAGCAAGACTTCGCAATATAGGTCATTGATTTTTAACGACTAGATCGTTTCCAGAATGACAACAAAGCTTGAAGTCAGACTTGCTGATGCAGCAGACAGTGCCCACTTCATTCTTTCAAAGCGTTTCTTGCTCATGATTTTCCCTCGCGTCAGTGACTACTCGGCTCGTAGCGGCCGATTGAGGGAAAATATAGCCCAGTAATTCACTCGGGTATATCTCCCGAATGGGATATACCGGTAAAACTCACATTATTCACATCGTCCCAGGGAACCGATGCCACAGACCCTGCCGTCCAGCCAGTAGGCCTTCGTCAGGTTTGCCCCGGTCAGTCGGGCGCCGGTCAGATTGGCACCCTGTAGATCGGCATAAGCCAGATCGGCGCCCTCGAGATTCGCCCCAGAAAGATTCGCCTTAACCAGTATGGCGCCTCGCATACTACTATCACTCAGATCAGCGAAACCCATCTCAGCATCGGTCAGTTCTGCATAATCGAGCTTTGCAGAAACCAGTATTGCAGCCTGAAGGTCAGCCCCCTGAAGACGAGCGTTAGAGAGATTGGAATGACTCAGATCAGTGCGATTCAGTTTCTTTCCCTGTAGATGACAGTAACTCCAGTTAACGGCCGGGGCAGGCATGGCACTACAATCGGCCTGATCAGTACTGCGCGACCCAAGCTCATTCTGGATCATGAAGAAGCCGACCGCGAGCATCACACAGACCACAAGCAATGCTCCCGGAATCAACATAGGATTCAGTTTATGGCCACGGCTGCCAAGCTGTTCCATCAGGGCACGACGATGCTCCCGATGCTGAAGTGTTGAGCTTGATTCAGGCTGTCGCCTGTCTGCCTTTCGGCGATCCTCATCATTATTAACCCATGCCTGCTCCGCAGCCTCCCTGGCTTTCGCACGCTGGGCTGATAAACGTTTATCGGCAAGCCTTTCGTCGACGCGCATACGGGCAAGATCGAGCTTTGCACGGTCTTCGTCCGTCTGAACGTTCTTCATTACGTCAGGAATCAGCTCAGGATATTGGGCAATGGTGCCCCAGTGTTTATTATCCTTGCTGAGTTCATCCAGTTCGTTCAGACGACCCAGTAAGATGTAACTCGATACCAGGGGCTCAGGAAAGGGGCCTTTAACCACGCCGTCACGGCGCGTGTACCAGAGACTCTTATGGTTTTCTTTATCGGTCATTATTCAGAGTGCTTCTAGCTGAGAAATCCTGTTGATAACCATATAAGAAGCCCAGGATTACCGCAATTTATTCAGCTATCCTCAATCAAGGTGCCTGCGAATATCAGGCAGGTTCTTGATTTAAAGCAATTCCCATGTGTGTCGCATGGTTATATTATCTCATGGCTACTAATCAGAACTCGGAGTGAATCATGGAACTGTGGATGGACCTTCTGTTCGGGAACCCGATCGGCCTCGCAAGCATGATCGTTATTTTCGCCACCATCATTATCGTGACGGTCATGGCGGTAATCTTCGTGAAAAAATCTAAAGAAGAATAAGCAAAAACATCCGGCCTGGCGGCTAAAGTTCAAACCAGCCGGGCCGATAGCATGGGTAACTTTTTAATGGACTTCCCATGCAGAATGAAACGACCTCGATTGCCCATGCTGTCAACCGACACAAGGACAATCCGATCAGCTTTCTGGATCTGGCTTTTGGCTTTCTGCCGGCCTTCAGGGATCTGAAGGATGGACGGACACACCTTGCCTCCACGCAGGAAGGCAATATTGCGAGCATGCATATTCTGGATGGCCTGCCCCTGGAATGGGCGGAGGAGATCGATAATCACGGCCGTATCATTACACTAAAAGACGGCATCATGGCGGGTTTTATGCGGGGTGAGCGGTTTTTTACTCTGGATGAACTCAGGGCCCGGTCTGCGGATGCCTGAGCGCGTACCCTTTTTCCAGTTCCTCCTCGCTGGCATCCCTTATTTCCAGCACCTCAAGTAAGAAGTTCAGGGACTTATCTGCATACGGGTGATTTCCATCCAGCCTGACCCTGTCCTGTTCGACAGCGATGACCTGGAATCGAACCGGATTCCCCTTCTCATCTTCTGCTTCCAGAAATGCTCCCGGTGTAAGTGCCTCAGTCGGCAGTTCCGTGACTGGCACTTCAATCAGTAATTCTGGTCTACGTAGCCCAAATCCCTCCTCTGGTGATACTGCTACTTCAACCTTGGCCCCGACCTCATGGCCCTCCAGGGCTGCCTCTACTACGGGGAATGCCCCACCATATCCACCATGCAGATACACAAGGTCCTCACGAAACTCCAGGACCTCACCCTGCGAATCCTGAATCAGGCACTTGAGCTGAACGACCTTATTCCTGCCTATCCGCGCATAACTGGGTTTTCTGATGAAATGTATTTTTTCTTCACTCATAAGCTGAAATCATCGTAAGTTGATCTGAAACATATAACTTTCATATCTTTTTGGTACTATTGGCCAATCTGAACACTTGGCAAGTGTTTGACTCAATTACCCTTAACTGGAGACAGTCTATGGCCGAAGAAGATAACAAGCCAGATGCAACGGAAAAGGAAACAGGCAATCCCGCTGCTTCTGAAGAAAAAGCACCTGCCAAAAAAGCAGCCCCGGTAAAGAAAAAGGCCGCTAAAAAGAAAGCAGCCAAAAAGAAGGCCGCCAAGAAAAAGGCCGCCCCGGCTAAAAAGGCTGTAGCCAAAGAACCTGCTAAACCAGCTGCAAAAGCTTCTGCAGCGCCAGCCGCAGCCGCTGCGAGCACAGCCAAGCAGGAAGCCGTTCAGAAAAAAATGCAGGACATGGGTCTCATGCCGGGTGAAAAACCGGCAGGGAAAGCAGAACCTGCCAAGAAGCCAGCCAAGGGCAGCAGTCCACTTGTATGGGCCTCCCTTGCTGCTGCAGCAGCCATAGGCATTTATCTCCTGATGAGCGGTGGACCGCAACAACCAGGTAATACTGATAGTTCAGAGGCAGAGGCTACTGGTGAGGCAACCCAGTCTAGTGGGCCAGCTGAAGGATACCCTGTACCGGCCCCCTGGGGACGTCCGGGACCACAGGATTCATCAGCTGCCATGGGTCAGGGTGCAACTGCTGGATCCGGGGGCATGGACAGAAACTGGCCTCTGCCACCAGCTGAACCTGCCTGGGTCAGGGATATGCCACAGCCTCCAACTCCACCAACGGAACGACCAGACGCCCCGCAATGGGTGAAAGATATGCCCCAGGGCCCAACACCTCCGGATTTACCGGCAGAGGCAATGGACCGTCCAGCACCGCCAGCCTGGATTCAGGATGGCGCCCAGCCACCACAGTGGGTACGCGAGCGTCCTGAACCTCCCCAGGCTCCTGCATGGGCACAACAACAACGACCTGAGCCACCGGTCCGTCCTGAATGGGCGCAGCAACGCCCTGCACGTCCAGACTGGGTACAGGAACGCCCACAACCACCGACACGCCCTCAATGGGCACAGGAACGTCCTGAACCCCCTGTTCGTCCCGAGTGGGCAACACCGCCACAGGCATGGGGACCACCACCTTCTGCAGGCAGCTGGCCTGAACCACCGACCTATATCGCGCCACCACCGCCGCCTTATTATGGTCGCTAATCAAAAAGCCCCGCATTGCGGGGCTTTTTTTTGGTCAGTTAGAGACGTTCCGGGTGGTCAACTGCCCAAATCAACCGCTACGAAGACGGTGTTGCGTGAATGGATCATCAGAGTCATTTTGCTTTAGGTCCTTAAAATAAGCCTCGATTACGCCCATAGCTTCGGGCCCAAGGCTATCTCGAGCAGTCCACAACAACTTCTGCATACCTCCCATTTTTTCAGCCAGAAGACCCATATCGATATTACCTGAGTCCAGTGCCCATGCAGCGAAAACCTGGTATCCACCCCTGATCGCATTGGCCAGCGCTGAGGTAATGCCTGCATCGGCCTGGGCGATCGTCATGGTAGGCATGTATTCGCTTTTGTGCGCTTCTATCGCCTGCCTGAGATCCATTCCTGCTGATGCCCATGCCTCCAGCGACTCTATCGGAATACTGGTCCTTGACTGGGTTTCTATCGTGGATTCAAAATCTTCCCCGGGACGAGAAAAGAAATAAAGATCTTCGTTAGTGATCTTACTAACACTGCGGCGATCGTAGGGTATGGAAAGCGCCTTGAGAAAATCATCGAAACCAGATGCCTGCTCCGCTTCTGAGGTCTCAAAAACAGCATATTCCTCACCGATAGTGGCAGCATTATCAAACTGCAATCCAAAATCAGCTTCTTCGATGTATTCTCGTAACCAGACGGGTACACGATACATGCAGTAAGGCGGAACTATCATTGTCATCAGGTCTGTCCTTTGGCCTTAATTTAATAGTTAAACATACTTCATTTAGAAGCAGCTTCTGGCAAGACTATAAGTGATAAAGCCTCAAATAAGTACTTAAGATTCAGTGAGAAACATTGAAAATCAATTTCAGCTTGTCGGGGTGGAGGCAGCCTCCTCTGGCAGGTTGCTAAACAGGCGGTCAAAGGCCCTGTCCATAACTGGAGCATCATCGAGGACCCGGGCCTGAGACTTTCTGAGCAGGGCTGCGAGTCCAAACATGCTCATCTCCTGAACCTTGATTCCCCGATGATTAACAAAGAAGATCTTGCCACTGATCATGCTGCGCCAGGAAAGCTTAATACGATTATCACTCCCCTCATCATCGCTGATCTCCAGCCAGGTACCATTTGGCATCTCCCTGGCCTGAATAAGAAATGTATCTTCTTCGGTGACCATATCAGCATCATCTGCACTACCCAGTTCTTCGACCTGGAAGCTACCGCTTTCTATCATCTGGTTGATCTCAGCAACCTTGCGCTGCAGGAAACTGGCGCCATCAGGCGTTGTAACCTCATCTGAACTCGCTGGTTTTTCAGGCTCATTGATGCGCTGGTCAGCCTGCAGCACAGACGATGGCTCGGGCGCTGCCTCCCCAGGAACCTGTACTGCATCTGCTTGCTCCGCCTGTTCAGTTGCCAGGGTCTCGGAATGTTCCACCTGCTCATCTATCGACTGCGTGAGGCGTGCATGTACGTCCAGTAAAACAGCAAGCAGTCGTTTCTGATCATCTTCAGAAACCGACATACGCTTCATGCCTTCTTTGACAGATTTAATCAGTGCCGGTAGCGATGATTTCAGATCTTCGCGCTCTTCCTGTGTCTTTTTCTCCTGCAGACTCCAGACCAGAGTCACCGCCACATTAAGCACCTTCTTCCAGACAATAGAGTCACTGCCATGGCGGACATGAACGATGACAAGCAGGTCTTTCCAGGTGCTACGTAAAAAATCTTCAACTTCGGTGGGTATCTCAGCGCCACTCAGCAGCTGCTCAATTGACTGCCCCGAAACGGCCTTGGCAATCGCCAGGTTCTCCCTGCCCTGGTCAAGTTTTGCTGACTGCTCTTCAAGCTCTTCTACCTCACGCTGGCGTTCAGATAAGAACTGCTCAAACTCACTGAGCGCCTGCACAAAGACTTCAGTATCATCTTCAAACTCTTCGAGAATCAGGTTAACCACACGTTCTATCTGGCTAACAAGTAATGCCTGCTGGGTCTCGTCATCACCCCAGTAGTCACTGGCCCGCGAAAGGGTATTCAGTAATTTACGCGCCGGGTTGTTCTTGCGGGCGAAAAAGCCTTTATCAAGCACAGCGACCTTGATCACAGGAATCTGAAGACGCCCAATGAGCATTTTTATCTGATCATTGAGATCGGGATCATCAAAAACAAAGTCAAAAAGCGTTGATACGACATCGATCGTGGTTTGCTCAACAGGGTCCAGGGACTGGATCTCCTGGCCCTTGACCTCAGTCAGGGTAGTAATTAACTGGGTGCTGACGTTACCACTGCCCTGCACAATACCTTCGGCTGGCACCTGGTGCTGTAGCGTTGACAGAGCAGAGAGCACATCCGGGGTTGCGGCGACCAGCCCTGCGCCTGGTGCAGGATAAGGACCGCTTCCCATGCCCGGCGTCCCTGGCTGACCACCGGGTACATTCCAGGGACCTGAACCATGCATCTGGCCACCGGAGCCATAGGCCTGTTGCAGCATAGAGAAGACCTCGCCACCATCACCGGGGACAGGTCCTTCCGGTTCTTTCTCAGAACGGGACTGGGGGATTTCCGGACGTCGGTATGTACCAGTATGCTCGGGCCTTGGGGGTTCCAGGTCAGGTAAAATTCCTTTCTCGACCAGCAGTTCATTTATCTGCTGATACACCTCAGAAAGATTACTGAGCACCTGCTGTTCAAACAGTTTATAAATAATCAGCTGAATCTGCAGGGGCAGGTCTACGCGATCAATCGCCTGACGAAAATTATCAGCGAGGCTGGCAGGATCCATTGGAAAGACATCTTCATCAAGGTCACGACGGGCCGTGACAGACTCCAGTCTGCGTCGAATAAGATACAGGGCATCTTCATTAGCAGCACGTACCTTGCGCGTCATTCCATCAATAGCTATGTCCTGTTCCAGTGAGTCATTCTCAACCAGGCTCAACTCCAGATCAGCGGCCTGAGACTTTTCAGAGCGGGTACTGAATCGACCATGAAGAAAATTATTAAATGACTCTGAAAGCTGAACAGAAAATTGTTCAAGTACCTGTTCGCGTTTTAGCCGAACCTGCCGCATCCCATCAAAGAAAAGATTCTGTTCCGAACCGTCACCTGCCTGTTCAGCGCGTTTGAACAGGCTGTCATCGATTTCCTGCATCAGTGCCTGCATACGGGGATCAATGAAACGGGACAACTTTGAGCGGCACTGCCCGAGCACCTGCGAAGGCTGTCCGAATTGTGTAGAGATTACGTTATCCGCAGAATGGACCATAATAGTGTGGTTACCTGAGCATACAGTCGATTTCCTAATGATAGACTCTATGACTTGAAGAAGTAGTATTTCTGCGACGTATTGCGCTTTTTAGGCTACAACCGTCATACAATAATCGAGAAACTATGAAGCGTCGGATAAAACTATGAACCAAAGACCTAGTTTGCAGCAACTCATTCAGTCCGTTGGTGATCTCGTATCTCCGCCTGAAGTACATTTCAGACTCACCGAGGTCATTGAGTCGCCCAACTCCAGTTCAGACACCATTGCCGACATTATCATGCAGGACCCTAACCTGAGTTCCCGCATACTCCGTGTTACCAACAGCGCCTATTATGGCAAGCGCCAGATCGAAACGGTCTCCCGGGCAATTACCCTGATTGGCACCCGCGACCTTTACAATATTGCGCTTGCAGTAAATGCCATCAAGGTATTTGAGAAGATTCCCTCTGAGCTGGTCAATGTCTCGGTGTTCTGGAGACATAGCCTGTACACGGCCATTATTGCCCGTCTCCTCGCCAGGCATTGCCGCATCCTCCACCCAGAGCGCCTGTTTGTTGCAGGCCTGCTACATGATATTGGCTGCCTGGTTCTGTACAGCAAGTTCCCAGACGAATCTCGCGAGGCATTACTGATCGCGAATGGCGACGAAAGTATTCTTGCTCTGCAGGAGAAAGAACTCATCGGCTATGACCATGCGCGCGTTGGGTCTGAGCTGCTCAAGCTATGGCGCCTGCCCGATACCCTGTGCACGGCAGTAGCCGCCCATCACAACCTGGTTCATGCCCCGGCTGACAGCCTGGAACCCGTGATCGTTTATATCGCCAACATACTGGCCAACCGCACTGAAGAGGGATGCTTTAGTGAATATGGGGCCTATGCAACGCCCATCGAACCTGCTGTCTGGGAACGTATTGGGCTCAGCGAGGCCATCGTTGATGATCTCTGGGAAGCAATACAGGAACAGTTCACCGAAACCGCTCAGATACTTTTGCCTGGCATGAATCAATAAAGAGGCCGCGAAATAGGCCTAAACTATAAATAAAGAGATGGAAAAAGGAGGGATGTGATGAGCGATACAGACCGTCAGGATAGACTGGTTAAGGCCTATGACCAGATGCTTGAGCATGTACGTGACTGGATTCAGGATGTTGAGGATACGACTGTACCAGCTCTTGAGAAGGCGATCGACGCCGCCAGGGAAAAGACCTCTGAACTGGCAGAACTGACCCGCGAAGAATCTGAACGTATTGGTGAATACATCAAGCGTGATCTTGCTCACCTTGGTGATCACCTGGAAACAGACCAGCAGGACCTGAAGACCTGGTTTCATATCGACATGGAACTGATCGAAGACAAACTCAAGGACCTGTTCAGTTCAGTTGCCGACAGGACCACCCTTGAATTACAGCAACTACGTGAAAATGCCAGTCATGCCGATGAATGGCATACCGGTCATATCACCGGGCCTGGCGTGCTGGAGTGCCTGGCCTGTGGTGAGCAGCTACATTTTGAAAAGACAGGTCATATACCGCCCTGCCCTAAATGCCGCGCAACCAGCTTTAAGCGTATTGGTGGAGAGACTCAGGACTGAGCCTGTGTTCTTTGCCTGACAATACCTGCCAGCCACAAACCGGCAAGGATTAGTGCGCTCAGTATAATCACAGGTCGATTTCGGTATTGAGCAAACGGTGTCATACCCTCCAGTGGCTGGACCTCTGCGGTCAACACGTGAGTCCTGAACTGTGGAGAAGTGCCCACAATCTCACCACGCGGGCCCACGATGGCAGACACGCCAGTGTTGGTCGCTCTTAACATCGTTCGCTGCAGCTCTGCAGCACGCATTCGGGCAATCTGCAGATGCTGATGCGGTGCAAGACTATCACCGAACCAGGCATCATTACTGACATTCACCAGCATATTTGCACCTAAAGGTATGGCGTCCGCAACCTCTTCGCCATAGGCATCCTCATAACAGATAGACATACCCAGACGGACATCCCTGACATCCAGGACCGGATCGCCTTCAAAGGTCAGCAGATCTGACATGGGTATCACCAGCATCTTCTCCAGCCAGCCCAGCCAGGACCTTAAGGGCATGTATTCACCAAAGATCACCAGTCTGCGCTTGGCATACATCTGGGGATTAAACCCAGTACGGACGATGGCGTTGTAGGCACTACCCCGGGCCGGGTCCTTTACAAATACTCCCATCAGCAGAACTGTGTTATTTAACATCGCCTCACGAGAGAAGGGTTCAATAAATGATTCATTGAAGTTCTCGTAATAACCCGGCAAGGCGGTTTCAGGCCAGATTACCAGATCGCTATCCCAGTGCTGACGGGTCAGGTCCCGGTAAAGCTCAAGTGTGGGAACACGTTGCTCTAGCAGCCATTTTTTTTCCTGCGCAATATTTCCCTGTACAAGGCTCGCCCTGATCGGCTGACCAACAGGCTTGGTCCAGGAAAGTTGCCCTGCCCACCAGGACGCAAGCGTAATGAACACGACAGCGGCAACAGCATGAATCCTACGCCCTGGATTCAGCACGACCTGAGTGATGAGACCACTGATCAGGGCAACGACAAGGCTAATGGCATAGACACCACCAAGGGGCGCCCAGTGTGAAAACCAGTTATCAATCTGTGCATGTCCAAGTAACAACCAGGGAAAACCGGTAAACAACCACCCTCGGAGCCACTCAAAAATTACCCAGCCCAGGGGCAGCACAATCATCGCAAGCCATAGAGGCTGGGCTGGAAATAACCTGCGGCTAAGCCTGGCCCAGAGTCCGATATAAACCGCAAGGGTCATGACAAAACCCAGGGTGATGATGCCTGCCACCGGGCCAATAGTCTGCCCAAACTGGCTGATGCTGTTATAGACCCAGCCCACTCCGAGGCCAAACATACCCAGACCAAACAACCATCCACGCAAGAACACACGGTCATTTGGTGCATACGTGATCACGAGGAACAGGTAACTTAAGGCGAGTATGGCCAGCGGAAAAAGATTAAAGGGGGCAAAGCCAAGCACGTAGACCGCGCCAGCTATGAATGCTGAAAGATCTACCCAGCGAGAACGGCCCTCAATAAAACCTGGCAGAGGGCCCAACAAGGTCATGACTCGGCAGCAGGACTTGCGTCAGTTTCAACTGGACGCAGTTCAACAAGGCCGATCCTGCGATTATTTGCATGCAGGATCCTGAAATGGAAACCATCCACCTCGATTGTCTCCTCACGCCTGGGCAGGTGGCCGAAGGCATTCATGACAAGACCACCGACAGTTTCATAGTCTTCGTCACTGTAATGGGTACCGAAGGTACTATTGAACTCATCGATAGGCGTTAAGGCCTTGATGGTATAGCGGTTGTCAGCATGAGGCAGGATATTATAGGCATCTTCATCAATGTCATACTCATCATCGATGTCGCCAACAATCTGTTCCAGGATGTCTTCAATCGTGACAAGCCCGGCTACACCGCCATACTCATCGATGACCATGGCCAGATGATTCTGACTATTGCGGAACTCACGCAGCAATACATTCAGGCGCTTGCTCTCGGGCACAAAGATTACAGGTCTGAGAATATCCTGAAGATTGAGGGTATCAGGTTCCTGGCACTGATAGCGCAACAGATCCTTGGCCAGCAGGATACCAACCACCGAATCACGACTATCCTCGATAACCGGAAAACGCGAATGGCCAGAACGCGTCACGGTGCGCGTAATCTCTTCAATACTGTCGTCTTTCCCGACTACCACCATAGAAGACCTGGGAATCATGATATCCCTTACCTGCATCTCGGATACCTGGAAAACCCCCTCGATCATGGAGAGGGCTTCTGCATCGAGAAGTTCTCGCTCTTTGGCGTTATGTAAATCCTGGATAATTTCTTCGCGATCCCGAGGCTCTGATGTAAACACCTGAGCCAGTTTTTCTAACCAGCTCTGCCCCCCGGAACCGCTGCTCGATCGGTCTTCGTTCATCTGATTCAGCGACGACTATGCGTCTTCAGACCTCGTCTTGGTAAGGGTCGGTATAGCCTAACCGAGCCATGATTTGCTTTTCAAGCATCTCCATCTGCTCGGCCTCTTTTGGTTCCAGATGATCATAGCCACGAAGATGCAGCGTGCCATGAACAACCATATGTGCCCAGTGGGCATCTGACGCTTTGCCCTGTTCCATGGCCTCACGTCTGACCACGGGGGCGCAGATCACCAGGTCCCCGAGATAGGCCTCATCGATATCTTCCGGGGCCTCAAATGGAAACGACAGCACATTGGTGGCGTAGTCCCTGCCACGGTAGCCCTGATTCAGCTCACGGCCTTCGGCCTCCCCCACAATACGAATGACCATAGGAATGGCATCATCATTCTCCTGGGCCACCTGCGCCCACTGGATCAGCTTCTGAGAATCAGGCACCTCTCCGGTATCGTCTGCCAGCTGTATCTCAACAGCGCCCCGATCCATCAGAGCGGACCTTCCTCAGCCTCATAGGCCGTGACGATACGCTGTACCAGAGGGTGGCGAACCACATCCCTGGCGGTGAGGAAACAGAATGAGGCACCGTCGACATCCTTCAGCACCTCTATCGCATGGCGCAGGCCGGAGGCCCGCCCCTGTGGCAGATCTGACTGGGTAAGGTCACCAGTGACGACCGCACGGGAACCGAAACCTATACGCGTCAGAAACATCTTCATCTGCTCGATCGTGGTGTTCTGCGCCTCGTCCATGATGATGAAGGCATCGTTCAGGGTTCTGCCGCGCATAAACGCCAGCGGCGCAACCTCGATCACGTTACGCTCCTGGAGCTTGGCAACCTTATCAAAACCCAGCATTTCATAGAGGGCGTCATACATGGGTCTGAGATAAGGATCGACCTTCTGCTCAAGATCTCCGGGCAGAAAGCCCAGACGCTCGCCCGCTTCAACTGCCGGCCGTACAAGTACCAGTCGGCGAACCTCACTGGCTTCCAGTGCCTGCACTGCGCTGGCCACGGCCAGATAGGTCTTGCCTGTACCCGCAGGCCCCACCCCAAAGGTCAGGTCACTGCTCCGGATGCTGTTCAGATAACGAATCTGATTTGGGCCTCTACCTCGGATCAGACCGCGCTTGGTCCTGACCTCCACACCCTCGATAGTGGTGCCGTCGATGCTGGCCTCGATGCCAGACTCCTGCAGATAAAGATGCACCTTGGCTGGTTCCAGCGCCTCCTGTGTGGTGGCCTCGTAAAGACTCTTCAGGGTCTCCACTGCAGCCTGCGCCGCAGCGTGTCCACCAATGACCTTGAACTGATTACCGCGATTATTGATCTCCACACCCAGGCGCTTTTCCAGCAACCTGAGATGCTCATCAAACTGGCCACAGAGATTGGCAAGACGCTGATTATCCTCGGGCTCAAGGATGACCCGGATCTCTTCGGGGTGAAGCTCTTCAGTTGAATCAGACACTGGCAACCTGTGCCTCGATGAGTTCGCCGCGCATTGAGTTAGGCAGGGCCTCAGTGATCCGCACCCGGACAAATTCTCCAATCAGGGATTCATCGCCGATGAAATTCACCACCCGGTTATTCTCTGTACGACCGGACATTTCTGCGGCATTCTTTCGCGAAGGACGATCGACCAGTATGACCTGTTCGGTACCCACCATCGCAGCACTAATGGCATTGGCCTGTTCCAGAATGCGGGCCTGTAGTTTAGAAAGACGCGCCTTCTTATCCTGCAGTGAAACATCATCCGGCAGGGAAGCAGCAGGTGTCCCGGGGCGGGCGCTATAGATAAAGCTGAATGAATGATCAAAACCTATGTCATCAATCAGCTTCATAGTGTCTTCGAAATCCTGTTCGGTCTCACCTGGAAATCCAATAATGAAATCGGATGACAGGCTGATTCCCGGGCGGGCCTCACGGAGACGTCGAATCTTGGATTTATATTCAAGGGCGGTATGCCCTCGCTTCATCATGGCCAGTACACGGTCAGAGCCGCTCTGTACGGGCAGGTGCAGATGGCTGACCAGTTCAGGCACTTCGGCAAAGGCCTGGATAAGGCTGTCGCTGAACTCAACCGGGTGAGAGGTGGTAAAACGAATACGATCGATGCCTTCTACAGCGGCCACATAATGGATCAGAAGGGCCAGGTCTGCGATCTCACCATCATGCATGAGACCACGGTAGGCATTCACATTCTGGCCCAGCAGATTGATCTCGCGCACACCCTGACCTGCCAGGGCAACAACCTCTGCCAGCACATCATCGAAGGGACGACTGATTTCCTCACCACGGGTATAGGGAACGACGCAGAAGGTACAGTACTTACTGCAACCCTCCATTACTGAGACAAAGGCCGATGGGCCTTCAGCCCTGGGATCCGGCAGGCGATCAAACTTCTCAATTTCGGGGAATGAGATATCGACTACAGAATGATGCTCCTGGCGCGCCTCACGGATTAGTTCAGGCAGGCGATGCAGGGTCTGTGGACCAAATACCACGTCTACCTGGGGAGCACGTTCGCGCAGGGCGTCGCCTTCCTGACTGGCGACACATCCGCCCACACCAATCATCAGCCCCGGCTTCTGCTCCTTGAGCTGTTTCCAGCGACCAAGAAGCGAAAATACCTTTTCCTGGGCCTTTTCCCTGATCGAACAGGTATTTAGCAGCAGCAGATCTGCCTCGTCAGCATCATCTGTCAGCTCATAGCCCATCTCATTATTGAGCACATCCAGCATCTTGTCAGAGTCATACTCATTCATCTGACAGCCATGCGTCTGGATAAAGACCTTACTCATTACATCCTTCCAAAAAAACAGCGCCTGACAGGCAGGCGCGGGTGACTAATGTCCGTAATTATATGCGATTTTTGCCATGTGCACCCAAAGCTATAGCCAAACTACGAAAATACAAGCCTGCTATGGATTAGCGCTCGTGTAGTGATTCGCTCAGGCTGACCTGAATCGGGCTGAGAAAATAATCAATTATCTGCCTCTTCCCGGTGAGTATCTCGGCCTGAACGGACATACCCGGACTGAGGGGCACCTCGCGCTGATTGATAACGATAAACTCCTGGTCAAGTCGTATCCGCACCGGAAACACCCAGCCCTTATCGGCCACTTCCCGTGCATCTTTCCCCAGCTTGGTGATCCTGCCACTCAGTGTGCCATGCCGTGTAAAGGGGAAGGCATCCACCTTGACCGTGACGGTCTGACCTTTCTCAATAAATCCTACTTCGTGATTCAGCACCCATGCCTCAATCTCCAGGCCTTCCTCAGTCGGAATAACACTGAGTATTTCCTGGGCTGGTGACACTACACCACCGACGGTATTAACCTGCATGTGTTCGACAAGACCATTGACCGGTGACCTCAGGGTATATTGGCCACCATGGCTAACGATGCCCTGTAGCGATGCCTCAAGACCACGGATAGCATCCTCATGCGAAATCTTCTCCTCGAGTAAACGAGCCAGGAAACTGGCCTTCTCTGAAGCCTGTTGTTGCCTGATCCTGTTAATCGCCGCCTGCGTCTCATCAATGCGTCGCGTCGCTATCTTGGCCTGCTGCTGGTGATCAATCAGCTCTTTTTCCAGGGGCAGGCGTTCTTGAGATGCCGCTAATTGCTGGCTCACCAGCGCACTGATGGCTTCCAGTCGCTGACTGACATTCACGATCATTAACTCATGACGCTCATATTCCTGCTCAAGCGCAATGCCCTCATGCTGTCTTTCTTCCAGCGAATGACTGAGTGCCTGCATCTTTGTTTTAAACTCTGAGTAACGCTGCTCGATGAGTGCCTGCTGTACAACCGAGGTCTTGTCGCCTGAGAAATATTCATCAATCTTTCCCTCATCTCCAGCATCATGCTGCTGCACCATGATCAGTAACTGTTCGATTCTTCCTATCGCCTGCCGGTGGGAAAGAGTCTCTGACTCAAGGCGAACCCGCTGAGAATCCAGGGTACTGGCATCTATCACAACCAGGGGCTGCCCTTTTTGCACTTTCTCCCCATCTGCGACGAGGATCTCCTGGATAACACCTCGATCCAGAGACTGGACGATTCGTGTCTTGCTGGCCGGAATCAGACGGCCATGCGCAACTGAGACAATATCCAGGCTACCCAGGATGGCCCAGATAAGAAAAGTCATAATCAGCGCAATAATCATCAGAGGAATGATCCTGAGTAATGGATTCAGGGGGCGCTGGCTTAACTGTGCCGCCCCGGGCAGAAACTCAGCGGCCTGGCGACTATATTCGTTACCCCCCCTCATACCGCCATCCCTTTGTGGGGCATTGTGTTAACTGATGCATCCAGCAGACCAAACTGACGCTCATGAAAACGGGCATACAAGCCTCGCTGCTTAAGCAGAAACTCATGGGTGCCATCTTCTATCACCCGCCCCTGATCCATTACGACAATACGATTGGAGCTGCGAACGATACTGAGCCGATGACTGATTACGATTACCGTTCGATTAGCAGCAATCTGAGGAAGAAGGGTGCAGAGCAGGAATTCAGAATCAGGATCCAGGGCGCTGGTGGCTTCATCAAGAATCAGAACCTTCGGATTGCTCAGTAATGCCCTGGCGATCCCTATCCGCTGCTTCTGACCACCCGACAGGTTGCTGCCCTGTTCATAAAGCTGACACTCATAGCCACCGGGCAACTCCTGAATAAACTCATGCGCACCCGCCAGCTTAGCGGCCTGGATGACCTGTTCAATTGAAGCGCCCGGATCTGCCAGGGCAATATTATCCCGGACACTTCGATTAAACAGCGTAGTCTCCTGCTGAACGATTCCTACCAGCTTGCGAACACTGGCAGAACTTAAGAGCGAAAGGTCTATGCCATCGAGACGTACTGAGCCACTCTGGGGTGTATAGAAACGCTGGGCCAGCCTTGCAAGGGTAGACTTACCTGATCCTGAATGCCCTACGATTGCGACAAGCTGACCAGCCGGAACAGTCATACTCAGATCATCAATGACGTTTGATGCATCTGCCTGGTAACGAAAACAGGTGTGCCTGAATTCCAGTTCTCCGCGAACATCAGAGCGCTTAACTGAGACCCCCTGGGGATTACTCTCTTGAGGTGTGTTCAGAATATCACCCAGTCGCCTGACAGACAGACCTGCCTGCTGAAACTCCTGCCAGAGCTGTACCAGACGTAACATGGGCGCATTGAATCTGATGGCAAGCATATTGAAAGCCACCAGCCCACCGACGGTCAGCGAACCGCTGATCACAGCCTTTGCACCAAACCAGAGAATCAGTACAGTTATCAGCTTACTGATGAACTGGGCTGACTGGTTTGCAATATTTCCGAGGTTCTGTGCTCTGAATGCGCTTTGTACATATCGAACCAGACGGCCCTCCCAGCCATTCTGCCAGTGGGGCTCCGCAGCAGACGATTTGATTGATTCAATACCGTTAATGGTCTCAACAACAAAGGCCTGGTTTTCAGCACCGCGATTAAACTTCTCATCCAGGCGTCTTCTTAGAACAGGAGTAAGCAGGAATGACAATAGTGTGTAGGCCGGGATGGCGCATAGAACAACCGCCGTCAGCACAGGACTGTAATAAAACATAACCAGCACAAATAGCCCTGAGAAAAAAAGGTCAACAACAACTGTCAGCGCTGTGCCTGTAAGAAAGGCCCTGATGTTTTCCAGCTCACGAACCCTGGCAACACTATCACCGGTTCGTCTGGCCTCATAATAGGCCATGGGCAGATGCATAAGATGTCGAAACAGACGCGTACCGAGTTCTACATCAATTCGGTTTGTCGTATGCGAAAGCACGTAATTCCTGATCCCTGAGAGTAGCACCTCAAAGGTCAGTATCATCACAAGACCGATGGCAAGAATATCAAGCGTACTCATCCCCCTGTGTACCAGTACCTTATCGATGATTACCTGGAAGACCAGCGGAGTAACAAGCGCCAGCATCTGGATAAAAAAAGATGCTGCTAGCACCTCGCTCAATATACGGCGATGACGAATGATTGAAGGAATGAACCAGGAAAAACCTAATTTTCTATCTTCGATATCCTTTTCCAGTCTCGGGCTAATCAACAGGACGTCGCCAGAAATAAGTTGGTTTAGCTCGGATAGAGAATACTTTCGTGGATTGTTTTCCAGGGGGTCCTGCACAAGAAACATACCTTGCTCAGATGCCAGCAGAACTATGAACTGCCCATCCTCTTTTTTAAGCATGAGAGGTAAGGCCAGTTCTTCTAGTTGCCTTGCCGTGGCTTTTATTTTCTTACAGCGAAAACCGGCAGCAAAACAGATATCCATGACACCATGCCATGGCCTTGGGTGAGCAGGATATGGGAATTCATGAGCTAATTGCTGCAGATTAATTACGCGATGGTGAAGTCGAGCAATAATGGCAAGACACAACATCCCTGTGTCCCTGGGAAACTCCGCATCATGCGGCATAAATTCATCCTTGAATTAGTCCTGGTACGTTGCAGAACGTTAAACAATCTGATCGATTTTTGTCAATCCTTGCTGACTAAAAGATTGTATAGACCTCGTAGCCGCCGTCTCGTAGTCTCAGCACTTCATCAGGGCCAAATGGCACCACCTCGATAAAATCAGGTAGATCGCTTCGGCTGATCCCAAGACTATTCATCATGGTCTGGCAGGCCTTTACTTCAACCCTCATCTCACTATCCAGCCTCCCGGCCAGCTCGATAAGGGCCCGGTTCTCACTATAGGTCTGCCGGGTAAAGGATCTGAGCTCATTACCATGGAGTACCAGTGGTACTGGCCGGTCACTTCGGGGCCCCTGATCGAGTTTCAATAGAACTTCAGTGACCTCATCCACCCTTCTGGTGGCAACATCAATGACCATGGGAGACTGCAATGAGGATGATATGGCCTGGTTTGCCTCGTATTCTGATGCTGATGGCGTACCGGTGCGATACACATAGATTAAGAAGGAGGTGGCGATTACGATCAGAACGACAATGCTGGGAATAATCGTATTTTTATTCGTCATGTAAAGACTATTTCTTGTAGACCTTACGTTTGAAGATATCACTACGCCGGCTGACCACGCGGTCCAGGAACAGCAGGCCATCCAGATGATCTATTTCATGCTGCACGGCACGCGCCTCAAATCCTTCCATCTCGTATTCATGCGACTCGCCTCTCGCATCCTGTGCCCGCAACTTAATTTTCGTGGCGCGTATCACGTTACCCGTGAAATCAGGTACGGAGAGACAACCTTCACGACCAACCTCATAGCCATCCCATTCAATGATCTCAGGATTTACCAGGACCATGTACCCATGGTTGGGTACAGGGCGCTTCATGTTCGACACATCAACAATCACGGCACGCACGAACTTGCCTACCTGGGGTGCGGCGATGCCTACTGCTCCCGGTCCCGCAAGACGAGTCTCTTCCAGATCAGCGATAAAGGCCTGAAACTCATCATCGAACTGTTCAACAGGAACACTTTCCTGTTTTAGACGCTCATCCGGGTAGGCGAGTATTTCTAATACAGCCATGTGCCTAACCGATAAGCGTCTGAACTGGAGAGACCGTGACCTCTATGGCCTCCTGCTCGAGCACCTTCTGCGTTTCTTCCAGTGCCTCTAGCCCCTTTTCCGCGACACCCTCAATCACCATGATATAGATTGGATCCTGCTCGGTGCCTGCAACATCAGACTCAAGGTCAAGAATATTCAGTCCAGACTCAGCCAGTGCAGAGGTGACACGTGAGACGATACCTGCCCTGTCAGCACCATAAACGGTGATGCGCACATCAGGAATCTTATGCTGATGGAGATGTCCTTCTATTGTGTCGATATGTGCATGCAGGCCGAGGGCTAAGACAGTCTCGTTAAGCGCCTCCTGCAGTTGCCCCGCATCATGTTCACTGCTAAGCATCAGCATCATGCTGAAGTTGCCGCCAAGACGCATCATCGCCGTTTCACCCAGATGGCACCCTGCCTCAAACAGGGCAGTCGTGACGCGAGCAACAATACCAGGGCGATCTTCGCCGGTAAGACTTAACATGTACCAGTTCATAGCGGTTCCAGTTAACGGTTTACTAATGTGAAGATATTGCCTGTCTGCATGAATACAGGCAATAACTATTCAATCCAGATCAGGCTAGCCATACGCCCGGTCTCTCGATCTCTTCGAAAAGAAAAAAAACGCTCAGCTTCTGTAAACGTACAAAGGCCACCGCCATACACCGCTGTGATACCCACAGCACTCAGGCGTTGCCTGGCCAGAAGGTACAGATCAGCCAGCCAGTGCCCGGACCGCACAGGCCTGAATGCCTCAGCTGCACGGGCATCATGAGCTGTAAAGGCATCTCTTACTTCTTCCCCTACTTCAAACGCGTCAGGCCCAATGGCGGGCCCCAGCCAGGCCATCATCCTGTCCGAATCCGCATGAAACCTTTTTACCGTGTTCTCAAGAATCCCTGCCTCGAGGCCTCGCCATCCGGCATGCGCTGCAGCAACCTGATGGCCATCCTGATCGCAGAAAAGAACTGGCAGGCAATCTGCTGTCATGACGACAGCCACCTCTCCCCGTTGAACTATCCTTGCATCACCACAACTGCCCCGCTCATCGAGGACATCGACACCATGCACCTGATCCAGCCACAAAGGCTCGGCAGGGAGGCCGAGGGTATTGCAAAGATACTCTCTGTTCCTGATGACCAGGCTGAGGTCATCACCTACATGTGTACCCAGATTGAGTTCATCGTAAGGCGGGAGACTGAAGCCATGACTACGCGTTGTGGAGACTGCATGAACCGACGCAGGTGCCGGCCACTGCGGTCTGATCCAGTCGATATCAGCCATCCGACTCTGTCCGCAGCTGGGCAAGCAAGACCTGCATATCTTCCGGGGGATCCACCGCCCAGGAAACCTCTTCATTACTGACAGGATGAATCAGGCCAAGCCGAGTGGCATGAAGTGCCTGGCGATTAAACGACTGAATCGTTTCCCTGGTCTGCTCACTAATGCCAGCGGGCAACCTGAGTCGGCCACCATACACCGGGTCGCCCAGGAGAGGGTTCTGAATATGTGCCATATGCACCCTGATCTGGTGAGTGCGCCCTGTCTCCAGTGAGACGCGTAACAGGGTATATCCGTGGAATCGCTCTTCAATTCGATAATGCGTTATCGCTTCCTTGCCATTGTTCACGACCGCCATACGTTTTCGGTCTACTGGATGCCTGCCAATCGGCTGATCGATGGTGCCGCCAGCGATGAGCTCACCCTGCACCAGGGCGAGATACTCGCGGCGTACACTGCGTTGCTGAAGTTGCTCAACCAGTTGCGTATGCGCCTCGAGGCTTCTGGCCACCACCATTAGCCCGCTGGTCTCCTTATCCAGCCGGTGAACGATACCTGCCCTTGGAATCCGTGATAACGATGGCTCGTAATACAGGAGCCCATTTTGCAGGGTGCCCTGCCAGTTGCCGGCTGCCGGATGCACAACCAGGCCTGCAGGTTTATTAATAATGAGGAGCGCCTCATCCTCATAGACGATGTC
>JAAUXZ010146174.1_pt1 | contig 25528 bp, 28 predicted proteins | sample 7278131 | NCBI WGS metagenome assembly JAAUXZ01 (sample SAMN14350119, study PRJNA611818) | marine sediment metagenome | isolation source: surface marine sediment (3m) | place: French Polynesia: Moorea | collected 2018-08 | reverse complement strand
TGGATGACAGGAACCACGCCTCAAATCGGCATTAACGACCTATTGGTTCCAGGTGTTGCCCTGAAACGGATGTCTCAGCGTAAATTCAATCAGCGGGTGAAACATGCGGGCTAGGTGCAAAGCATCGATGAGGCAAATCGCGAGATCACTGAGCAGCGTCTGAATGGGTTCCAATCAGGCGAGCCCCGTCAATGCGGTCTATCCACAGGTGTCTGAGTGCACCTTCATGAGACATGAGGAGTAAGGAAATGGATAAAGACGAATGTTCAGAAAAAGATGGAAAGACGCAACCCGATTCAACCCTGGAGAAGATCGGTATCGATGAGCCCAGGAGCAACATGCCTGATGGTTTGGATGATGAGCGTCTCGAGAAGCCGCCCAATATTCAGGAGCGTGGCCGCTTCCGGGCTTTGCTGGCATCCAATCCAAATTATTTCGGCAACCTCAAGGCCAGTCCCTACAAACCGGTGCTCAGTATCCAGAGTAACACGACCTATGAAGCGATCGGTTGTGTCGGTTTTCAACCCCAGTTCGATCGGTTGGAGGCGGTTGTCTACATCAATCAACCTTCCGGGTATGGTGGAGTTATCTGTTCCTCCGGTACTCCGGAATATGTACGCTTTTATATGTCGACCGACCATGGTGCCAGTTGGGAAGATCTCGGATTGACCAGCTTTACCGCATTTGACATACCGCTTGGGACAGACGGAGCCAAGCGCCTGGAGTATGCAGTGACGCTGGACATCGATACCGACAAACGCTTTTGTGTCACGGAGAATCTGGCCCAGATCAGGGCGATTCTTGCATGGAACGTGACCCCGCCGCCCGATCAACCGGATTTTATTCCGGTATGGGGTGAGGTGCACGACACCCACATCCAAATCGATCCGCGCCGAATCTTTCTGGCCGGTGATCTGCTCGAAGCGGTAAACATCATGCCGGTCAAGCAGCTTGCCAAGGTGATTGATCTACAGGCACCGATCAAGGCGGCCGAACCGAAGCAGCTGACGCCGCTCGAATTACAAGATATCTACAAGGACAAGGGGGTGGAGCCTCACCGATTCGCCTTGACCGAGATCGAAAGGTTCGTCGCCAAGCCGGCCTTCAATGAAACCCTGATGGCCCCCGGTGGGAAAGGTCTGCTGCCGGAGTTGGAGATCGACTGGTCCGAGATTGGTGATCTGTTGCATCCCTCCGATGGGAACACCCGCTACGAAGCGCTGGAATCTATCGGTCTGGATACTAATTTGGACCTGTTGGTCGGAGTGATCCGGGTCAAACTGCCGTCCGGTTACTCTGGTGATCTGTGTTCCACCGGTAGTCGGGAATTTGTGACGTTCTGGGCGGACTTCAACGGCAACGGCACCTTCGAGACCTGTTTAGGCGCCACCTCAGTGAATGTCTACGATATTGAGAATATGCCGAAGGAGGGATTGGAGTATGCCGTTTTCCTGCCGGTGAATCTGCGCAAGTATCGGCAACCCTGCCAGGACGGGCCGGTGGTGGTACGCATCCGTGCGATCCTCTCATGGCAGGTGGCGCCGCCCTGCTTCGATCCGAACTATGTGCCGGTCTGGGGCAACCGCCTTGAGACCCTGGTGCACATCAAACCCGGTCAGGTCGACCATCCAGGTACCCACTACCCGATCATACAGACCGCCGGCAGTATGGATGTGGGGGATATCGATCCGGTCAGCGGATTGGCCAACGGGGCTGCCGTACTGGCCGGTTTCACCGCTTTGGACAGTCCCTTCGGCGGAGAGTTGATCATTACCGGGCATATCGGCAATGCGCCGGATATCAGCAGTGGGGCGACTAAGCTTAAATACCGGGTCGAGGTCAGTGATAACGCTGGTGTCAGCTGGCAACGGATCACCAACAGCTTCACTCTCAAGCGCGATCAATTGCTGAACGGTATCTGGAGTGATCTGCCGGATCTGCTTCAATCGGTCGATGGGGAGGATTGGTATGATTGCCAGGAGGACCTGGTGGACGGACCGGGCAATGCCATGATCTTTCCGGTAGGCAATGTGCTGGCACGCTGGCACACCGGCGGGTTGAGCGGGGTGTGGCAGTTGCGGATACGGGTCAAGGATCCCACGACACCGGGTCCGGTATGGACCAGTAACCTGGTGACGCTCAAGCTGGACAACACCGAACCCGCAGCGGCGATCGTCATCACCTCAGGTGGCGGGGCCTGTGCCGATTTCACCATCGGCGATGTTATCAGTGGTACCTACTCCGCTACGGACCAGCACTTTGGCAACCTGCGCCTCGCGGTGTCTCCCGGTCTGGGGGGCAGTTTCACCAGCCCGGCACCACTCCCGGCCGGTTCGAGCATGCCATTGACCCGCAGCTATGCGGGAGGCGTACCGACAAACGGAGAAGCGGGCATCTGGTCCCTGGATACCAGCGGCATGCCCAGGTGTGGTTATGTGATCCGATTGCACGTCTGGGACCGTACGATCCGCAACAGCGGCTTCGTCGGCCATCATGATTCGGCAGTGGTCGGTCTCTGTCTGCGTGAGCCGGAGGCATAGGGGTGACAACAACGGGCTGGCCGCAGATCGCCAGTCCGTTGCTCAGAGCATATTGAACAGGTCCTCTCGCCTGTCAAGGGCACTTGACAGTTACACATCGCATCGATGTCAGGTGCAGTATCAACCCATGCCTTTGACGCCGTTCCCCCGTGTGTCGTCCATCTGCACAAATCTCCAAGCGGTATCGCATCGCATTTCCACAACTAAGGATGGAGATCAGGCATCCTGTCAATGCTCAGCAGATCACCCGTCTCCTGTCACGGATAATGGTAATTTTTCACAATAATGAGGCGTCATGGTTCGCTATCGGTTTGTTTCCCGCTGCGTAGACTTTGTCAGAGTAGAGCTTTTTCTACTCAAAGGATGATCAACTTCATTAGGGGACTATCATGAAGAAAAAATTATTTCTTGTTATGGCAGGTACGCTTCTCGCACTGCAGGCCCATGCGTATCAGTTCAGTGGCAAATATGACATTGGGAAGATGTCTGAGGAGGCCAATCTGGTCTTTCGGGGCACCGTGATCGCCGTGGATTACCGGAGTTCACGGGCCAAGGGTCAGCAGAGGCCTTTGCCTCACACCTTCGTGACCTTCCAAGTCGAAGACGTGCTTCACGGCGACCTGAAGAGCAACCAGTTCACCCTGCGCTTTCTCGGCGGCAAGACCAAAAAGGGTGAGATCATGATGACCAGCGCACAACCGAAATTCGATGTGGGTGATCAGGATCTGGTCTTCGTCAAAGGCAATGGAATTTCGGAGTGTCCACTCGTTGGCTGTAGTCAGGGTCGCTTCCGAATTCTGAATGGTCTGTTGTACAACGAAGATGGTCAGCAGATCGTGCAGGATGAGAAGGGTGCCATCAAGTCGGGTAAGACAGAAGCGCTCGAGGCACTGAATAGCTTCCATATCGGGAAGCAGCGATTCAGTCGTCTGCATCACAAGGAACGCTCCAAGGATGGGAATGGATATGAGATTCGACGGGACGATCTTGTCGGTGCCTACCACCTGGACGAGGGATCATTCACCGGCCTGGTGCGCTCGAATATCACCAAGGCCCTGCAGAAGGCCCCGCAGAGCATGCGGGAGGTCGCACGCAGTGTGGATAAGAACAGACCTTTCTCTGCAGTGCAGAGCAAGCCTGTTGCATTACCAGAGCCTGAAGCTGATTTCGATCCGGCTGTCGAGATGTCGGAGGAAGAGCTTAACGAAGTGAAGGCGATGGAAAAGAGCGGCGGCAATCCCGTCTTGAAATGACCTGACTTATGGAATGAGGAGAAAGACCATGAACAAATACCTAGCAGCCATATCCATCTTTAGTGCGCTGGCCATCATGACAGGTCATGTCAATGCCTACACGACCACCGCCTGCGGAGGTGGTGATGTGAAGTGGAGTTCCAAGACCCGCACCCTGTACGCCTATACCGGCAGCTTCCCATCCGGCAGCAGTTATCGCACGGCACTGATCGATGCAGTGAACCGGCTGAATGAAAACGCCGCCGGCTTTACCTTCAACATCGTATATACCAATACGGTGCCATCTCTGGGCAACGGCCGCAGTGAGGTGTGGATCGAGAATATCAGTCCCCCCGGCGTGACCAATTACTGGTGGAACGGCAGTTGTAACATGACCGAAGCGGATATTCGCATGGACAGTTCGGTCACCTGGACCACCTCGACACTCAAGACCGCCAACTGGAACTACGGCGGTGCCGGCAGACCTTTTCAAACCACCCTGCTACACGAACTGGGTCATGCCATAGGTCTGGGGCATGAAGCCGACGAATACAACATCATGGGGCAGGACTGGGACCATATCCACACCAACGGCAGTACCGCACGGGCCTATTTCGGTGAAGACGCCAGTGATGGTTCGGTCTATCTGTATGGTGCCAGCAGCGATCAGGACCTGGGTATCGTCCACTGGAAGTGGACCGGTAGCAGCGGCGCGTACAGCACCCATGGTCGTACCCGTCTGTTGGATCCAAGTACCAATATCGAACTGCCCTATGATCTGGTGAACGAAGAGCGTCGTTACAAGGTGGATCGCGGTCAGACCGTCAAGGTTGAGTTGACCTATGAGAACAACGGCAACAATTATCAATACCAGGATGTCGGCTATTACGTCTCGACCAATGACTACATCTCTACCTGGGATACCTTGCTGGCGACCCGTAACCTCGGTCTGTCACCGGATAATGTCTATACCTCGAGTTACAATGTAACGATTCCCGGTGATCTGAGCTGCAGTACCAATTACTGGTTGGGCGCAGTGATCGACAAGGATGGGAGCCTGAGCGAAAACAATGAATGGAACAACGCCTCTTACATTCCGATTCGGACCAATTGGAATTGGAGTTGCCTGGTCTTCGTTCCGGTCATCCCTCTCACCCCACTTACACCGATTGTCACCTCGAGTCTGGCGACACAATAAATGGTAAGAGCCCGAGGAACCGGCAGGATGCCGGTTCCTCGGACGACCGGAGGAGATAACGGGAGTGAGCATAACAAGAAATTTGTCGGATGCGGATTCCTGACACCGCTGACTGACAGGCACAGGGAAGTGCCGCCCTTTTTTCAGTAACGATCCGGGAGTTTCTCGTTGATGATAATCTGACTGCGGGTCACGCTGATGTAACCTCCCTTGACCAGATCTTTCATGATGCGGGCGACCATTTCACGCGAGGCCCCGACCCGGTTTGCTATGTCCTGCTGGGTCAGTCGTTTCTCCACGATGAGTCGTCCCTCGTCTTCAGTTGCCATCCCCAATAGCGTCTTCGCCACTCGGCCATAAACGTCGAGCAGGGCAAGGTTTTTTACGTTTTCGCTGAGAATACGGACCCTTCCCGTCAATGCCCTGATCAGATTGAGTGCAATCTCGGAATGTTCAGCCAGCACCCGTTGGAACTCGACCTTCGCGAGGAAGGCAAGCTTGCTCTTTTCCGTGGTCATCACGGATGCAGATCGCCGGCTGCTGTCGAGCAGGGCAAGTTCGCCGAAATACTCCTCCGGGCCCAGCATGTTGACGATGATCTCCTTGCCCTCCTCATTGCTCAGAAAGACCTTGACCTGGCCTGAGAGGACTACATACAAGGCATTGGCATCATCTCCCTCATTGATGACGATGGCGTGTTTTGGATAGGTGCGGACCGTTACATGCTGTTCGAGCATGACCAGATCCGCTTTATCGAGTCCGGTAAAGAGCTCTACATTGTTGAGCAACGAGGTATCAGAATCTTTTTGCATGTCATCCCTTATAATTTTTTTATATGTGTTCTCGGCAAGGACAAGCGCCCTTGAAACCATAGATAAAAAAAGCTATCTCTACCCAGGCGGTCAGGCCGTAACGGATACTATCTCATACCAGACAGCTACAGGCTAAGACCGGCCAGTTCCGATCTTCTATGTTGATTCAAGCGAAAATCCGCTATCTGATAGATCGATATCTCTACATAGCATACCTGTGATACCGAAGGCATGCAGACTGCGCTATATATGAAAGCCCTGTTCGAGTCATCACGCGCCGTCGATCCGGCCTATGCGGGCCGGCAGAGTGAATCAGTCATGCGGGCCATGCAGAATATTTCCGTTTTGACGATAAGCGCTGCGCGATCAATGAGTCAACCAGCGAGGAACAGGTCATCGGTGTCCGGTCAATCCGGAATTACACCCATTGTCAGCAGGGACTTTGTTTCCTAGGCTTGAAATAGGTAGCTGTGATAGAGGAGGTGCGAGATGCATAAAATGGCCAAGATTATCTCCGCAATCGCTGTAACCCTGCTGCTGATCATACCTGCCCAGCAGGCGGCTGGCTGGTGGGGTAGTGGCCCCAGGCATGTCAGTGGATATCGACATGCCTACATCCATGATCCTGCTTATCGCCATGCACCACCGGCGGTCAAGCGGTATATCCGTGATCTGTACCGTTACGGCCCGGCTTACGCAGAACGGAACCGGTGGCGGCACAGGCGCTGAGCGTGGAAGGGCGACAATCCTTACCCTGAGTGATACGGGAGATACCATCGTCGGTCGGCAAACATCCGTCTACTGGCGATGGGCGATGTTTCCAAATCCTGAGTTTTGACTTGTCTTGCCAATCCCTGGCGGTCGCCAGAATGGCACTCCGTTGTCTTCAGCAGGGCCTATGGGCAGGCTGACGGAGTCAAGCATTCCCACGTGAATCGTGGGAATGAAACCAAGGTTAGTTATCCATTTTATCTTTGAGGGCCTCCGCAGCATCCTCAGCTGACTCTGCGATATCAGAGGCCGCCTCCTCGATTGCATCCGCGGCTTTTTCTTCAGGTTCTTTTTCACAAGCCGCGAGACTCAACACTAACAGCCCTGAAATCAGTGCGGTGGGGATAGTCTTGTACAGTTTCATTTCCAATCTCCTCGTTGTGTTCTTGGAGCGATAGATTTTAACCCATTGCAAATCTCATTAACCATGGCAGCTTCACACAACTATCGAGATCTGGCAGTACTGCTGCATTCAGTTGCTCAGTCGTTCGAGACCTCGCAACCGGTTGTGATCATCGATCAGTAGTTGGAAACGTCCCTGCACGCCGTTGTGAGTGACGAAGGGGCGCAAGGCGTTGGCGGGAAATTCGATGCGTCGGCCGTCCTCGGCGACCACCGAGACGCTACTGGCATGTCCCTGGTAATAGCTCAAGTAGCGTTCAGTGGAGAGATTCAAACGGAAGCGGATGGCATTCGGCATCGGGTGACTCAGTCCTGTTTGGCAAACCTTAGCAGAAAAGGTGAGAGGTAGTGCTTGCTCTCCGCAGAATAGACCCGCTCTGTCTGATAGATCGTCAGCTGCCTGATACGGTCCGGTCGCCTGTGGCGGCTGAAGGTGAGGCAGGAGATCTTTGCATCGGCGTGATTGCGACTCCGAATGTCGGTTTGTGCTATCCGGTGGAGTCCAGATCTGCGGGCGATACTGTAAAAATCGTCAACAGCGTGGCGAGGTAACATTACATAGAACAACCCATGCTCGGCAAGCAATCGCTCTACACAATCGACCAGTTCCGGATAGGGCAGGAGATCGGTGTGCCGGGCGAGCAGCCTGTGGCGGCTGGTGGCCTTGCTGTGTCGGTGGAAGAACGGCGGATTGCTGATGATCACGTCGTAGTGACAACTGGAAGAGTCGGCAAACTCTTGGATCGAGCTATGGATCGCGTGCAATCGACCAGGCCATGGGCTGCTGTGGAAATTGCTCCGGGCTTCTTCATAGGACTCGCGGGTCAGTTCCACGCCGGTTGCCCTGACGGCCCCCAATTGCGTCGCCATCAAGGCCAACAACCCGGTGCCGGTGCCAATGTCCAGGACCGTTTCTCCTCCCTCGATTGGTGCCATGGCGCCGAACAGGGTGGCGTCTGTGCAGACCTTCATGGCTGATTTTTCTTGGTAGACAGTAAACTGCTGAAAGTGGAAGGTCGACATTGCTCAATCAGGTTCAACGTGAGTAGATGGCACCGCTATCGATCGGCTCGCTTTCGACCCGACCACGGTCGATGGGTGCTAAATCGATCGGTGTGCTCACTTTTCCTTCTCTATCGACGTCTTCGGGCGACGGGCGGGACCTGTTGCTGTATCTGTTGCAGGCTTCGATAAACTCATCCCAACCCGCTCGATAGGCCTCCAGGCTTTTCATGAAACCATAGTTATGATCCCCCTGGAGCTGAAGAAACCGTTTGGGTTCTCCAGCCAGCTCGAACAGGGTCCTGCCATGATCATAGGGGATGATCTCATCGTCAGGGCTGTGGATGACCAAAACGGGTATCTCGATACTCGCCAAGCGGCTGCGGGTGTCATAGTGAGCCTTGGTCAGGCTGCGGACCGGCAGCCAGGGGTAGAGAGCCGCAGCCATGTCCGGTACCGAGGTGAAGGTCGATTCCAGAATCAGCCCCAAGGCCGGGTGAAGCTCCGCCAGGTAGGCGGCCACCGCGCCGCCGAAGGAGCGGCCAAACAGCAGAATCTCTCCGGGGGGTATGCCGCGTACCTCCGTCAGATATTGCCAGGCGGTTTCAGCGTCCTGGTAGATCCCCGCTTCGTCAGGTTTTCCTGCACTGTTGCCATAACCCCGGTAATCGAAGATGAGGGTGTTGAGTCCGAGATTATGAAATAGCTGCAGCGAGTCGAGGCGGTGGGAGATGTTGCCCGCGTTACCATGCAGGAAAAGCAGGGTGCCACGGGCTTGCGTGGCTGGCAGATACCAAGCCTGCAGTTTAATGCCATCCTTGGTGACCAGTTCTACGTCTTCATAGCTCAGGCCGATGGCTTGCGGTGAGGTACCGACCTGACGACTGGGGACGTCCGGCATGTAGATCATGTTGCTCTGATTGAGATAGACGTAGAGCAGCAGGACGAGATAAATCAGGCCGCCAATCAGGAGTAGGTGGGCAACCGGTTTTAACGCGGAAGTGACCATTCGATCTGACCTCCTCTGTAACGTGAAGATGCTTTAATTAAGACAGGGACAGCGTTCAACAACAAGGGCAATGGCATGGGTGAAGTATTCGATTACGTAGACGAACTGGGTCCCACGAAGATTATGCATGTCTATGAGCCGGTCAGCGAGCTCAAGGGCGTACTGGTGATCGACAATGTAGCAGCGGGCCCCTCCATCGGCGGTCTGCGCATGGCGCCGGATGTGAGTACCCGGGAGTGCGCCAGGCTGGCCCGGGCCATGACCCTGAAGAACGCCGCCGCCGGGCTGCCCCACGGCGGAGGGAAATCGGTGCTGTTCGGCGATCCGAAGATGCATCGGGAGGAGAAGGAACGGCTGATCCGTGAATTCGCCTGTGCCCTGAAGGGGGAGACGGATTATATTTTTGGTCCCGACATGGGTACCGATGAGACCTGTATGGCCTGGGTGCGGGACGAGATCGGGCGCTCCGTGGGCCTGCCCCGGGAGGTGGGCGGCATCCCCCTGGACGAGATCGGCGCCACCGGCTGGGGCATCAGCCACGTGGTGGACGTGGCCCTGGGCTATTGCGACTTCAAGCTGGACGGAGCGCGGGTGGTAGTGCAAGGTTTCGGCTCGGTGGGCCGGCATGCCGCAGCGTTTCTGGTGGGCAAGGGCGCGGTACTGGTGGCAGCGGCCGACTCCAAGGGTACTATCCATCATCCAGACGGGCTCGACCTGGCGGCCCTTAGCGCCCTGAAAGCGGAAGGGCGCAGCGTCATTGACTATTCCCACGGAAAAAAGCTCAAGCGCGATCAAGTGATCGATGTGGCCTGCGACATCTGGATCCCCGCCGCGCGGCCGGACGTGATCCATGAGGACAATGTGGCACGACTCGACACCCGGCTGGTGGTGGAGGGGGCCAATATCCCGATCACGCCAGGTGCTGAGAAGAGCCTGTATGAACGGGGCATACTCTGCATACCCGATTTCATCGCCAATGCGGGCGGGGTGATCTGTGCCGCCATGGAGTATCAGCAGGCCAGTCAGTCGGTGGCGTTGCAGACCATCGAAGAGAAGTTGCGCATCAATACGGCCCAGGTGTTGGAAGAGTCTCAACAACAGCAAATCCTGCCACGGGAGGCAGCAGTGAAGATGGCCATGGAACGGGTCAGGCGCGCCATGACCTACCGGCGCTGGTCGACGTTTTAAGGGGTTTCCATGGCACACCAAACTCTAGCCAAGAAGTCTCACCCCCAAGTAGAGGGGAGGTACGCCTCGCTCGGCATCCTGCACACCAAAGACGCTTTCTTCGTGGCGCCTCACATGGCATTTGTCCATCTGACCTCCATGGATGGAGGAAATGCAGAGGATTTTTTGGAACAATCCCCGCCTTCTACTGCAGGAGGGTATTAATGTTCCGCATTCGTTTCCACGGCCGCGGCGGACAGGGCATGAAGACCGCCAGCCGTATCCTCGGCACCGCCTTCTTTCTTGAGGGCTACGAGGTACAGGATGCGCCTCGCTACGGAGCGGAGCGGCGTGGTGCGCCGATCTTCGCCTTCGTGCGGGCCGATCGTCGACCGATCCAGGAGCGGGGCATCATCCGTCAGGCCGATCTGGTCGTGGTGGCGGACGACAGCCTGGTGCCGGTCCCGGCCGCTGATGTGCTGGCGGGCTGTGACGCAAACACGGTGTTGCTGATCAACAGTTTTCAATCCGCAGAGGTATGGCGGCAACGGCTCAACCTGCAGGGTCCGATATTGACCCTGCCCGCCATGGAAGACGTCGAAGACCGGGCCGAGCTGCCCTATGTGGGGGCCGCCTGCGCCGGTGCCGCCGCAGGCCTGAGCGGTGTGATCGGTCAGACGAGTCTGGAGCAGGCGATCGCAGAGGAGCTGGGCCATCTGGGGGCAGCGGTGATAGCGGCCAATCTGGAGCGGGCCTCCAATGCCTTTCAAAGTCTCTCGGAGCAGGCCGGTCTGGTCAAACCCGGGAGGACATTTTCCGCCGAGGGCTGGCAGACCCCGGATTGGATCGAGTTGCCCTTTGAACAGGCGGACGTGAGCGCCCCGGCCATTCATGCGGGCCTGACCAGCGAGGCCATCAAGACCGGGGCTTGGCGTACCATGCGGCCGCTGGTGGACTATGCGCGCTGCAATCGCTGCTGGTGGGTCTGCAGCACCTTCTGCCCCGACGGGGCGATCCGCGTGGACGAAGAGAGGTACCCGCAAATCGACTATGACCACTGCAAGGGTTGTCTCATTTGTGTCGCACAATGCCCGCCCCATGCGATCAGCGCGGTTGCTGAGCACCTGGCAGCCGAAGGAGTCGAGTCATGAAGCGTCGGCTGTTGACCGGCAACGGCGCGGCGGCCTGGGCTGCACGCCTGGCCGGGGTCGATTATGTGCCGGCCTTTCCGATTACGCCGCAGACCGAGATCATCGAGAGTCTGGCGAACTGGATCGACCGGGGAGAGATGCCGGGCCGGCTGGTCACCCTGGAGTCGGAGCACTCCATGCTCACCGCCGCGGGCGCAGCCGCCGCGACCGGTGTGCGGGTGTTCAGCGCCACTTCCAGCCAGGGCCTGTTGTATGCCATGGAGATGCTCTACACGGTCTCGGGTTGGCGCGCGCCCTTCGTATTGGTGAATGTCTCCCGGGGTCTGTCAAGCCCCATCACCCTTGAGCCGGACCACAATGACATCCTGGCGGCACGGGACAGCGGTTTCCTGCAGATCCATTGTGCGACCTGCCAAGAGGTGCTGGACAGCGTATTGCTGGCCTACCGGTTGGGTGAAGACAACCGGGTGCGCCTGCCAGTGCTGGTCAATATGGACGGTTTTTATCTCTCGTTCACCCGGGAACCGGTGGAGGTCCCTGAAGCCGAGGCAGTAGCTGCGTTCCTGCCGTCTTTCCAGGCGGGAGAGATCCGTTTTCGCGCCAGTGCTCCGGAGAGTCAGGCAGTGGCGGTGTTGGGGGGCGGTCCCTACTCCTATTTTCGTTACGAGACCCATCTGGCCGCGCGCATTGCCATCCAAGTCTACGATGAACTGGCTGACGTGTTCGAGCAGTCCTTCGGCCGACGCCATGCGGCAGTTGAGTGTTATCGGTGTGAGGATGCGGACTATCTGTTCGTGATGATCGGCTCCTTCGCCACCAAGGCCAGGGCGGCGGTAGACAGCCTGCGCGAGGCGGGATGGTCCATCGGTCTGCTCCGGCCCCGCCTGTTCAGGCCCTTCCCTGAGGCGCAGGTCCGTCGGCTGCTGGCCGGGCGGCGTGCGGTTGCGGTGATCGATCAGAACCTCTCCTTCGGTGCCGGCGGGGTTTTGTATGCTGAGTTGGCGGCGGCACTCTATGGCGAGAAGGCTGCGCCACCGGTGCTGGCCAGCTTCGTCGGCGGTTTGGGTGGGCGTGACATTCCCCCCGAGGAGTTCTACGAGATCGCCCGGTTGATCCGCGATGCCGCCGAGCGCGGCGAGACTCCACCACCCCGCCTGCTTTACACCGAGGCCGAACTGCGGGAGACCCGCAAGCTGCAGGCCATCGCCAAGGTGGAGAGGGCCGGCCTGGGAGCCAAATCATGAACGAGACCGCCTTTAAAAACGTCAAGTCACTCCCCTCGAGTCATCTGCTGGGCACCGGTACGCCCATGTGCGCCGGTTGCGGTGGTCTGGAGGCGCTGCATGAAATCTACGATGTGCTGGGGGAGAAGAGCGTCTTCGTCAATGCCGCAGGCTGCATGACCCTGTTGGCGGTCTATCCCTTCACCCCGTTTCGCGGTTCATGGCTCTACACCGCTATGGCATCGGCACCCGCCGGGGCTCAGGGTATCCGCGACGCCCTGGATATCCTCAAGCAGAAGGGTGAGATCGAAGAGGAGGAAGACCTGCAGGTGGTGACCCTGACCGGAGACGGCGCCGCCTATGGCATGGGACTGTCCGCCACCTCCGGTGTCATCGAACGGAATCTGGATTTTCTGTACATCTGCTATGACAACGAGGGTTACGGCAACACCGGTCAGCAGTACTCTGGCGCCACCCCGCATGGAGCGAAGACCGCTACCAGTCTGGGTTTGAGCGGTTTCGCCGGTTACAAGAAGCCCCTGTTCGACATCTGGGCCGCCCATCGGCCCGCCTATGTGGCCACGGTGATCGGCGCCGAACCCCTGGATCTGGCACGCAAGATCGAGAAGGCCAAGTCGCTCAAGGGGCCGCGCCTGATCATCGCCCTCTCGCCCTGTCCTACCGGCTGGGATTTCGACCCAAAGGAGTCGGTGAACATCGGCAAGCTGGCGGTGAAGAGCGGGGTATGGCCGCTCAAGGAGTATGTCGACGGGCAGGTGGTACACACCAAGTTGCCAACCCGGCGCTTGCCGGTGGTGCGTTATCTGGAGACCCAGGGGCGGTTCAGGCATCTATTCGAACCTGAGAGGCAGGAGGGTTTGTTGAAGGAGATTCAGCAGCGAGTGGATGAGTATTGGGCAGCGGTAACATGTTGAAAGGATCATGAAGGCATACAATAAAATTGTCGTGGCATCACAACTGTTCGAGCGGGCGCACGATATGTTTGAGTCGGCGGAATCGGACACTGATTACGCCTGTTCGCGACTCATAGCTGGCGCTGTAGTCGGGATTATTGCGCCTGTCCTGAAAGAGCAGGGAGGCCATCCCATGCATGATCTGCTGGCGAGAATCGCCAACGCCACAGCAGAGCCGAATGATGAAAAGTATTGTGCAGGTTTTTTCCGAGCTGCATATAACTCCTTGAAGCACTCTGGCAGTAACAGGAAAGGTATCAAGCCTTCCGAAGATCTCGAATTCGAAGCAGACGTAAAAAGGGAGGCGGCTCATATGCTTGATGTTGCAAAAGCAGATTTCAGCGAAATTCGAGTCTCCACCGATGTCCGAAATATGTGTGGTGAGTCGTTTATTGCCGTACTGGAGTCCGATCGTGAATACGCATAACGAGCGCATTAAGTCGCCACCCCACCTGGTGGCTGGTGCGTCTCATCGCTCCCCGTCAAGCAGCCCGCTATGCGTTGTGTTGTCGAGCAATGAATTTGTTAGTGCGGTGTATTCATGTCTTTTGTTTCGCCCTCCTGGGCGAGTTCCTTTTCTTTTCCGCCAAAAGAAAGGGCGCCCGGCTGTCACGCCCTGCGGGGCACTGTGATGCTCGCCGAAACCGGCGGGGCCGGAAACTCGCCTCCCGGTGGTCGGCTCAGACACCCGGCCCCTTCTCCCGGTTTCGGCTTGCGCTTCCCCTGTTTTGCGAGTAGCACAGTGCACCCGCAGGGTGGCGTGTTGGAGCAAATGGTTTTGGTTACTTTTCCCGAAAGAAAAGTAACCTGCCGAAGGGGCGCAGGTACCCCGAGCTAAAGAGGTTGTTCGCGTAGCGACACAAAGCCAATGACTAAGAAAAAACAAAGCTATTATCAAAGTGGCGATGGGCCACCTGTGCATGCCCGCATATTCGGTAAGGAGTGATGACTATGTATACGGAGAAGATGGGCTTAACAGGACCTTCTGTTTCGCCCTCCTGGGCGAGTGACTTTTCTTTATTTGGGCAAAGAAAAGTCGCCAAAAGAAAGCCCACCCGGATGCCGCCTGTTTCCTGTGCTTCTCGCCAAATGCGGCGTGCGCAGAACTCGCTCCACTACGTTTCGCTCAAACAGACTGCGCACTTCTTCCGCCTTTGGCTGCGATGCTCGGGGCGGCATGACGAGAATAACGCGCTCTGGGGTCGTGGTAGACGGCTTGGTTCTCGGCCCCGCGACTTCCACGCCAACGAGCAACGGAGCAAAACAGGGATCAGAAGCACAAACTGTTTGAGCCAACCAGCGGGAGGCGAGTTTTTGCGCTTCCCCTGTTTTGTGAGTAGCGAAGTGCACCCGCAGGGTGGTGTGGCGGAGCAATGGTTTTGGTTACTTTTGCCAAAACAAAAGTAACCTGCCGTAGGGGCGCGGAAGCCCCGTTTGAATAGAGGTCGCGTAGCGACACAAAACCGATGAACACTCTGAACCAAAGCTACTGCCACCGCGGTGGCGAACCCTCACTGCTCGGCGCCACCATCCCGGAACACTTCGCCACGATCGCCGAACGTCTCCCGGACCGCGAGGCGGTAGTCTCGCTGCCGCAGCAGCGCCGGCTGACCTATGCGCAACTGGCTCAGGCGGTGGACCAATTGGCCCTGGGCCTGCTCGGCAGCGGCTTCGGCAAGGGCAGCCGCATCGCCATCTGGTCGACCAACAATATCGAGTGGCTGCTGTTGCAGATGGCCACCGCACGCATCGGCGCCATCCTGGTGAACATCAATCCCGCGTACCGGCTGCGAGAACTGAAATATGCCCTGCAGCGTTCCCAGGTCGAGTGTCTGTTCACTATCCCGACTTTCCGCAAGAGCGATTATGTGGCGATGCTGCTGGAGCTGTTGCCAGAATTGCGGCAGGACAGTCATCCACTGAATAATTCGGAACTACCCGACTTGCAAAGGGTGGTGATCTATGACCCCGCACAGCCGTCACGGACCCAGCGGCCGACGCCCGGTTTCACCTCCTGGCAGGCATTGCTGGCGGCCGGAAAGCATGTCGAGCCTGCCGAACTGGTGGCGGTGACCGCCACCCTGGACCGGGACGATCCGATCAACATCCAGTACACCTCGGGCACCACCGGTTTCCCGAAGGCGGTGCTGCTGACCCATCACAATATCCTCAACAATGCCTGGTTCAGCGCCCGGGCCATGCACTTCAACGAGCAGGACCGACTGTGCGTGCCGGTACCCTTCTACCACTGCTTCGGTATGGTACTGGCCAACCTGCTGTGTCTCTCTGTGGGGGCCTGTCTGGTCATTCCCTGTGAACATTTCGATGCCCATGCGGTGCTGCAGGGGGTGGAAGCGGAACAGTGCAGCGCCATTCACGGGGTACCGACCATGTTCATTGCCGAGCTGGAGGATCCGGATTTCGACCGCTTCGATCTCGGTAGTTTGCGCACCGGTATCATGGCCGGAGCGCCTTGTCCTGCCCCGCTGATGAAGCGGGTCATGCAGCGGATGCACTGCCGGGAGATCCTCATCGGCTATGGGCAGACCGAGGCCTCGCCCCTGACCCATCTCACCACCCGGGAAGACGATCTGCGGCGGCGCACCGAGACCGTGGGCACCAATCTGCCCCATCAGGAGGTCAAGGTGGTCTCCACCGAGGATGGCCGGACCCTGCCGGTGGGTGAGATCGGCGAGGTGTGTTTTCGTGGTCATCACATCATGCGTGGCTATTATGGCGATGCACAGGCCACGGCCAAGGCGGTGGATGCGGCAGGCTGGCTGCACTCCGGTGATCTCGGGAGCATGGATGCGGATGGGTATTTGCAGATCACCGGTCGGCTCAAGGAGATGATCATCCGTGGTGGCGAGAACATCTATCCCCGAGAGATCGAAGAGCTGATCTATGCCCATCCCAAAGTGGCGGAAGTTGCGGTGTTCGGCGTGCCGGACGAGTTCTATGGCGAGGAGATCGCCGCTTGGGTGCAACTGCATACCGACCAGACGATGCAGATGGCAGAACTGCGTGACTACCTACGTGAGGGTTTGGCCCATTTCAAGGTGCCGAAATACCTACGCTTCGTCGAGGAATTTCCGATGACGGTGACCGGTAAGCTGCAGAAGTTTCGTATGCGAGAGCAGATGATGGAGATGCTTAAGTCCGAGTTGTGAGCTGGGGCCTGTTCATAGTATGCGTCATGCAGAGAGTTGATGACATCCCAGGTTTTATCGCTGGATATCTGATCCATGGCCGTGATCTGAATGCTGTTGAATCGCCGCAAGTGTGAATGATGGCCGGATCATTTGTGCAACAGGTTAGCCTTGCATCAGACAGACCAGATGAGACTGATTGGAACAGGCATTTATTTAGAATAATCAATGCGAATTCAGAGGGTATAGCCAACACTGCATCAGTCACAATACTGGCGTTTGAATACTGAGAGAGGTATGTAGGTTATGTCAAACCCGATGACCCGCGAGATGGTTTCTGAGTTTAATCAACCGTTGGAAAACCATCCGATTTACCAGGCACTACAGACGATCGAGGATCTGCAGTGTTTCATGGAGCATCATGTCTTCGCTGTATGGGATTTTATGTCACTGCTTAAATACCTGCAGTCGGTGATAGCACCCGGTGGAGCTCCCTGGTCGCATGCCGGTGACCCGAATGTTCGGCGTTTCATCAACGAACTGGTGCTCGAAGAGGAGTCGGACGAAGCGCTGGAAGCGGGGGAATATATCAGTCATTTCGAACTCTACCAGCAGGCGATGTTAGAGGTCGGGGCGGATCTGAGCCTATCCTCCCGATTTGTCTCGATGGCACAGGAGTCCGGTGTCTCGCAGGCATTGGCGTTGGCGGAGATACCTGAAGCCGCGCGCCGTTTTACGGCAAAAACTTTCGAGTTCATCCAAAGCGATCAAGCACACCAAGTGGCTGCCGCTCTGGCGATAGGGCGGGAACAGATCATTCCTGGCATGTTTCGTTCTATCCTGCAAAAGAGCGGGATCTCCGAGCAGCAGGCAGCGGCTTTTCGCTACTATCTGCAGCGCCACATTCACCTCGATGAAGGGACCCATGGGCCACTCTCTCTGAGACTCCTGAATCAACTCTGTGAGGATGATCCAGTGAAGCAGGAACAGGCATTAGAGGCGGGGAGACAAGCAGTGCATGCCCGGATGGAATTTTGGGATGGGGTGCTGGAAGCGATGAGGAAGCGGAGTAGCGTGGAGTCATCAACCGCCTTGAATACGGCCACTGCCTAGCTGGATGCGACAGCTTCACCGGCAACTGGCCTGGTGAAGCCGCCAAAAAATCGATCAATATCCGCCTTTGCGTTTGGTCTCTGGCAGGCCGGCGACCTTACTGGCTTGTTTGGCCGGACCCTTCGGGAAATGGACATAGAGGGCCTTGGCGTCAACCTTGTCCAGGTCGGTCCACTCTCCTTTGAAGTGTTTGACCATGTTGCGTTCGTTGGGCTGGTTGCCGCCGTTGTTGAAATACTCGTCGCGTAGATAGTTGATGATTTCCCAGGCCTTCTCGGACAGGCTGACGCCCTCCGCCTCGGCGATGACTTTGGCCACATCCTCGCTCCACTGGGTCTGATCGACCAGGTAGCCGTTTTCGGTGGTTTCGATAGTAGTGCCGTTTACTTCATATGACATTGACATCTCCTTCACTTATCACAGGCGACTGGATCGCCCATAGGACAAAAAATCTTTAACCGCTTATGTTAAACAGTCTTGTGGGGTACAAACAAGCCGAATCCACGGTTTCGGTGCGGCCCCAGCCCATGCTGCTGCAAGGTAATCGCATCCTCCAGCGGCAGGCCTGATACCATCAGGCTTTGGGTTGGCAGATCACCCTCAGGGGTGGCGAAATTCCCGCTCTTACCACAGAGGATCTTCTTGAAGCGGATCTGCATCTCCCGTAGGGCTTCCACCGCGATACCCATGAACTCATCTTCATGCATCTCGGTGTCGGTCACCAGGTGACGGCAGTAGAGTGTAGTGCTGGTCGCCAGATTGCGGGTATGGGCCTCTCCGACCTCAAGCCGGTTGCCTTGGATATCCAAGGTCTTGCCGGTCAGCGTCCGGGCGTCCTCCACCCGATGTTGCGGCAGACGCAGAATCAAGCGGGTGCGCCGTGACAGATAGAGCAGATCATCCCCAGCCTGGGGTCTTTCCCAGCCGTTTCCAGAGTCAGCACCGTAGATCAGATGCAAGCCGGCCAGGGATTCCTCAGAAAACCAGGGAAGCTCACTCAGGATAGCCTCCGACAGGGGCCAGGCGTGATCCACCGGCAGGGTGGCGCATTTGATCTTGAACAATAGATCGACCACATCGTCGGGTACGACAAATTGTGCTTCGTCCGTCTCTTCTTGCCAAAACATAGGATGATCCTCTCAACTCGATTTGGGTATCTTCTCCCGCAAGACCTCCCGGTCATACCACCAGCCATCTCCAACCAACAATTCAAGCACTTTGCTCAGGCGGGGCAGAAATTTGGCCGGATCATCCAGTTGCATGCGCTCGACCCAGAAGTCGAATATCTCCTGTTCCTCCACCTGGCTGTGGCGGCGGGCGACCTGACCGACCAACTGGTTGGTAAAGAACTTCAGGCTTTCTCGGTCAGCCCCCTCGGCTCGCAGGTCTACCACATACGATGCGGTGACTGCCGCGACGGCTGCCCCATCCGAGTTATCCGGCGTCTCATCCACCAGATGCTGCAGCATGGCGACACTGAGTTCCGGATCAATCGGAAAGGTCACGCCGAGCCAGATGCCATGCGCCAGAGCCTTGATGGAATCCGGTTTTTCTGCTTGATAGAGGATGTCGCAGGCCTCGACTGCACTGAGCCAGAGTTCGTGGTCCAGCGCCTGGTCAAGGACGGGTCGGCAGGTCTCCCAGGCCTCATCGGACCGATCCAGGTCGAGCAGGATGTAGCCACACTCCAGGATCAGGCCGAGGCGTTGTTGAAGTGGTGCGTCTTCACTCAAAGCCGCCAGGGCCTCGCGTTTTTCGTCCAACTTGATCTCGAGCAGTTTGCTCGATTTCACCGCGTCTTCAGAGCATTCACTCTCACCCAGAAAGGCTTCAGATTCCAGATACTTCACTTTGCTTCTCTCACTAATTTTATAGTTGGACGTTCAGGTAAACGTCGCCTCTAGGCGGTCTTCCCAGTTTTCGGGGGTATCCGCGAAAGGGGGTTTGACGTCGATGCGGAAGAACATCTCGGTTTTTTTCCGTTCTTTGACGACCTCCAATAGCTCCTCAAAGGTCTCGACATCCGGGTTTTGCATCATTACTTCACTCAGGTACAGCATGGGTACAACCTTTCAGGTTCTGGGCGAGTCAGACTCGGCCTGTTTAATTACTCAGTAAAATACTCAACTATTGATATTGAACAACAATTAATTTTAACGTTCAAGTTAATCTATGGAGTATTTGTGGTTTATATCAACCTTGGATTCGCAGAGGAACTTTATAATATTTATATTCACTTATATTTCATAACCAATTGTTTTGTCGGTTAATAGTAATGAAATTCCAGACTTGTTTGGATCAAGGTTTGATAAATTACTATCCCATTGGAGATAGGTGGAACAGCTGAAATCCCCCCCATCGGAAGGATATGGTCATTCATTAGGAACTTCTAAACTTTGGCCGCAACTGGAGGCAGGTCCCTTGCCTGTGTCGGTTTCGGATTGCAGGTCTCCCAGCTATGTCCTAAGCTCGGCCCCTGGCCCGTCTCAGATCTTAGGATGATTTCTGGCCAAAGACCCTAATAAACGACCAATTGGAGTAAAGAGCAATGGCAAAACAGATGCATGACACCCCCATGCTTGATCAGTTGGAGAGCGGTCCCTGGCCGTCTTTCGTGACTGGCCTCAAGCGACTGGCTAACGATAATGACATGATGGTTGACCTGCTGGGTCAGTTGGAAACCTCTTATCAGACCCGCAAGGGATACTGGAAGGGTGGTACGGTCGGTGTTATCGGCTACGGTGGTGGTATCATTCCACGCTTCACTGAATTGAAGAAAGACGGCAAGCCCATCTATCCGGATGCTGCTGAATTCCACACCCTGCGTGTCATGCCGCCTCCTGGCATGCACTACGACACCAACACGATGCGCAAGTTCTGCGATATCTGGGAGAAGTATGGTTCCGGTCTGATCGCCTTCCATGGTCAGTCCGGCGACATCATGTTTCAGGGTTGCAGCACCGACAACGTCCAGCCTGCTTTCGATGAGATCAACGAAATGGGCTTCGATCTGGGTGGTGCCGGTCCCGCTGTACGTACCGGCATGTCCTGCGTCGGTGCCGCGCGTTGTGAGAATTCCTGCTTCGACGAAGGTCGCACCATGCGCATGCTGGTGAACAACGCCCTTGACGACATGCATCGTCCCGCACTGCCGTACAAATTCAAATATAAAGTGTCCGGATGCCCCAACGATTGCATGAACTCTGTGCAGCGTGCCGACCTGGCCACCATCGGTACCTGGCGTGACGACATGAAGGTCGATCAGGAAGAGGTCAAGGCATTTGTCGCCAAGGCGGGTCGTAAGTACGTGATCGACAACGTCATCACCCGATGCCCGACTCAGGCCCTGTCTCTGAACGACGACGACACCCTGGCGGTGGACAATCCTTCCTGCGTACGTTGCATGCACTGCATCAATGTCATGAACAAGGCCCTCTCCCCCGGTGACGACAAGGGCGTGACCCTGCTCTGTGGTGGTAAGCGTACCCTGAAGATCGGTGACCTGATGGGTACCGTGATCGTGCCTTTCCACAAGATGGAGACTGATGAGGACTTCGAGTGGCTGGAAGAGCTGGCTACCGAGATCCTGGATTTCTTCGCTGAGAACGCCCTGGAGCATGAGCGTACCGGTGAGATGATCGAGCGTATCGGCCTGACCAACTTCCTGGAAGGCGTTGGCCTGGAAATCGATCCGAACATGATCAGTCGTCCACGTATGAATCCCTACTTCCGGTCAGACGACTGGGACGAGGAAGCCGCCAAGTGGGCTGAGCGTTCTGCTCAATAATCTGTCTAGCTGCCTTATCTGAGGCAGATTGAGTTGGGGCACCGGGTTTACCCGGTTGCCCCTTAAAAACGAATCAAATACCCTATTTTTTAGGAGGTAAGCATGTCAGAACCTCGTATGCCAATCGAAAGTGGCGTTCCTGAGATGGAGCCTTACTTGCACCCTGTTCTCAAGAAGAATTATGGCCAGTGGGCCTGGCACGAGCGTCCGCGTCCCGGCGTTCTGCATCATGTCGCCAAGAGTGGTGACAGCATCTGGACCGTGCGTGCCGGTACCCAGCGTCAGATGGATGTCTACACCATCCGTAAGCTGATGGATATCGCCGACGAGTTCGCCGAAGGTTATGTGCGTTTCACTATCCGTTCCAACATCGAATACATGGTGAGCGAAGAGTCCAAGGTCCAGCCGCTGATCGACAAGCTGGAAGCCGAAGGTTTTCCGATCGGTGGTACCGGTAACTCGGTCTCCATGATTTCTCACACCCAGGGCTGGTTGCACTGCGACATCCCGGGTACCGATGCATCCGGTGCCGTGAAGGCCCTGATGGATGATCTTCACCATGAGTTCACCCATGAAGAGATGCCCAACCGTGTGCGCATGACCACTTCCTGTTGCCAGATCAACTGTGGTGGCCAGGGTGATATCGCCATCAACATCCAGCACACCAAGCCGCCGAAGATCGACCATGATCAGGTTGCCAACGTTTGTGAGCGTCCTTCCGTCGTAGCACGCTGCCCGGTAGCCGCCATTCGCCCCGCAATGGTCAACGGCAAGCCTTCTCTGGAAGTTGATGAGAAAAAGTGCATCTGTTGTGGCGCCTGCTTCCCGCCTTGCCCGCCGATGCAGATCAATGATCCGGAGCACTCCAAGTTCGCCATCTGGGTAGGTGGTAAGAACTCCAATGCTCGTTCCAAGCCGACCTTCCACAAACTGGTAGCTTCCGGTGTACCCAACAACCCACCGCGCTGGCCTGAAGTCTCCAAGATCGTTATGCAGATCCTCAACGCCTATAAGGCAGACGCTAAGGATTGGGAGCGTATCGGTGAATGGGCCGAGCGTATCGGTTGGCCGAAGTTTTTCGAGAAGACCGGACTGCCTTTCACCAAATACCACATCGATAACTGGCGTGGTGGACGTGACAATCTGAACGCTTCCGCTCATATCCGTTTCTAAGTCGGGTTAACGCTTAAGTTTTCAACTGGAAGGTTTTAACTGATGAAATTTGCGATTCAGGTAAATGAAGGCCCGTATCAGCATCAGGCAACTGATTCTGCCTATCAGTTCGCTAAAGCGGCGCTGGATGCCGGACACGAAATCATGCGTGTCTTTTTCTATCACGATGGTGTCAACAACGGCACCAATCTGACCACTCCTCCCCAGGACGATCGGAATATCGTCAATCGTTGGTCCGAGCTGGGTAAGGAACACAATCTTGACCTGGTGGTCTGCGTTGCAGCTGCCCAGCGTCGAGGGATCGTGGATGAGGGTGAAATGCAACGCAACGGCAAGAGTGCGCAGAATATCGCTGACGGTTTCCGGATCTCCGGTCTCGGTCAGTTGATCGAAGCGGGCATTCAGTCCGAGCGTCTTGTGGTTTTCGGCGACTAAGAGGTTGAATCATGTCTGAAACAATCAAAAAGTTCATGTATCTCAACCGGCGTGCTCCGTATGGGACGATCTATGCCTGGGAGTCGCTGGAAGTCGTGCTGATCGGAGCTGCATTTGACCAGGATGTCAGTCTGGCCTTCCTTGATGATGGGGTCTATCAGCTGGTCAAAGGACAGGATACGTCGGGAGTGGATATGAAAAACTTCTCCCCGACCTATCAAGCCCTTGGTGATTATGATGTCACCAAGCTCTATGTAGAGAAGGAATCTCTGGAGGAGCGTGGTCTGACACTTGAGGATCTGATGCCTCTCACCTATGAAGACGAGGATGACGACTGGGCTGAGAAGGATTCCATCCGTCTCGTAAGCCGTGCCGAAATAGCCGATATCATGGACGAACAAGACGTCCTCTTCAGTTTCTAAGGCGGAGTAGAGCATATGAGTACCTTACATACTGTCAATAAATCGCCCTTTGAAAAGAGTTCACTGGAGAGTTGCCTGGGTTATGCCAAAGCAGGCAGTGCTGTCCTGATGTACGAGGATGCTGTCTACGGCGCAATCAAGGGTACGGCAATCGCCGATAAGATCGCTGCGGCCGACGGTGTCAAGTTTTTCGTGCTTGGTGCAGACCTGAAGGCGCGGGGTGTCGCTGAAGACAAAGTCGCGGCTGGCATCGAAATTGTAGACTACTCCGCTTTCGTGAATATGGCGGTGGAAAACGACAAGGTCCAGGCCTGGGTCTGATCTTGAACAACTGAACATCTATTTAACTCGATATCTGGAGAAATACTATGCCTATCGAAGCTAACGGTAAGACTTTCGAAACCGATGAAGAGGGTTACCTGGTTAACCTGAATGAGTGGGAGCCGGCAGTCGCCGAAGTCATGGCCAAAGAAGACGACCTGGAGCTGACTGACGAGCACTGGGAGATCATCAACTTCTTGCGTGAGTACTATGAAGAGTATCAGATCGCCCCGGCCGTACGGGTATTGACCAAGGCGGTCGGCAAGAAACTGGGTAAAGAGAAGGGTAACTCCAAATATCTCTATGCCCTGTTCCCCTATGGCCCCGGCAAGCAGGCCTGCCGTTTCGCGGGTCTCCCCAAACCGACCGGCTGTATCTAAAACGTAGTAACTCGACCGGATGGCCTGAGGGCCTTCCGGTCAGTCGTCATCGACTTCAGAGGACCGCAGGAACATGTCAACTGTCTACGCGTTGCTGTTTATCGTCGCGACACTCGTTCTGGTAATTGGCTTGGCGCGCAAGATTGCCCAGTATGCCAAGACGCCTGCACCATTAAAGATTCCCACGACACCGGCGCCAGTGACCCAGACCGGCGTGGTGCTCCGTATGTTCCGCGAAGTGGTGTTCTTCGAGAGTCTCTTCAAGAGCACCAAGTGGACCTGGATCTTTTCCTGGATGTTCCATATGGGCCTGTTTCTGGTCCTGTTGCGGCATGTCCGATATTTCATCGATCCCGTTTGGTTGCCCATCGCGCTGATCCAGCCCTTTGGTAAATATGCGGCCTTCGCCATGGTTGTCGGACTCTTGGGCCTGTTGGCCAGGCGCGTGCTGGTCGACCGGGTGCGTTATATCTCAGCACCTTCCGACTATCTCTGGCTGCTTTTGCTGATCGTAATCGGTCTCAGTGGCATCCTGATGACCTTCGTCGTGCATACCGACGTGGTGATGGTCAAGAACTTCTTTACCGGTTTTTGGACATTCAGTGGTGGCGATCTACCCATGGATCCCATCCTTTTGATCCACCTGACGATGGTTGCGGTGCTGATGTTGCTACTGCCCTTCAGTAAGCTGTTGCACATCCCGGGTGTCTTTTTCAGCCCGTCGAGAAATCAGGTGGACAATCCGCGTGAACAGCGGCATCTGTCCGACTGGGCGAGAAAATTCGAAGAATCCTAATCAACCGCTTAGCCGATGAGGGCTGCAAATGGCTACAGCTGAATTTAAGACTCCGGAACTGAAAGATAATATCGAGGTTCCGCAGTTGGAAGAAGGGACCATGGAGCACATCACCTGCTTCGTGGCCAAACCGGATCACAATGAGGCGCTAGGCTTCCCCGGCGAGAAAGTCGAGAACTGGCAGGAAGTTGCCATCGCCAAGATGGGCGACCTGCTGAGCCGCTATCGCTCTTTCCAGGTTTATCTGGACGCCTGTGTGAAATGCGGTTCATGCACCGACAAGTGCCACTATTATATTGGCACCAAAGATCCCAAGAACATGCCGGTGGGTCGGCAGGATCTACTCAGGAAGGTCTATCGCCGTTACTTCACCTTTGCGGGTAAATATTTTCCGAAGCTGGTGGGCGCGGTCGATCTGACCGACGAGGTGCTGGACGAGTGGTACAGCTACTATCATCAATGTTCCCAGTG
>JAAUXZ010139935.1_pt1 | contig 25559 bp, 26 predicted proteins | sample 7278131 | NCBI WGS metagenome assembly JAAUXZ01 (sample SAMN14350119, study PRJNA611818) | marine sediment metagenome | isolation source: surface marine sediment (3m) | place: French Polynesia: Moorea | collected 2018-08 | reverse complement strand
GCTCGAGCCTGATTTGATCGATATCTCACGCCGGGTGCCTGCTGCCCGGCGCTACAGTTATCTGTACAAGGGGAACAAGCAACAGCTCGATTATATTCTGGTGTCGGCGCAACTGAAGCACCGGGTCAGCCAGGTCAGGTTCAGCAACATCGATTATGCCTTCTCCGATCACGCGGCTGTGCAAGCCAGTTTGCGCCTGGACTGATTAAATCAACGACCCGGTTGAATTCAATCGCAAAGCATCTCAACCCAGATGTGGCATCGCCAGGTAGTTCTGGGTCTGCATCTCCTGCAAACGGCTCCGCGTACGTTCAAATTCGAAACTCAGAAATTGATCCTGATACAACTCGTCTATCGCAACTGCGGACGAACAGATCAACTTAACCCGGTGATCATATAAGACATCGATCAGGGAAATGAAACGCCGGGTGACATCGCTGAGGCGATCATCCATCGGTTGGATCTCGCTCAACACCATGGTGCCGAATTCCCGGGCTATCTCCAGGTAATCGAAACGGCTGCGCGCGGTTTCACAGAGTTCAGCAAAACTTAACCAGACCGTGTCCTCTGCCCGATACAGATAGTTGATGTCACGCCCATGGATGCGCAGACTGCCGAGTTCATGCCCGGAGACCAGGTGGCTGCGCAGATACTCACGGATGCTTTGCACCGCGGTCTGATCATGCGGCACGTGAAACAGTTGGGCCTGTTGCAATCCCTGCAGCCGGTAATCCTGCTCACCATCCAGGTTGATGACCTGACAGTTGTCCACCAGGCTGTCGATCGCCGGTAAAAAGCGGGCCCGTTGCAATCCATCCTTGTACAGGTCTTGTGGCGCGGAATTCGAGGTTGTCACCAATACCAGGCCGCGTGCAAACAACGCCTCGAGCAGGCGCCCGATCAACATCGCATCACCGATGTCGATGACCACGAACTCATCCAGGCACAGCACCCTGGTGGTCTCGGCAAACCTGCGCGCAATTTCGTCCAGCGGGTCCTTGCCCCGCTTTAGCTCGATCAGTTCATCATGAATCTGTTGCATGAAATGGTGGAAGTGATAGCGCTTTTTGGCGGTGAACGGCAGGCATTCAAAGAAGATATCCATGACAAAGGTTTTGCCACGCCCCACCCCTCCCCACACATACAGGCCCCTGGGACTGGCCTGAGCGGAATTGAACCTGTCCAGTATCTGGGCAAACAGCGTCTTCTGCTGATTGGCCTCGATCAATTCAGCATGCAGCTGATCGAGTAAACCAATTACCCGCTGCTGGGCCGGATCAGGATCAAAACCTGATTGCTGGAGATATTCATGGTATTTTGCAGAGGGTTTCATCAAGCCTGCAGAGGATTAAACCGCGGTGGCCGTGCGTTGCGAGATAACCGCGGCCAGTTCGCTTTCATCGATCGGATAAGGCAGGCTGCCGATGAACTGGAAGCGTTGCGCAACCCGCTGAAATTGATGTTGCTGCTCCTTGTCGTAAAACACCACCACATCGACCCCGGGTTTCTGCGCAATACTGGCCATCAACGATTCCAGCTGGCTGCTGCGGTCCCTGAAATCGGACTGGAAATTAAATTCGGCAACTATCACATCGACCCGGTTGTTTTTGATAAACTTCAAAGCCTTGCGCATCGACTCCATGATATAAACCTGGTAGCCGAGGGACTGATAGAGCTTGCTGAAATCAGGATAACCTCCGAGTTCGAGAATACTCAGCAACACTGGAGTATTCGAGTTTTTTACCGCCATGGCTCCGACCAAAAAAAATGACAAGACCAGAGCATTATAACCCATGACATTCATGCAAAGAGCAAACTGATGCGCGGACGTATAAGTCGTTCCAGGCGCAAACTATTTTCAGCCCGTGCCTGGCGGATGCGCCTGGTATTCTGGCTGGGCGCGCTGCTGATCGGGTTTCTCACCGTGATGTTCGTGCTGATGGCGAAACAGGCGGATAAGACATTTCTCCAACTGGCCGAGCGTTATCCGTGGATGCCGTTTATCGTAACCCCGCTCGGACTGATGCTGATCAGTTACCTGACCCGGCGTTTTTTCCCCGGTGCCGAGGGCAGCGGCGTACCCCAGACCATCGCCGCACTCCAGGCCAAGAATCGATCTGCCCTACTCTCTTTCCGCATTGCGATCGGCAAGATACTGATGACGATCATGGGTTTATTCAGTGGCGCCTCGATCGGGGTGCAGGGACCGTCGGTGCATATCGGTGCCTCCATCCTCTACTCGTTACGCCGGTTTGCCCACTTTCCGAAATTCTATCGCCAGGCCCTGATCGCGGCCGGTGGCGCCGCCGGGTTCGCCGCCGCCTTCAACACCCCTCTGGCCGGCATCGTGTTTGCGTTCGAGGAGATCAGGCGCAACTTCGAACATCGCAGCAGTGGCATCGTCATGATCGCGGTGATTCTGGCCGGGATGACGGCGATCGCCCTGCTGGGCAACCTGACCTATTTTGGGGTCAGTGACGTCAGCTTTGAATTCGATCCCAGGCTGCTGGCGAGCATCGTTGTGTGTGCGGTGGTGGGCGGCTTGCTTGGTGGGTTGTTCAGCCAGGGCCTGATCAGCGGCAGCCGCCTGATCGCTCCGTGGCTGCGGGATTATCCGCTAACGGTTGCCCTGGTGCTGGGGTTACTGGTTGCCTCGATCGGTCATCTGTCCGGTTATGGCAGCTCCGGTACCGGTTACCAGGCGGCTTATGGCATCGTCACCGGCAGCAGTGAATTCGACCCGTGGTTTCCGCTGTATAAGTTCCTCGCCACCATGGCCTCTTACTTAACCGGCATTCCCGGCGGCATATTTGCCCCGTCGCTGGCCACCGGTGCCGGCCTGGGTATGGATCTGGCCCATTTCCTGCCACTGGCTCCGGTGGCTTTCATGGTGATGGTAACGATGGTGGCGTATTTTTCCGGGGTGATCCAGGCGCCGATCACCTCTACCGTTATCGTGCTGGAAATGACCGCCAACCATAATATGATTTTCCCGTTGATGATCAGCGCATTTATCGGTTACGGGATATCTACCCTGGTCTGCCCTCACTCCCTGTTTCGGGTTCTGGCGGATAGCTTCTTCGATAGGGACTCTGGTAGCCGCAGCAGCCGGGACGGCGGGCTTTAAACTCAGTCGCAGGAGTAGTAGATCAGGTTGTCCTGGTTGCGATCGATGTCGCGGCCGAGACTGATCACGCCGCTGCCGAACAGGGTTAACTCGTCCTGGCGGAGGAAGAAATTCTCACCGTCGAGGGTTCTGACATAGGTACCGTTGGTGCTCTGGTCACGCAACACATACTTGCCCCGGCGCACATCGATGATGGCATGGTAGCGCGAGATCAGGTCGCCGAACACCAGCAGGTTACAATCCTTGCCGCGGCCCAGGTGCAGGGCCCCGCTATTCAGATCCATCTTGGTGACCTTGAGGTTATAGGTCAGCATCAAGCCACCTTCCTTGCCCAGTTTGAAAGGATTGGTGATGTTACTGGTGGCAAAATTGGTGATCTCGGATTCCTGCTCCCAGATAAAGGTATAGATCTCCAGGTTCTCTTCCTTGCCCTTGACCTTGATCCGATCATACTGACGCGTCTTGTAGGACAGTTCGCCGGAATGAATCAGGCTTTTGATATCGTGGGTGCAGAGCACCTGGCGCGCCTTGGTCATCTCGACCACGCGCGCGGCGACATTGACGGTATCGCCGTAGATGTCGTTTTCCTCCCGGATCACCGGCCCGTAATGCATGCCGACCCGGATCGACAGGCCGACGGTTTCCAGCGAACGATCATCCTCCATCGCCTCCTGCATCGCGCGGGCCGCGATCAGGGATAGATCGACATCGCCGAAAGTGACGAGGATTTCATCGCCGATGGTTTTGACCAGGGTGCCCTTGTGGCGCTTGCAGATCGAGATCAGGGAATTGAGCGCCTTGGAGATACGCCCACGGGCCTCAACATCACCCAGATTTTCATACATCGCGGTACTACCGGCCACATCGGCAAACATCACCACACACTGAATGGTCTGACCCGTCATAGAAATTATTTGAAACTTACCTAATTGCGTAATTTAATCTTATTTTTATAGCATCTTATAGAGATCGTTAGTGACTTTCCACGCTATATTTCTTATTTATGTACTCTATTGCCCGTTGAATCCGATGCAGGGAATTCTCGCGTCCGATCATCGCGACCGTTTGGTCGATGGGCGGTGAGAAGGCGCCACCGGTTACCGCGACCCGTAACGGCTGGCCCACCTTGCCCATATTGATCTCCAGTTCCGCGGTAATATCGTGGATCACCTGATGGATCGCTTCTGCTGACCAGTCCGGCAATGCGCTCAAGCGCTCGAACAGCTTTTGCAGCGGCTCCAGTGCGGCTGCCTTGAAGGCCTTGTTGGCAGCCTTTTCATCGTATTCATCAAATTCTTCGAAGAAATAAAGGATACTCTGGGCCAATTCATTGAGGGTATTCACCCGTTGCCGATACAAATCGACGATGGGCGACAGGTCGAGGTCTCCGTTGAAGAAGATCTGCATCCGGTGCAGGCGTTGTTTGACCAGCTCGACAATCTTATCCAGCTCGGTATCTTTCAGGTATTGCTGGTTCAGCCATGACAGTTTTTCCGGGTTGAAGGTGGAAGCCGCCCGGTTGATACCATCCAGCGAGAACAGCTGCTGCATCTCATCGATGCTGAATACTTCCTGGTCCCCATGTGACCAGCCCAACCGCACCAGGTAATTGAGCAAGGCTTCGGGCAGATAACCGTCCTCGTAATACTGCATAACGCTGACCGCACCATGTCGTTTGGACAGACGCTTGCCATCTTCACCGAGAATCATCGGTACATGGGCATAGTGCGGTATTTGCGCATTCAGCGCCTTGAAGATATTGATCTGGCGCGGGGTATTATTGACATGGTCATCGCCACGCACGACATGGGTGATATTCATATCCATGTCATCGATAACGACCGTCAGATTATAGGTCGGGGTGCCATCCGAGCGCGCGATGATCAGGTCATCCAGCTCGTTGTTGCTGACCGTAATCGGCCCCTTGACCAGGTCTTCGAACTCGACCTCTCCCTGTTGCGGGTTCTTGAAGCGCACCACCAGGTTTTGCGCATCGCCCGGTTGCAGGCCCTTGTTGCGACAACAACCGTCATAGCGGGGTTTCTGCTTGTTCGCCATCTGTTGTTCACGCAGGGTTTCCAGGCGTTCCTTGGAGCATGAACAGTAATAAGCCTGGCCTTTGTCGACTAACTGGCGGATAACCGCCTGGTAACGGTCGAAGCGCTCGGTCTGGTAGATCGGACCCTCATCATAATCCAGCTTTAGCCACTGCATCGCGTTCAGAATCGCATTGACCGACTCCTCGGTCGAGCGTTCACGGTCCGTATCCTCGACCCGCAGTACGAACTCACCGCCCATCTTTTTACTGAACAACCAGCAGAACAACGCTGTGCGGGCGCCGCCTATGTGCAGATAACCAGTGGGGCTGGGGGCAAAACGCGTTCGTATCATTGATAAGATTCCTGATTCGCAAAGGGAGATAATATAAGGCGCGCCATTTTAAAAAAAACCACGCCAAGATGAAAGACGGTAGTCGGGGTAATCTATGAATTGAAAGGCGGGGGACCCAGGGCCTGTTAACAGGACCTAGCTCAGACCCAGACCTATAACCAAGCCAGTGGCAATACCGATGCCGATGAACATGCCACAGATCATCAGGCCCACGGCAACATTACCCTTGGCCAGTTCGTCGCTGATATTGAAATTGACAATCTTGTTGAAAAAACGGCAGGCAAAGCGCATGAACCAGACGGTGAGAAAACCGCCCAGGGCCGCATAAACGAAATTCAGGATTATCGGATCAATCCAATCTAGCATGTTCACCTCTGATTTATAGTTATGTCCATTTGAACCATCAATACTTCTTTTCCAGGATCATGGCTGTGCCCTCGCGCTGCATATTCAAATGTTGGAGGAAAGTCATTCCCAACAAAATATGCTCTGGACGGTTACCACTGAGTACCACCGCATCGACCTGGGGTACATTGATAGAACCGACTTTAACCCGATCCAGTTTAATATTCCATACTGGCACTTCTTCACTGGCGGTTTGCACCCGGCCCGTAGGGGCATTTTTATAATCCAGGCCAAGCCGGTCGGCCTCGGCACTGCTGATGGCAATGTGACTGGCACCGGTATCAATCAGGAATCTTGTTGACCGGCCATTGATGGCGCCATCGACCATGAACATCCCCTGGCTGTCGGAGAACACCCTGAGCTTTTTCTTCTGCGGTTTCTTGAACGCGCTGCTGATCGACTGGTTGATGCCGAGGGTCTTTTGCGAGCCATCGCTGAATTGCAAAACCGCCCCGCGGCCGCTGGCCGAAATCAGTTTAATCCCGTCCACGACCTGACCCTTTTTGATAATCAGTTGCTTGCCGTTGATATTGACCATGGCCTTGTCCGAAAACAGCGCCAGCACCCTGACCGAACCGTCAGCCTGAGCCAGGCTCAGGCTGGCGATCATTAGCAGGGGAATTAGCAGCAACTTGTTCAAATCAGCTCAGCTTGGCCAGGGTTATGATTAAGTGTAGCGCGATTAACGCAAAAAAACCGGCCAAAATATCGTCCAGCATAATCCCCAGTCCCCCGGATAACTTGCTGTCAATCCAGCCAATCGGCCAGGGCTTGGCAATATCGAACAGGCGAAACAACAGGAATCCGAGCAGGATCCATTTCCAGTCCAGCGGCACCGCGATCATGGTCACCAGGAAACCGACAATTTCATCCCAGACGATACCGGAATGATCATGCACCCCGAGTGCGCTGGCGGTCTCACCACATAACCAGATACCGGCGACAAACGCAATCACGGTGATCAGCAGGTACCAGGGCAGGCCCAGCGGTTGCAGCAGGAGATATAGCGGAATCGCGGCCAGGGTGCCAAAAGTACCCGGGGCATAGGGTGCCGCACCGGTGCCAAAACCCAGGGACAGCAGGTGCACCGGGTTTTTCAATAAGGCCAGAGGAACGATGTTAGGTGTCAAAATGATCAAACCCCTTGTAGTTGGAAAGGTCCAGTTGTTGATCATCATCGATCATAACAAAAGCAGACTCGGTTATCTCGCCGATGACGGTCAGATCGATGCCGGATGCGAGCGCTTGTTCAAGGGCCTGGTCACAGTTTTCCGCCGCCAGCGTGAACAGGATCTGGTAATCATCGCCGCCGGCCAGGGCGTAATCATACTCATCCTGCTGGCGGATCCAGTCAACTACCGGTAGCTTTTGCTTGTCGATTCGGGCACCCACCCCACTCTGCTCGAGGATGTGGCGCAGATCGCCGACCAGGCCATCGGAAACATCGATCGCGGCAGTGGCATACTGGCGCAGCAGGTTGCGCATATCCAGTCTCGGTTGTGGCCGATTCAGGGCGTCGATGCAGGGTTTGCCCAGACCAGGGTCGGGCTCCAGTCTTTGCTGGATCAAAGCCAGCCCCAGCGCCGCGTTACCGAGTTGGCCGCTGACCATGATCAGGTCCCCGGGTCGCGCACCGGCGCGGCTGACAAACCTGCCGGCCGGTACATAGCCATTGGCCTGGATACTGATCGACAACGGACCGCGGCAGGTATCCCCTCCTACCAGGTCAATCTCGAATTCGCTGGCGGCCGCGAATAAGCCATCGGCAAAGTCGCGCAGGAATTTATCGCTGGCTGCGGGCATGGTCAGGGATAGCAAAAAAAATGCCGGCTCTGCCGCCATTGCGGCGAGGTCGCTGACGTTGACCGCCAGGCTTTTATAGGCGATGTCGCTGGCCGCTGTGTGGTCCGGGAAATGACGGCCGGCGACCAGGGTGTCTATGCTGGATACCAATTCGACCTGGGGTGGGGGCTGGATTACTGCGGCGTCATCACCGATGCCAAGAATGACATTCGAATTGACTGAAGCGGAGGCCCGGTCTGAGAAATAGCGCCGGATCAGGGAAAATTCATCGAGACTCACGGCCGGCTCCTGCCAACCTGGTCAGGAACTGGCGGCGGCGAGGGTTTCCACCTCGCGCATTTCGCGGGAGAGGGGATCCAGGACACCGTTGATGAACTTATGGCTATCATCCGCACCATAGGTCTTGGCCAGGTTGATGGCCTCGTTGATGACGACCTTGTAAGGGATTTCCAGGTGATGGGCAAACTCGTAGGTGGCTATGCGCAGGATATTGGTCTCTATCGGATCGACATGCTCTTCGAGCTGGGTAATGTGTTTCTTGTAACGGGCATCCAGCTCAGTCACCGAAGATGGGATTTTGTACAGCAATTCGAGGAAATAAGCTTCATCGCCGCTGGAAACGCCCTGCTCCTGCAGGTAGAAATCGCGAATCCAGTCGAGATCTTCGCCCGACATCTGCCATTGGTACAGGGCCTGCAACACCTTGTCCCGGGCATGCTTGCGCTTTTTAATGGACTTCGCCCGCGCCAACGCCTCGGGCGAATTTTTTTTGCTCATGATCGGTACTCTGTTAAATGCTGGTCAAAGAGTATTATTCACCGATTTTTCGCATCAGGCTGATCATCTCCATTGCCACCATCGCCGCTTCCGCGCCCTTATTCCCGGCCTTGGTACCGGCGCGTTCGATCGCCTGTTCAATGGTATCGGTAGTCAACACGCCGTTGATCACCGGGATATTGAATTTCAACGCCAGGCTGGCCAGGGCCTTGGCATTTTCCCCGGCCACAATATCGAAATGCGGGGTGGCCCCGCGAATCACCGCGCCGAGGCCGATGATCGCATCGAATTGACCTTTCTGCGCATACTGTTGCATCACCACCGGCATTTCAAAGGCACCGGGCACATGGCTGACCGTGATGTCGTCCGCATTGATGCCGGCGCGGGTTAGGGTGTCGAGCGCACCGCTGAGCAGGCTTTCGACGATGAATCCATTGAAGCGGCCTACCACGATCGCTATGTTGGCGCTGCTGACGCTGACATCACCGTTAATTTGTCTTATTTCACTCATGAGTCTGTTCTCTTTATTGATTAATCCGAAATATATTCGACCACCTCGAGTCCGAATCCGGCCAACGCGTGGAACCGCTTGGGTGCACTGAGCAGTTTCATTTTGTGCACGCCGAGGTCGGCCAGGATCTGCGCACCAATACCATAGGTGCGTAAATCATCACTGTGTGGGTCGTCATGTTTAGCATGTTCTTCCCGAATCAGGGTCTCGATATTCTGCACCATCTGCCTTGGTGTCTCGGACTGGCGCAAGAATACGATCACGCCCTCGCCCATTTTATCCACTTTTTGCATCGCATCATTCAGCGGCCAGCCTCGACCGATGGTACCACCCAAAGCATCGTGCAGGGTATTCTGCACATGCACCCGTACCGGCACCGGCTGAGTTGGATCGATCTCCCCCTTGACCAGGGCCAGGTGTAATTCCTTGTCTATAGCATCTTCATAGGCGATCAAGGTGAATTCGCCGAAATCGGTAGGAAAATGGGTCTCGACGATTCGCTCCAGCGTGGTTTCGTTCTCGATCCGGTAGCGGATCAGGTCCTCGATGGTGCCGATCTTCAGGCCATGGCGTTCGGCAAATTTCTCCAGGTCCGGTCTGCGCGCCATGCTGCCGTCTTCATTCAGGATCTCGACGATCACCGCGGCTTCCTCGAAACCCGCCAGTCGGGCCAGGTCACAACCGGCCTCGGTATGCCCGGCGCGGGTCAACACCCCACCCTGGCGTGCCATCAACGGGAAGATATGCCCGGGCTGGACCAGGTCTTCGGGGACCGCATCCGCCTTCACCGCGGCCTGAATCGTCACTGCCCGGTCGGCCGCGGAGATACCGGTGGTTACCCCCTGCGCGGCCTCGATAGAAACGGTGAAATTGGTTTCCATCTGTTCGGTATTGTCACTCACCATCAGCGGCAGGCGTAATTGCCGACACCGATTCTGCGACAGGGTCAGGCAGATCAAGCCGCGCCCGTAACGGGCCATGAAGTTGATATCCTGCGGTCTGACCGACTGCGCAGCCATCACCAGGTCGCCTTCGTTTTCCCGGTCTTCGTCATCCATAATGATGACCATTTTGCCGGCTTTGATGTCATCGATGATTTCTTCGATCGTATTTAGTTGCATACCAAAGTTACTACGTACTACTTAAATTAATGGATTCAGGACTTGATGAAGCCTGATTCGGTTAACGCTTTTACCAGGTTGTTTTCACCCTGCATCGGGCTCTGCCCGGTTAGCAAGCGTTCAAGGTAACGCGCAATTATATCAACTTCTATATTCACCTGCGTATTGATTTCATAATGCTGGAAAATCGTGTTGTCCCAGGTATGCGGCACGATATTGACGTCAAAGCGGTTATCCTCGACGTGATTGACCGTGAGACTGGTGCCATCGATGGTGATCGAGCCCTTTTGCGCGATGTAGTGAGCCAGTTCCTGCGGCACACTGAATTCATAACGATATGACCGCCCATCATTGCGCTGACTCAATACCGTACCCAGCCCATCCACGTGACCACTGACCAGGTGACCGCCCAACGCGGTATTCAGGGTTAACGCCTTTTCCAGGTTGACCGCACTGCCCGGCTTGAGGCTGCCGAGACTGGTCTTATCCAGGGTTTCCGCCGAGACATCGGCGACGAACCCATGGTCGGTTAATTCAACCGCGGTCAGGCAGACCCCATTGACCGCGATACTGTCGCCCAATTCTGCGGTCTCAAGTTCCAGATCGCCGGTATCCAGGGTCAGGCGCACATCACCGCCTTTTTGTTCAAGCTTTGCTACTTGACCAATGGCCTGAATAATTCCTGTAAACATAATGAATGCCTCTAATCTTTTATATCCAGGGTAAAACTGTGCATCGGCAAGGCCGAGGCGTTGTCGAACTTGGCGCCTGCCTCGACACCCACCTGCGCAATCTGCTCCGCTGACTCCAGCTGATCGTAGACTGCATACATCGCTCCCAACGCGTAGTCCGCGCCCGAGCCCACCGCCCAGAACCGCGTATATTCATCGACCTCGCGCATCGAGTAAATCCCGAAGATCCCGGTCGGCGTCATCAACAAGGCATCGATCCGGTTGCTTTCATAGTCATCCTGGTCTTCATCCTTGGTGTTGAGGAAATACTCCTCCTTCAAAACCGGGTGGATCTGTTTCAAGGATTCAAAGATGCTCATCTGGTCGGAAAAATCAATCTTGTTGGCATGGTTCTTCAGCAGCGACTTGATCACCAGGTGATGTGCCGCACTACCGACGACACCGAGAAAGAAATTATCGAACTGGATGATCTTGTTCGCATCAGCCACGAACTCGGAAGCTTGCTTGGTATCACCAAAACTGGTCAGGCTATCGGCTGCAATACATGCAGCCCCCTGTTTTCTTACAACGACAACGGTAGACATGGTTTATTCCAGGGTTGCGGTGATCTTGAGGTCATCACCAATTCGGCGCACATCGTCGATGGACAACTGGATCTTGTCCGACATGATACTGATTTCGCCCAGGTCAAACAGCCCTCTGGCCTGATCGCCGAGTAAACTGGGCGCGATGTAGATGATCAGTTCATCGACCAGGCGCTGCTTGACCAGGGCCCCGGCCAGGGTGGCGCCGCATTCGGTGTGCACCTCGTTGATCTCCAGATCGGCCAGTTTCTCCAGCATCTCCCTGAGATCGATCCTGCCATCGTCGGTGGGCGGCATGACCAGGACCTGGACCGTGGCCGGATCAAACCGGGCAATTCGTTCCGCGTCATCGCTGAGGGTAAAAATCCATATTTCACCCGGCAGCTCGAACAGGTTTTCACTACCGGTCAATTTCAACTGCTCATCAACAATCACCCGCACCGGCTGGCGTACCGGGACCTGCTGATACAACTGGTCGCTGTGCAGACGTACATTCAACGAGGCGACATCGTCCAGTACCGTGGTGGCACTACTCAAAACCGCCGAACTGCCGGCACGTAAATACTGGACATCCATCCGCGCCTGCTCACCGCTGATCCACTGGCTCTGGCCATTGGCCAACGCGGTTCGTCCATCCAGCGACATCGCCATCTTCAGCCGCACATAGGGCATGCCCTGTTGCATGCGCTTGATGAATCCCGGGTTAAGTTGTTCCGCCTCGTGCCTGAGGACATCGGTGATGACTTCGATACCGTTTTCCTGCAGCCGTTGAATACCACGCCCGGCCACCAGCGGATTGGGGTCCTGCATCGCGATGACTACCCGCTCCGGACCGGCCGCAATCAGCGCATCGACACAGGGCGGGGTTTTACCATGGTGGGAACAGGGTTCCAGGGTGACATAGACAGTGGCGTCCCTGGCATTATGATTAATCGCATCCAGCGCATGAATTTCCGCATGCGGACCACCCGGAAATTCATGGAAACCTTCTGCAATCATCTGGCCGTCAGCCACGATGACACAACCCACGCGAGGATTGGGATGGGTCGAATAATAGCCCTTGTGGGCCAGGCTGATGGCTTGCGCCATCCAGTACTCATGTCCGCTGTCGATGGTCACGGTTCAATCGTCTTGTTCGTCAATCAAGGGGACCTGGCGCCGTTGCATCTCCGGCGTGGGTTCCGCCTCCAGGCGCTTGATCACCTCTTCAAACGATGACAGGTCTTCGAAACTGAGATAAACCGAGGCAAAACGGATATAGGCCACGTGATCCAGCGCCTGCAATTCGCGCATGACCAGCTCGCCGATCTTGCGTGACGGGATTTCGCGGGCATCCAGGGCGGCCAGCTGGCGCTTGATGTGACTCATAGCATCTTCGATCTGCTCGGCCGACACCGGTCGTTTCTCCAGCGATCGCATCATGCCGTTGCGCACCCGTTGTTCATCGAAGCTGTCGCGACTGCCGTCATTCTTGATCACCATCGGCATGTTCAACATCGGTGCCTCGTAAGTGGTAAAGCGCGCGGCACAGGACACACACTCACGCCGACGCCTGACCTGATTCGACTCATTGGCCAGGCGGGAATCAACCACGCGGGTATCCGGGGCACCACAGAAAGGACATTTCATATTGTTTGTTTACCAAATGCAAAACCACCGCAGAATCAGCCGGCCATGGCAACACAACTGCGGTTTCCAGTGTTGCTATTGTACTAGGGGGCTGGGATTGTACAAAACAGATGCCTTGCGCGCATTATTATTTGCCCAACGGCTTGAATTGAAACCGGTCTAGCATCATATTTTGAGTTAATCGGGTTTAGCGGGCGCTGCCAGGGTGCCGGTGAAAACCCTGTGCGGGCTCTGGTTTAGCAACAATTCGGTCTGTGCTAAACTTCGACCCATACTGCAGAATAATCTCAAGGTGATTATATGGAAAACGTTGGTATTTATACTCCTCCCGAACAGAAACCGGCCAGTGAAGCGGTCATTTCTGATACTTACACACCGCAAATGACGACCAGCGACCTGGAAGTCACGGAATCTGCCCAGCACAAACTGGCCGAGATCGTCAGCCAGAGTGAAGACGAGGTAGCGGGTATTCGCATCTATGTCGGCGGCGGCGGCTGCGGCGGGATGTCTTATGGCATGACCTTCACCGACCAGATTACCGATTTCGACATGGTACAGCAATTCGATGGTTTCAAGGTGCTGGTCGACGTGGTGGCGATGAACTACCTGCGTGGCGCCCAGATCGATTACATCCAGGAAGTCGGCCGCGAGCGTTTCGTGTTCAACAATGTGTTCGCGGAAACGGGTGGATCTGGTACCTGCGGTGCCTGTGGTGCTTCCGGCGGTGGATGCGCATAAGCCAGCCACTGACCCGGCTTCAAGAGAGACTTCAGCGACAAACCCTGATCCTGCATCAGGGTTTGTTTTATTGATCGCCCCCAATCGCAGTTACCGGGTCGCCAGCTATATCGATGCCGCCAGCCAACTGGGCTATCAACTCCTGATCGTTTCGGACAGTGAACACTCACTGGTCTCTGCCATCGCCGATGGCATCACCGTGGATTTTGCCGATCCCGACCAGGCTTTCGACCTGATCCTCCAATCAATCGTCGGCAAACCCATTCTTACCGTCATCGCCACCGATGATGCGGTGGTTACCCTGTCCAGCCGTATCGCCCACCAACTCGGATTGCCGCATAACGACCCCGAGGCCTCCCGCCTGACCGTGCGCAAGGACCTGGCTCGACTCTGTTTGCAGCAGCATGACTGCAATGTACCGGAGTTTTCCGTCTGTGCATTTACCGATGCTCGGCAACGAGCCCCGGCAATCCATTACCCGGTGGTAGTGAAACCGTTGATGCTGTCCGGCAGCCGCGGGGTCATCCGTGCCGATAACCCTGAACATTTCGTTGCGGCAGCTGGCAGGCTGGAAAAAATCATGGCGAAGGAACCGGCCACGGAGTATGAGCGACAGCATTTCCTGATCGAGCAATTTCTGGTCGGCGATGAAATCGCTTTCGACGGTTTCGTCCAGGATGGCCAGTTGCTACCCCTGGCCCTGTTCGATAAACCCGAACCCATGAACGGACCCTTCTTCGAAGAGAGCTATTACATCACGCCGAGCAGACATAGCGCTGCAACGCAACAGGCGGTCCTGCAGGAGATCGCGCGTTGCTGCGCGGCCTACGGGTTGCGCCATGGCCCGATCCATGCCGAGGCGCGTATCACCGCGCAAGGCGTGGTGCTGCTGGAAATGGCCTCGCGTACCATTGGAGGGCAATGTGCACGGCTGATCGAGTATGCCCTGGGACGCAACCTGGAACAGGTGATAATCCAGATGATGTGTGAGCAATCACCGCAGTTGGAACCGGGCTCCGACCATGCCGGGGTGCTGATGATCCCGATCGAACAATCGGGCGTATTGAAGCGGGTGGAAGGTCTGCTCAAGGCCCAGCAGGTTGACCACATCACCGATATCGAGATCCATATTCAACCCGGCTATGAACTCATCCCCCTGCCGGAGGGGTCGAGCTATCTGGGGTTTATTTTTGCTAGTGCCAGGACTTTTGATCAGACCCTGCACGCCCTGCAACAGGCGCATAATCATTTGCAGTTTGTCACCAGCCAGCGCTGGACGATTGAAGTCGCCTGAGTTTGCGCGATAGTAATTCTGTTTATTTCTTCGCGGCAGGCGGCCTGAAGGGTTGATCGGCAAGTTCGCCTTCCTTGAACAGGAAGCTGAGCATGTGTTTCTCCAACAACTGCAGGCTGGTAGGATCCATCGTCGACAGTCCATTTTCATTGATGATCATGGTCTGCTGCTCAATCCATTGCTTCCAGCCTTCCTCGGAAACATTGTCAAAAATACGCTGACCCAGCTCACCCGGATAGGGTACTCGGGATAGACCCGGAGCTTCACGGCCCAGCACTACACAGGAAACCACTCTCGTCATGTTAAAACCAATCTGTTGAAAAGCGCGTATAGTAGCATTGATAGGGATAAATCAAAATCCCAACAGTACGATCCAATAACCTCAATACCTGGCCAAAATAGGAATAATTCCACTACCAAAAGTGTTTATTTACTCTATACTTGGCACAATAATTACAAGTTACCAGTGAAGGTTCCCAATGAATAAAATCTCCTCCCTCAGTGTTGCTGTGTGCGCGCTTTTGACCGTTAATTCTTCCGCCATGGCGAATGCGTTTAACGCCTTCGACCCCAAATCGCTGGCCATGGGTGGTACCGGGGTGGCTATGGCTGACCCTGCCACCTCTCCATTTTATAACCCGGCGTTACTGTCCGTGGCGGAACAATCGGATGATTTTTCCCTGGAATTCCCGGTTTTCGGTGGCTCGGTCACTGATGAAAATGAATTCGTCGATACCATCGACGGCACCGAAGACCTGGTCGATGCCCTGGATACTGAAATTAACAACTACAACAACATCGTCAATCCAGGAGCTGGCGCGGTTGCCCCGATGGTCAATGCGATTAACGACGTCAATAGCAAGCTCGCCGATCTGACCGACCGCCCGATATCCCTGGACGGTGGTCTCGGTATCATCGTGGCGATCCCCAGTGAGAAATTCGGCATGGCCTTTACCGCTAACGGCAGGGGTTATGGTGCCGGCAGCTTCTCTTACGAAGACGGGCAAACCGTGACTGATTTTACCGATGACATGACTGCGCTGGATGCTTGTAATGCCAGTGCTGATCCAATCACCTGTATCACAACTACCAGCTTTAATTATGTTGATACCAATCCCCTTTCACCAACCTTCGGTGAGGTTGTATTCGATACCGATAACGATATCCAGTCCAATGTGCGCACCCTGGGTGTAGCTACCGCGGAAGTTGGCCTGTCCTTCTCGCGCGAGTTTTTCATCCTGGGGCAGAATCTGGCGGTGGGCATTACCCCGAAGATGGTATCGACAACCGTCATTGATTACACCGCCAGCGCCCAGTCCTTCGATAGTGGCGACGATGATATCGATGATTTCAGCGAAACCTATGATGATTTCAATATCGACGTCGGTATCGCCAAGGATCACATGAATGGCTTTCGCACCGGCCTGGTTATCAAGAACCTGATTGGCTATGACTATGAAACGGTCAATCCCAATGCCACCGAGCCCCTGGAAATCAGCATCGAACCGCAGTTACGGGCCGGTGTTTCCTACCAGAACAGCTTCAGTACGATCGCATTGGATGTGGATTTGACCAAGAATGATGCCCTTTCTCTGATCGAAGACGCCAGTACCCAGTACGCATCATTGGGTATAGAGCTCAATGCCTTTGATTTCACCCAGATCCGCGCCGGTTACCGAATGGATATGGAGAACAGTGATCGTAATCAACTATCCGTTGGTTTTGGTCTGTCACCCCTGGGCTTTCATGTTGACCTCGCGGTCGTGGTTGGTGAGGAAGGAGATTCTGGCGGTTTTGCATTCCAGCTTGGTTTCAGAATCTAGCACCTGACCCGGCAGCCGGTCCGCTCAGGCTGACCGGTTGCCATGCTTATCTCTCCAAGTCGGATATTCGGTTGTTGATTTGGAACCCCGTTCATAACAACGTTTAACCGGATGGGGTTCACCGAATGTTGTAGGTAATACATGATAAAATCGACTGAGGAGAAGAACTATCAAGACAAACTTGTCTGACCAAAACGACAAAATTCAATCAACGTCTTTAAAGATGACCTCCTCCGGTATGACTCATACCGGTTTGGTGCGTGATCGTAATGAAGACAGTTTCGGCTGCATGCCGGAACAGAATCTGTGGATCGTGGCCGACGGAATGGGTGGACACGAGGCCGGCGACTTTGCCAGTCAAACCATTATCGAACAGGCGGAAAAATTTACCCAGCAGAAAACCCTGGCTGACAGCATTCTGTTGCTGGAAGAAAACTTGCTCCATAGTAATGGCATTATCCGCGAGAAAGCGAACAAGCTCGGCAGTAAGTACATCATCGGCAGCACCGTAATCTGCCTGTATATCTGGGGCAACATGGCGTTCGTGTTATGGGCAGGAGACAGCCGGGTTTATCTTTATCGCGAACAAACTATGCAACGCCTGACCGAGGACCACAGTTTTGTTGAAGAGCTGGTCAAGATGGGTAAGCTCGAGCAGGATCAGGCCGAGGCGCATCCGGCGTCTAACGTGGTATTGAATGCGATCGGCATCGATTCCGACCTGGTCATCGACATGGAATACTATGAAATCGAAGACGGCGATCTTTTCATTGTCTGCTCGGATGGTCTTTACAAGGACCTTTCGGAAACTTACATCAACGAAATTCTGTACCAGAATGAAGACAAAACGCTGGAGGAGCTTAATCAGATCCTGATTGATGCCTCGCTGGCGTCGGGCGGCAATGACAACTGCACTGTCGTCCTGGTGAGAGCGGAAAGCGAAACGAGCAATGTCTGAGATCTGCCAATCCATCATCAATGATTACCTGTCCGGTATCCTCAGTCGCTCGGAGATGGAGGAAGGCCTGGGCTCAATCTTTCAGCGCTCACCGCAAGCCAGTGCCGACTCACAGATTCATATTCAACAGCTATATACCACCGGCAAACTGGATGACACCCAGTACCGGTCTTTATCAGAGACCATATCCCAGATCACCATTCACACCACGCTGCAAAACAATCAGGCCGATGGTGAAGATTCAGCCTCTTACTTCAATGAAGACAGCACCCTGCATCTGACCGAATTTACCGAGTCTAACCTGGATGATGCGAGCAAACAGCATTCAGAACCCATAGTTCGCAGCGATACGATCTCGGAAATGAAGGAAGATTCGGCCATGGATAGCATGCGACCAGGCGAAGATTCGATGTTTTCATCCGACATGAGCATGGACAGCAGCCAGAATAAGGCGGTTAAAAATGCGATCAAGAGTGAAAACCTGCATCCGGGCACAACCCTGAAGAAACGCTTCGTGCTGTTGGAGCGCCTGGGCCAGGGTGGCATGGGGATCGTTTTTAAGGCCAAAGACCTGTTGAAAGTCGAGGCCAAAGATAAGAATCCTTATGTCGCGATCAAGGTCCTGACCGATGCCTTCAAACGCTATTCCGGTTCATTCATCGCGTTACAACGTGAAGCCAGTAAGGCCCAGCGCCTGGCGCATCCAAATATTGCCACGGTGTATGACTTTGATCGCGATGGTGACACGGTCTTCATGACGATGGAATTCCTCCAGGGCAAACCCTTGAACCACCTGATCAAGGAATTGCCGCAAAAACCGATCAAACCGGAGCATGCGCTGCATATCATCGAACAGCTCTGTCACGGCCTGTCTTACGCCCATAAAAAGCGCCTGATCCATTCCGATTTCAAACCCGCGAACTGTTTCCTGCTCGATGACGGTAGCGTCAAGTTGCTGGATTTCGGTATCGCCCGCGCCAGCACCGTGGCCGGCGAGGACGGCGACCATACCATGTTCGACCCCAGCAAGCTGAGTGCGGTAACACCGGCTTATGCGACCACCGAGATGTTTGCCGGGATGGATCCGGATCCGCGCGATGACATCTACGGCCTGGCCTGTGTCAGTTACCAGTTACTGGCAGGCGGCAAGCACCCATACAACAAGGTGGCGGCACCCAAGATCAAGGAACTCGGGATCAAGCCAAAGCCGATCAAAGGCCTGGATCGTCGTCAGCAACGGACCATGGTCAAGGCCCTGACCGTGGACCGTGAAGAACGGATTCCCACCGTGGAAAAATTTCTCGAAGGCATCCAGGAGCGCAAATCACACTACAAGCAGATCCTGTTGGGCGGGTTGTTCCTGTTTATCGTCCTCGCCGTCGCCGGCTATCAGCCATTCATGGATTTGCGTAATGAACAGGCCCTGATCAGCCAGATCGAGCGCATCAAGGCCGGTGACAAGGCCTTGATGATAGAAACGATCTGGTCGATGGACCAGATGTCGCCTCAACAACAGCAGATACTGTCGGTCGGTCTCAGGCGCGAGATCATTACCTTTTACCGCGATCGTATCAATACGGTATTCCGTCCGAAGGAAGGCCTGTATGATTATCCGCAAGCGATGAACCTGTTGACCCAGGCCAAGCAGCTTTACCCGGACTCGGTTGCGCTGTCGACGATCGAAGACCAGGTCAAGGAACAGAAAGATCGCTTGATGACCAGCCTGATCTCTCTTTATAACCGCTATGTTAAGAGCCGCAAACTGGTCAAGACCGAATCCGGTGAGGACCTGACCACCGTGCTACCGCTGTTGATCCGTATCGATCCCGATCATTATTTATTGAAAGATCCAAAGCTGGCAGAGCTATACCTGTCTGAAACCGAAAAATATCTGGCCAAGAGTCAATTCGAGCAGGCCACCATGTATATAGAGACCGGCCTGAAATTCTTCCCCAATCACCCTCGCCTGGTCAGTCTGAACAAGCAGATCAACGCACAGAATATCCGCTGATGAGAATGTCCAATTCACCTTTACGCCTGCTGGTAAAGAGTTACGCTGATAACATGATGGAGCGCAAGCATTACCTGAAGATCAGGAAGCAGTTGCTGAATAAACTGGAATTCAGCGGCAGTATCAGTCATGAAGAGTTACTGGAAATGATGGAAGTGCATAAAACCAGGAAGGGAGAGCGCTTGTCTGAACGTTATTCCAAGTCCGACTGGCTGATTATTGCCCTCGGATTAACCGCTGCGGCCGGGCTGGGCCTGATTCTATTTGGCTAAAAAAAAACCGCAGCGCAGGCGCTACGGTAAAATACAAATCCATCAACTTAAGTAGATTAAGCCGGTCTATAGTAATTAACATAAGTTAATAAAGCAACCCATGCCCGCGATAATTCCCGCCATTTTTTTCAGCTGACGCTAAACCCGGTTAATCCGTACAATAAGCCGCAAGGCAGCAGCGAAAAGGTCAATATCGCCGGATTGGTCACGCTGCCCTGACAATGCTTGACGAATTTGATCGTGAAGTTCCATTAACCAGACCGACCCTGTCGACAGGCCGCGATGGCATCTGCAAATCCACTCCACAACCAGAGTTTTCGTAAACTATTCATGGCCCAGGTAATCGCTCTGCTGGGTACCGGTTTAAGCACGGTTGGTCTCACCCTGCTGGCCTATGAAATGGCGGGCGGCAACGCGGCCGCGGTGCTGGGTACTGCGCTCGCGTTCAAGATGCTGGCCTATGTGTTTTTTGCCCCGATCATCGGTGGCCTCGCCCATCGTTTTGCCCGCAAACCCTTGCTGATCACGATGGATATCTGCCGTGCGCTGATCATTGTTGCAATCCCGCTGGTTTCCGAGTTATGGCAGATTTATCTGCTGATCTTTAGCCTCAACCTGTTTTCAGCAGGATTTACCCCGGTAATTGCGGCAACCATTCCAGAAATTCTGCCAGAGCAGCGGCAATATACACGTGCCCTGTCGATGTCCCGTCTCGCTTACGACCTGGAAAGCCTGTTAAGTCCGCTGCTGGCCGGGGTCGCGTTATTGTTCATGTCCTACAGCGGATTGTTCGTTGCCAACTCTATCGCGTTTGGCATATCAGCCGGGTTGATCCTGGTTACCGCGCTGCCGCCTGTGGCAGATGTCGATCGGCCCGGTAATCTGTGGCACCAGATCAGTTTTGGGGTTCGCGCCTATTTACGGACGCCGCGCTTACGCGGCTTGTTGGCATTGTATCTCGGGGTCGCCAGTGCCAGCGCCATGGTCATCGTCAATACCGTGGTCTATGTCCGCGAGTACCTCGGAGGCAGTGAATTCGACGTCGCGATGGCACTGGGTGCGGCCGGCCTGGGATCCATGCTCGCCGCGCTCGCGGTGCCGAGGATTCTGGAGCGAGTATCGGACCGCGGCGTGATGCTATCCGGCAGCGTGGCGATGGCTGCCGGCCTCCTATTGGTGGCCGGCGGACCCGGCTATTACGCCATGCTAGCGGTCTGGTTCCTGGTTGGCCTGGGTTGGTCGCTGGTGCAAACACCGGCGGGCCGGGTCGTCAATCGCTCATCATCCAACAGCGACCGTTCCGCCTACTTCTCCGCCCAGTTTGCCCTTTCTCATGCCTGCTGGCTGCTGTTTTATCTCGTCGCCGGTCAGCTTGGCAGCTCGCTTGGTGTCGAGTTCACCGCGCTGTTACTGGCCATCAATGTCGCCGTTTGCGCTGTCATCGCCGCCATGATCTGGCCCCGCTCCGACCGCGAAGTATTGATGCACACTCACCCGGAAACCAGCCATGAGCACCTGCATTATCATGATCTCCACCACGATCACGAACATGAAGGCTGGGAGGGACCGGAGCCGCATAGTCACCCGCATCGCCATCGTTCGCTGCGCCATGCGCATCGGTATGTCATCGATGATCACCACGCGATCTGGCCAGGTTCATCATAAGTGCAAAACAAATGAGCCTAGCGCCAGATTGCCTGGCCAATAAAGGCTGTTTATACTTCGACTTCCACGATTGGACCTGCTGATCGCAACGGGCCCGGAGCTCCAAACCTACAGAGTTAGCCCCATGCTGATATATCTTCGATCTGGAGCCTGGAACACGGGGAATTTTTCCACGCGTAGGTGTCAAACAATAACAGTGTAAACAGCGAGGATTGAATTCAGCGGCAGCGCCAACCATAGCCAGTCGCTCTGATTCTGATCAATCTATTAACCATCCCCAGGAGAAATAAAAAACTGTCATGACGAGTAGGATTACGTACCTGGCAACCGGCCTGTTGGGCCTGGCATTGTCATTCAACGCTTTGGCCGTGGAACCTGTGCATGGGCTGGCCATGCATGGTGATTTGAAATATCCGCCGGGTTTTACCCATTTCGATTACAGCAATCCGAATGCGCCCAAGGGCGGCAAGGTAAACCTGTCCGCACTGGGCAGCTTTGACAGCCTCAATCCCTTCATCCTCAAGGGACGGGATGCCAACAGCCTGGGCCTGGTATTCGATACCCTAACCACCAGTAGTGATGATGAGGCTTTTTCGCAATATGGTCTGCTTGCCAGTAGCATGGAAGTCCCGCAGGACCGCAGCTGGGTGATTTTCAACCTGCGGCCCGAAGCCAGGTTTCACGATGGCAGCCCGATTACCACCGAGGATGTGGCATTCTCGCTGGAAATCCTCAAGACCAAAGGCCACCCATTTTACCGCTCCTATTTTGGCAACGTGGGCGAACCCGAGATTCTAGGTCCGCATCGGATCAAGCTCAGCTTCGAGGGTGGAGAAAACCGCGAAATGCCGCTGATTATCGGCCAACTGCCTATCCTGTCCAAGGCCTGGTGGTCGACCAGGGAATTCGACAAGACCACGCTCGAATTTCCCCTCGGCAGCGGTCCTTACCGGGTGAAGACTGTCGACCCGGGCCGTTCCATTACCTACGAACGAGTCGAAGATTACTGGGCCAGGGACCTGCCGGTGAACAAGGGGCGCTATAACTTCGATCAGATCCGCATCGATTACTATCGTGATTCCACCATCGCGCTGGAGGCGTTCAAGGCCGGCGAATTCGATTTTCGCCAGGAAAACGTCGCCAAGAACTGGGCCACCGCCTACGATATTGCGACGGTGAAAAATGGCCAGATCATCAAGGAAGCCATTGCCCACGAACAGGGTACCGGGATGCAGGCCTTTGTGATCAATACCCGCCGCGATATGTTCAAGGATTTGCGGGTACGCGAGGCCCTGGGTTTGTTGTTCGACTTCGAATGGACCAACAAGAACCTGTTTTATGATGCCTATACCCGCAGTAACAGCTACTTCTCCAACACCGAGCTCGCCTCTAGCGGGCTGCCGCAGGGAGAAGAACTCGCGATCCTTGAGCGCTATCGCGACCAACTGCCGCCAGAATTGTTTACCAAGCCATTCACCTTGCCGGCGACCAGGGGTGACGGCAATATCCGTCCCAACCTGAGACAGGCCCTGCGCCTGTTCAAGCAGGCCGGCTGGCAACTCAAGAACAAGCGCCTAGTCGATCAGAACAACGCACCGATGGCATTCGAGATCCTGTTGGTGCAACCAACCTTCGAACGAATCGTGCTGCCGTTCAAAAACAATCTGGAAAAACTGGGCATCGAGGTCAGTGTGCGCACGGTAGATACCTCGCAATACAAGAATCGGCTGGATCAGTTCGACTTTGACATGGCGGTGGGTAATTTCGGCCAGTCCCTGTCACCCGGAAATGAGCAGCGGGATTTCTGGAGTTCCGCGGTAGCTGATGAACCGGGCAGTCGCAACCTGATGGGGATCAGAAACCCGGTGGTCGACGAACTGATCGAGCTGGTCATCTCGGCACCCGATCGCGACAGCCTGGTGGCCCGCACCCGCGCCCTGGATCGGGTGTTGCTGTGGCAACATTACCTGATCCCCAACTGGCATATCACCAAGCACCGTATCGTCTACTGGAACAAGTTCGCCCACCCCGAGATAACTCCGCGTTACGCGTTGGGATTCTACACCTGGTGGGTGGATGCGGATAAAGCCGCCAAACTGAAAAAGCCGTAAATCCTCCATGTCGGCTTACATCCTTCGCCGCCTGTTGCTGATTATCCCGACCCTGTTCGGGATCATGGTGCTGAATTTTATCGTGGTCCAGGCCGCTCCCGGCGGGCCGGTGGAACGCATATTGGCCGAGTTGCAGGGGCATGGGGTACAGGCCACCGCGCGCTTTGGCGGCGGCGAGGCACAGGAAACCGGACAGACCGCCCAGGCCGGCGATGACAGTGAATCGCGCGGGGCGCGCGGTATCGATCCCGCCCTGATCGAGGAACTGGAACAACAGTTCGGTTTCGACAAACCGGCCCATGAACGCTTCCTGCAGATGATGGGCAACTATCTGCGCCTGGACTTCGGTGACAGTTTTTACCAGGACCGCTCGGTCATCGACCTGGTACTGGACAAGATGCCGGTGTCAATCTCGCTCGGCCTATGGACCACGTTGCTGGTTTACCTGATTTCGATTCCGCTCGGCATCCACAAGGCGGTCAGGGATGGTTCCCGTTTCGATATCTGGACCAGTGGCGTGGTCATCATCGGTAATGCCATCCCGTCATTCCTGTTTGCGGTGTTGCTGGTGGTGTTGTTCGCCGGCGGCAGTTACCTGGACTGGTTTCCCCTGCGCGGCCTGGTGTCGGATAACTGGGATGACTTGTCATGGCCGGCGCGCATCGTGGACTACTTCTGGCATATCACCCTACCCGTGCTGGCGATGGTCATCGGCGGTTTTGCCGGTCTGACCATGTTGACCAAGAACTCGTTCATGGAGGAAATCAACAAGCAGTACGTGCTGACCGCCCGCGCCAAGGGCCTGTCCGAACGCCGGGTCCTGTATCGCCATGTGTTCCGCAATGCGATGCTGATTGTGATTGCCGGTTTCCCCAGCGCCTTTATCGGTATCCTGTTTTCCAGTTCACTGCTGATAGAGGTCATCTTCTCCCTCGACGGTCTGGGCCTACTGGGTTTTGAGGCGGCGATCGATCGCGATTACCCGGTGATGTTCGGCACCCTGTTCGTGTTCACCCTGCTGGGCCTGGTAATGAACCTGATCGGCGACCTGATGTACGTGCTGATCGATCCACGGATCGACTTCGAGAGCAGAAGCTAATGGCTTTGTCCCCATTAAATCAGCGTCGGTTATCCAATTTTCGCGCTAACCGCCGGGGTTTCTGGTCGTTGTGGATCTTCCTGTTCCTGTTCACGATCAGCCTGTTCGCCGAACTTATCGCCAATGACAAACCGCTACTGGTAGTCAACCAGGACCGCTGGTTCATGCCAGTCTGGTTTACCTATGCCGAAACCGAGTTTGGCGGCGACCTGGAACTGGAGGCCGATTATCGTGACCCCTACATCATCGAGTTGATCGAGCAGGATGGCTGGATCCTGTGGCCACCGGTACGTTACAGCTACGACACGATCAACTTCGCGACCCCTACTCCGGCACCGTCACCGCCCACCACCGAAAACTGGCTGGGTACCGATGACCAGGCCCGGGATGTGGTGGCCCGGCTGATCTACGGTTTTCGCATCTCGGTACTGTTCGGCCTGGTGCTGACCATTGCCAGCTCGATCATCGGGGTCCTCGCCGGTGCCGTGCAGGGTTATTTCGGTGGCTGGCTGGACTTGATATTCCAGCGCTTTATCGAAATCTGGAAT
>JAAUXZ010088342.1_pt1 | contig 25583 bp, 34 predicted proteins | sample 7278131 | NCBI WGS metagenome assembly JAAUXZ01 (sample SAMN14350119, study PRJNA611818) | marine sediment metagenome | isolation source: surface marine sediment (3m) | place: French Polynesia: Moorea | collected 2018-08 | reverse complement strand
TAGACGCGCTAAGAAGGTCAATACCGCGCATCTTGGCGTTATGGCAAAGTGCTTCAATTTCGGCCCCTGTCCACAATTCCATAGTAGGCGTAGCTTCGCATTGCTTCTTAGTCAGTTCGAACTTTTTGATATAGTGTTTTAGAATTTTGGTCTTTACTGCGTCCGTAGGTAGATCAACCCAAAACGGCGCACTATCCCAACGCCCTGGCCTGAAATATTCGGGCGGTATACCACGAAAGGTATTACACGTTGCACCCCTGTAGATACCTGCGGGTGTATCTTGGAAAAATTCAAGAAACCGCCCGCCCAGGCGTGTAGTAGTGCCGCTATCAAACTGACCGCTTGAACCAACGCCGCTAAACTGCTTTTCAAATTCGTCAAAGAGTACAAAGCAATCGCCCAACGCGGTAAGCATATCTATTAAGCGGTCTACGTTTTGGTCTGTTTCACCCTGGTACTTAGAAAATAATTTACCTGTGCGAACTTTGACGGCTAATTTACCGCTTTCGTTCGCTATGGCTTGCATAAGGCTTGTTTTACCTGTGCCTGTAGGCCCGATACCTATAATACCTTTGCTATCGGGCTTGTGTATCGTATCCATTACTTGATCTTTTAGAACGTCATAGCCGATAATATCACTAAAGGTTACGTCAGGGCTTAGAATATCGGCAAGGCCGCTTTTCTTTACTACCTGCGCCCTGTAATCGTTAATAGTGGTTACGTTAAATTCACCATGTTCTACAAGGGAAAGGGCAAAAACGTTTTCCATTTCCCTACGCGTCAAACCCTTCGATACGCGTACAATGCTTTCAAGGTCTTTAGGCATCATATCGCCGTTAGGTGAAACGGTTTCAAGTGCTTTGACTATTTCCGCTTCGTCAGGAAGTGACAACGGCAACATAGTAAAGTCTTTTTCAAGTTCGCGCGGTATACTTTCCAGGGCCGAAACAATCACAATAGCTTTACCCTGGTTAGACCAAATAGGCGTAAAGTCTTGTATAGCCTGAATGATTGGGCTTTTGGAAATATACCAATGGAAGTTATACAGGAACAGTACGGTATTTTCGTTAGCGTCAATTAATTCCTGCAAAGGGGTCATAGGGTCTTTACCCTTTATGCAAGTCCATTCCTGTACGGTGTATTTGCTACCGTCTTTAAGTTCGTATTCGGATAGAATAGGGTACAGTTGCTTACGTACCCTGTCAGGTTCGCTTGTGGTCATCCAAAAACATGGAAAACCCGCCCTAAGATGATTTATCAATTTTTCAGTATTCATAATTTGACCTTCCTTTTTTAGTTTACCTTGTCAGTTATGGTTTAGTTGTCTTTAGGCCCGAAGGTTTCTACATAGTCTTCGTACGTGCGGCCTAAAAGGTCTGCATTGTTCCTATGGTAGTCTTCGCCCGCATTGCAGGGGCCAAAGTAGCTTAGACAATCGCCATGTGAAACGCTTTCAGCTTCGCCTACGCGTTTAAGCACCCTACCGCAATGAACACAGATTACCAAAACTTCTACGTGCTTTTGCCATTTCTTATATAGATGGATAGAAGCCGCCTTTAACGCTTCGTCTGCGGTGCGGCTTAGTTCGTGGGCGATCTTGATAGCGTTCCTGTAATCGCCTTCTACGTAGTCAAGTATTCTGTCATGTAGCAATTCAAATATAAAGTTCATATCTTCGCTAAGATAATCAATGAACCACGCATTAAGGTCTATAACGTCTGTTATCTTCGCGTCTGCTACGGCTTCTTGCCATTGGAAATTATCTTTAATGTTGTGCATAAGTTCGGTACGCGTTGTACCTGCTATATCCTTAATAGCCCCTTCAAGAAAGGCCCGCAGGTTAAACGCTATATCTACTATGCGGTCATTGGTTAATTTCAAGGTAACCCCCTTTACGCGTATTCAAGTACTATTTTTCTATCGCCGTTATCGTTTACTTCTACGTTCCATGATTCTACTTCGTCATAAGGGATATGGTCTTTAATGGTAGCTTCGTTGTAAGCCTGTATGCTTTCGCCCAGGCGGTCAAAGCTATTGGCTTCTGCGCCCCAATGGTCATAGCGTATAGTGCCGTCTGCGGTAATAGCGATTTCGTAACGCCAACCAGGAAGTTTAACGCTTGCTATTGACCGTATGGCATTGCTACCAAACTGTTTAACGGTTAGGTTGCCTTCGCGTACCGTGTAGCCCAATTGCCTACAGGTTTCGCAGAACTTGGCAACGTCCTTAATCTTTTGACCGTATGTACTGATATGTGACATAGTTTTTATTCCTTATCTAATTTGAAGCCTGTAAAGTGAAAGCGCAAATGACACTTAGTACCGTCTTCAAGCGTTATAGGCTTTGTCAGGTTAAGTTTTTGTTCAAGTTCAACTACATTGATTATTTCAAATGTATCCTGTTCGATTGTTACCACTATGTTGGTTTTAATTGTATGTCTTCTGATTTCCATAGAAGACCCCCTAACCACAGTAGCCCGAAGGCAAGCCGTTTACGTCAAGGTTGTTTTCGGTATTCTCTTCGTAATAGCTATCTTTGTGTTCGGTCTTTTCGGCCTTGCCTAATACCTTTTCAAGAAAGGCCGTAGCGTCTTCACAGGATTCGCCCTTGAAGTTAAACGCTTCAACCTTTACGCTACCGTCTTTACCTAATGTGATTTCTACGCGTTTAGTCATTGTCTTTAATTTCCTTTTTGTCTATCCAAATGGTACGATTTGGGTTTATGTAATCCTGACGGTAATAGCCCTTTGCCTTACCGTCTTTGTCAAACTGTACGTAACGATTGTTAGGGGCTAAATAACTTCTGCGTAAATAGCCCTTTGGTTTGTAGTCATCAAAAACAACGGCCTTTTGCGGGTCTAAGTAGCTATCCCGAATAAAAGGCCGTGTTTTGTTCTCTTCGGCCCCAACCCTGTTAGACACAAACAAAAGTAACAAGGTCAAAAAGATTATTGCTAATGCCAATGTAAGCCGCATTGTATTAACCCCCTTCCTGCGCTACGTGCCTAAAGCCGATTTGTTGAAGGTAGGTTAAAGGTACAATGTTTAATTGTTGTGAAGCAAGAAGGGTAGCTACCTGAAAGTCAGGCATATCAACTTTAAGGTACATATCTTTTACTACCCTGTCACCAAACTTTACGGCCTTACCGTTTTCTTCTACGGTATGAAGGTCAATAAATACGCAATGGCTATCAACGATCATAAGGCCGTCAAAGTTTGCGTCACCAACCGTTACCCGAATTTCACCAATCAGCGGGTATTTGCATTTAACACGCGGGTAGGCTTCAAAGTCAGTATCTTCGAAGGCCCGCAGTTCAATAGGTTTCAAAATCATGGTCACCCCCAAACGTTAATTAACGTGATTTGAAAAAGCGCGTCACGGTCACTTTCAAAGCAATCCTTAAACCATTCTATACTATTCGGCTTAAATTCTACGTTGTGCTTTTCCTGAAACGCCAAGATTAATTTAGCTTTGCTTGCCCTGCTACGCATTGCGGGAAGCCCCTTTACCTTTAGTAGCCACTTACGCCCCTGTTTGTACTTGTAACGGCACAGGTAAGCCTTATCTACTATGCGCGGCTTCAATGTAACCCCCTTTCGCTTTGCCGTACGGCGTTTACGATATGCTAAAGCCGCTAACAATGCTTTAGACGGCTTCGGCGCACGCTTCCGTTTACGTTTTGCCATAGTGCAAAATCCTTTATTAATGGTTAAGTGTTATTGGCCTGTATCGTCAGTAGCGGGAAGCCAACCCCGCGTATACCGCAATAAGCTACTATTGCGGTTTCAACATAAAAGAAAAATCGTATTGTACGCTTGCCCTGCGCCCTTACTATGATATTCGGGGCGGTACTTCCTATATGCCTTGCGCGTTTACTGAGATTCAACGCGGTTAGCGAAGGCGTAGCAATTGGTATAGGGTTTTGCGGTCTACGTATCAATGGGTCTGTAATGAAGTAAGAAGTAGGTAAGGTAAGATAGACTTTTTAGGCGTTGGTCACTTACTGACTTGTAACCCCTGGCACTACAGCCCCCGCCTTGTGCCGTATAGTCTAAATAATGCGGAACCGTGAGACGGTCAGAACTTCTTTACTTGACGCTTCAAACTTTGCAACTTTTCGCCGCTACCTTCTGTTACCAGGGTCGCTAAACCCGCGTAGTGGGCGTACATTGTGTAGCGTTTAGTGGGTTGCGCCGTTTGTTGCCCTGTATGTCAAAGAACGATGGAACACCTATTTACATAGCAAGAAGCGTACCGCATTGCAACCTTTTTTTAATATTTCTTGATATTTACGTAGGATTTTGCCGCCGTACCCGCCGTACCGCCGCTAACCCTTTGTACATAGGGGTTTACAGCGATTGCCTTAACTTTCTGTACGTGTACAAATTCATGTAATTGCGTCAAATTAAGCCCCTGTATCTATTGCGCATACGGTTAAATAGTGACAAAAATTGTCACTTTGACAACAATTTGCGTCACTATTGCGTTTTAGGGCAAATAGCGGCTTTCTAACCGTCTATAAGTATCTGTTTTTATAGGTGAAAATAATTAAAAAATATGGTGATTTTGGCAAACTTTTTGCACTATTACAATATTACCATGACACAGAAACCCAAACATAAAGGAAATAACAAAATGAACGAAAACAATTTAGTAAAATTCATCGTTGGCGAAACCTATTCATGCCGTTCAATCTGTAACTATGATTGTGTTTGGTCTTTTGAAATCCTGCGCAGAACTGCTAAAAGCGTATGGGTTGAAATAGACGGCAAAGTAAGCAGACGTTCATTAAGCGAATGGAACGGCGCGGAGTTTTTCAAACCTTTCGGCACCTATTCAATGTCACCGTCAGTATACGCCGATCACCTTAACGCCTAAACCTTCTAACCGCCGCAGGGCTTAACGGCCCTGCGGGAAAGGGGCAACAAATGAGAAAATACGAAAATGACATAGACTACAAAGGCTTCAATATTGTTATTTGGAACGATAGCGGCAAAAGAGTTTTTGCCATAGGTACAAAAGATTTCGCTAACATCGTCTTTGCAAAGGAATACGTAGATAAGGTACAAGACAAACAGAACGCGTATGTAGATAGCGAAGGCGTATATAGATGGAAGTCAAGCAACCGCGTACCGTTTGACGATATGTTAGAATGTTGGGCCTTAGATAGCGATACCCTGCGCAAGTGTCAGGAAGCACGCGAAGCAGACGATAGCGCATTTATCGCAGACTATAAGGAACGTATGAAGGATTACGAACCGTCAGACGAAGAGTTATACGAAATGCGGGCCGCGTTCGGTAATGACGCTACCGTAGTAAATGTGATTACAGGCCAAGAAATTAACCTTAACGAAAGGGGTGACAACATGGCAGTAATGATAATAGGCAAAGGAATTCAATTTAGCTTATCAGACGTTCTTTTTTCAAGCCCATGTTCTAAAGGCGGTCTGTGCGAAGACCCTAATTGCAGTACCGCAGTAGGTCAATGGCAAAAAGATAAGCGTTGGTACATTACCTTCGGTCATGCGGGGTTTAATAGCCGCGCAAACAATCGTAACGGTTACGCAAGCGAAGCAAAAGCTATAGCCGCTATGCGTAAATACCTGCGCAAGTAACCCTACCTAATCTATCTTACCAGGGGCCGAATATGGCCCCTTTTTTATTCCTTCTATACGTCATATAGCCCATTAGTACTAACACGTCTACAGGCCATTTAAGGCCGTTCAAAAGCCTATTTTATCATGGTGCAATAGTATTAAACTGTGCGCCCTGGTTGCACGTCTCATTGACTATAAAACGCCCCTAAAACTACCACGTTGTAGCACCTATTTTACTATTGTTCGTAGGTCAATTTTCAGGGGTCAGAAACTATTTGTACTAAGCCCATTTCTAAGGCAAATACTACACTAAAAAAGGCACTTGTAAAAAAAGTTATGCGTTTTTTGACGAATTTGAAAGGGTGCCTAATTTTTTCTTGCTCTATAATAGGTACGCGCAATATAATACGCGGTCAATAAATCACAGACGAAAAAAGTAGCAGAAAGGTAACCCAAAAAATGAGTATAAACCATGCCACGCCGTACACTAAGAAGACGCAGACAACCGCGCATTAGTAAGTTTACAAGACGCACGCGCTATATCATCTATGAAGCGTTAAGGGCGCGTTTGCCTATTGTACGTGCGTGCGAATTAGCAGGGGTTGCGCGTGATACTTATCATGTATGGATGCGCAACGGCGAAGACCCTATTAAGTACCCTAAACACGCGCAATTTAGAAAGCGAGTAAAAGAGATTCAAGCCGATAGTGAACGCGAAGCCTTACGCATTATACGCAAGGTAGCGAAGGGTAATTACAAAGTAACAGAAACAAGTATAGAAACTTCGCCTAAAGGCCATACGATAAAAAGAGTAACCAAAACTAAAGCCCCTGTATGGCAAGCCGCCGCGTGGTACTTAGAACGGCGATTACGTGAACACTACGGCAAAGACGCTATTGAACAGGATGACAAAACACCCGAAGAAATGGCCCAGGAAATTAAGAACGCCGCAGACGCGTTATTTGAATCTGTGCCTAATGGACTATAAGCCATGAATGAATTTGAAAGGATTTGCGTAGAATGTCAAGAATGTTGCAAGTGGCTTACGTTCGTATTAGACGTGCCTGACCGTGAGTACTTCACAGAAGTATATGAAGCGCGGGGTTGTGAAGTCACCAAAGACAAAGTAGGCGATAACCGCATAATTGTTAAAGTGCCGCAGGTATGTCAACACCTTGTAGAAGGCGTGGGTTGCACAATATACGAAAAACGGCCCCGCTTCTGTAGGGCGTACGATGGACGTGAAGACTATTTTATGTACAAGCAATGTAAACTACCTTTAGAGATACCAAAAGATGACAGGTAACCCAACAACAAGCGTAACAGAACGATGGTACAAGCTAAAGTATCATCCTGTTCAATCTGCGTTATGGAATTCAATAGCGCGGTTCAATGTTGTACCTGCGGGCCGTAGAAGTGGCAAAACTGAGATATGCGGCAAACGTAAGGTAGTACTAAAAGCCCTGCGCGGTAGTGCGTGGCCCGATTGTAGGGTATTCGCCGCCGCACCTACACGCGACCAAGCAAAACGTATCTATTGGAACGATCTAAAGAAACTAACCCCGCAAAACCTAATTGTTGGTAAGCCCATAGAAACGCAATTGTGCATACCGCTAATTAACGGTAGCGAAATACACGTATTGGGCATGGATAAGCCCGAACGTATAGAGGGTACGCCGTGGGATTTTGGCGTATTAGACGAATTCGGTAATATGAAGCCGCAAACGTGGCGCGAACACGTCAGGCCCGCATTAGCAGACCGTAAAGGCGGTTGTGATTTCATAGGCGTACCCGAAGGCCGTAACCATTATTACGATTTAGCTAAAGAAGCGCAAGCCGATGAAACAGGCAATTGGGGTTACTTCCATTGGTTAAGTTCTGACATATTAGACCCCGAAGAAATAGAACAGGCTAAACGCGATCTTGACGAACTGACGTTTAAGCAGGAATTTGAAGGTTCTTTTGTAATGTTTGCGGGAATGGCCTATTACAACTTCAACGACAATAGGAACGTAGGCCAATGGCGCAAGCACTATAACCCCAAACAACCAATAGTATTCTGCTTAGACTTCAACGAAAGCCCAGGCGTAGCCGCAGTAATTCAGGAAGTAAACCATTTCTACGAAGGCCAAGTACCCTTAATCAACCGTACCACAAGCGCAGTAATAGGCGAAGTGTTCATACCGCGCAATAGCAATACTATACGCGTATGCGATAAGCTAATAGAAGATTGGGGCAAGCACGAAGGCCACGTATTTGTATATGGTGACGCTACAGGCGGTGCGGGCGGTAGTGCAAAAGTAGAAGGGTCAGATTGGGCATTAGCCAAGAAGGTATTAGCCCCGCACTTTGGCGAACGATTGCATTTTAAAGTACCGAAGGCTAACCCACGCGAACGCGAAAGGGTCAATAGCTTAAATAGCCGTCTATGGAATATGTACAATGAAACCTACTTTGCCGTAGACGGTAGTTGCACGCACGTAATCAAAGACTTCGAAGGCACGCGAGTAATTGAAGGCGGCACAGGTGAAATAGACAAGAAGCGCGATTTAATGCTTACCCATATCACAGACGCTATAGGCTATTACATACATTACGAATACCCTGTAGTGAAATACACCGCAAGCGGTCAAAGGTTTTGGAAGTGAAGCAGAACGAAGACAATAACGGCAACGTAATCAATTTGCCTGTACGCACAGTAAGCGAAGTGCCTGTAGACAAAGTTTTAGGTAATGCGATTCAAGCCGATTTAGAAATAGCCGTAGTAATGGGATTTAAAGACGGCGAATTTTACGGCGCGAGTAGTACAGCGGACGGCGGCGCGGTTCTATTCCTTATCGAACTGCTTAAACGTGAACTAATGGACAGTAGCGACTATATGCGAAATGTACCTTAACAAGTATACACCTACAGAAGACAAGATACGCAGGGCCATTAGTTTACAGGTTACGGCTAAGTTCGCGCCCGAACGTTTTAACCTTGCGCCTGACTATAGGCCAATAGACGATACTGAAAGGCACGTATTGTACTTGTTACAAAAGTATTGGCCTAATGGTAAATGGTTAAAGCATGACTAACACAGTAGGAACGCCTATTATGCCTAATGAACCGAAACTAACCGCGCGTGAAAAACGTTGGCGTGCCGAAGATGACGCACGCACTTTAGCGAACGCCCAGGTAATACAAGAAGACCCGCAACGCCATGTATTAGCTAAAAGGGCCGCGCAACGTATCGCAAAACAGGAAAAGGAAAGCGCAGACGCTATGCAGAATGTAGCGGCGGGTAAGAAGGTGACCCCAAATACCAAAAAGAAGAAAAAACCCGCTACGCGCAAAAAGAAGCCGCAAAGTTTCAATGTTTTTGGCAAGATATGAAAAGACTTTTTGCACTAACGGTATTTATTGCGTGGCATATGTTTTGTAGCCATTTGCCCGCGTACGATTATGTAGAAGATTGCGTATTTAGTTTTAGCCCTGGTTGGTATGTCACGGCTAATAGCGATCATGCTACCCATTGGGAAGTATACGTAGAAGGTACGAAGCGTTTTGAAGTACCTGCGTTTCAAACAGAAGGCAATTACCGTACTTGTTGGCCTACTGAATTTGCAGACTTCTATAATGATAAAATGTATCCTGCGTACTGTCCGTCAGAAGACGAACATAGCTATTGCAACCCTACAGGCTTATTAGTGTTTCAGTTAGAAAGGCTACTATTACCTGCGGGCGTTCATACCTTAATGGTACGGCCCATGAATTACGTTATTGACGGTGACCAAGCAGAATTTGTTTTATTCGTTAATAGTGACGGTAGTATGTCAATGCTTAAAGGCCCAAAAGGTCTACGAATGGTTTTGATTCAAGTAAAGGGTAGCATTGCATAAGCCAAACAAGAAGGAACGTAAACAATGCCTAAATCAAAATTAAAAGTAGGTGACCTATTAGAGAAACACCCCTTGCATAACGTTAATTTCAATGAATGGTTGTTTTTAATGGCAAGCTATGAAGGGGCCAAAGAGTTAGTAGCACAGGGATACCTACGCCGTAACGAACGCGAGTCATTGCAGAACTATAACCGCCGAAAGGCCGAAGCGTACGGCTTTAGCTATTCTAAAAGCGTTGTAGACCTATTTAACTTCTACCTATTTAAAAAGCCTGTAAAGCGCGATATGGGCGCATTAAAGTCTAATGAACTTTGGGCTATGTTTATGAAGGATTGTAACCTATACGGCGATAGCTTTGACGAATTTCTAACAGAACAGGGCCGCTATAGTTCCATTGAAGGGCATATGGGCATTTTGGTTGATAAGGCAAGCGTTACCTTCGATAACAAAAAGGAACAATTAGAACAGGGCGTATATCCTTATGTAGCTTCGTACTTTCCTACTGCTATACTTGATTGGGAATACGAACGCGATGAAAATAACAGGCCGTACTTAGGCTACCTAAAGCTATTGGATGATTCAGACGAAGACGTACAACAATACCGCCTATGGTGGCCTGACGCATTTGAAGTATGGGAAATACCAACGCCTGTAAAAGAAGACGAAAAAGAGAACGCCGAAACAGACGCAGAATTAGTACTTGAAGGCGAAAACCCATTAGGTGAAATACCGTTTGTATGGCTATATAACCTGAAAGGCAAGAAACGGCCTATTGGCGTTAGCGATATACATGACGTAGCGCGAATAGACGTTAGCATACTTACTAACCTGTCAGAAGGCGAAGAGGTAATAACCTACGGCGCGTTTCCTATGATGCGTAAGCCAATGAAGGAACAAAGGCCCGATGGTGCGCAAGTACCCGCTAAAGAAGACGAAGCGGGCATACAGGCTATACTTGAATTTGACCCTAATCACCCTGAAAGTAAACCCGATTGGTTAGACGCGGCGGTAGCGGAACCGATAGCCGCTATATTGGATTGGATAGCCCGCAAGGTATCCGAAATCTACAGGGCCGTCAATGCGGGCGGTATGGCTTCAATGGAAATATCAACCCAGGCTAAAAGCGGTGCGGCACTACAAGCCGAATTTCAATTACTCAATTCTAACCTTGTACGCAAGGCCACGAACTTAGAAAAGGCCGAAATGCAGGTAATAGAATATTGGTTACGTTGGGAACAAGAAGACGCAAAGGCACGCATGAAGGATATTACCGTAGAACGTAGCCGCACGTATGACGTAGAAAACTTAGCCGCCGATCTTGAAAACGCGCTAACTTCACAGACCATAGTTAAATCTAAGAAGTTTAGCGAAGCCATACAAAAGAACATTGCGCGGCAAATGTTGCCCGCCGCAGATGATAGGCAGTTAAAGGAAATTGACGAAGAGATTGAAGCAAGCCCCGCAACACCAACGGTAACGCCTGACGCGGCCTTTACAGCCCCAGGCGCACCACAAGACCCTAATAACCCTAACAACCAACAAGGGAACTTAAACAATGAAACGTAAAAAACGCTACATAGTGAGAAAAGTAAAAGGCGGTAGGTTTGTGAAGATTGACCAAAGCGGTAAGAAGCCCCGCATTGTAAGCAATACCAAGAAACGCCCGAAGGTCTAAAGTGAAACGTTGCGCAGTAATAGGGGTTGGTCAATTCGGTTTCTACCATGCCGAAAAGTTCTTTAGTATGTCAGACGTTGACCTAACCGTAGTAGATAGCAATTTAGAACGCGCTATAGAAGTGGCACAGGTCTACGGTTGCCGATACCTGACCAATTATAAAGAACTGTTTGACGTAGAATACGTTTCTATCGCTACGCCTGACCATACGCATTATGAAATAGCTAATCACTTCATAGAAGCGGGCGTAAACGTGCTTGTAGAAAAGCCCATAGCTACCGATTTGATACAGGCCCGCAACCTTATAGGGTTGGCTACACAGAAGGGCGTTACATTGCAGGTAGGCTATTTAGAAGCGTACAATAGCGCGTACAAGACCCTAAAACAAATGGTAGGCTTGACAGGCTTTACTTTCGCAAGCATTACCAGGGCCAACGGCGGTAACTATGACCGTGAAGGCGTTGACGTAGTAAATGACCTAATGGGCCATGACATTTATTTACTTCTTGATTTGCTAAAGGTGCCTATAGTCGGTTGCATGGTACAGGGTTACCAAAACAGTAGCGGCAACAACTACCAAGTACGCGCGGTTATCGAATTCACAGGCGGCATACAGGTAGAAATAAATGCGGACAGGGCCACGCAAAGCAAAAGGGCCGAATGGCAATTACTCACTACGCAAAGGGTTATAAAAGCGGACTTGTACAAAAAGACTAATGATACCCTGTTTGACCAAATACTTGAATTTGTCAACGGCGGTAAGAATAACGGTATTCAAGCTATGGATACATTGCAGGTAACCCAAACGATAATTGATAAAACGCATGGTAGATAAATCACGCATACGCCAATTAATTAACGCGGTTCAAGATACTGACGAATTCCTATTTGAAGTATCTACGCTACACGAACGCATGTTAATTGATTCAATCAGAAGCGCGGAACGCCGCATATTAGATATGATGCGTGACCTTGAAACCAAAGACGGCAAGTTATTAGGCACCAAGATAAATCTGAAACAGGCCCAGGCCAACCACAAACAGCTAATTAAGATCATGGCAAGCGAATACGGCGTAGCCCTGGATTCAGTAATGGCGAACTTTGACGAAATAACCAAGTTCATAGGCCGCAGTTGGAAGGGGTTAGGCGAAAGCGTTAAGTTCACAGGCTTAGACACAGATATTATAGACGTGCTAAAGGGTCAAACGTACGATCAATTTGAAGCGTTCGGTTCACAGGCCATTAACCGCATTAGTGAACAAATGTACAGAAGCGTTACCGCAGGGGCTAAAATGTCAGAACTGCTAACTACGGTACGCGGTGTATTGAAGGGCCATAAAGACGTACGCGGTAGACCTATGACCATGTACGCGCGTCAATTCGCTAATGATAGCGTAATGAATTTTCACAATGCAGTTAATTTAAAGAAGGCCGAAGACCTTGATATAAACCACTACCTGTACGTGGGCGATATTATCAGAACTACGCGGCCCTTTTGTGCTACACGCGCAGGGCAAGTATATACCAGGGCGCAAATAGATTCATGGGTACATGATTGGCAAGGCAAGGCGGGGCCAGCATTTGAATACAGGGGCGGGTATAACTGTAGGCACCATTGGCGGCCTATTCGCCCTGAATGGTTACCCGAAGGCGAAATAGAAGTAGCACAATTCGAACTACCCGCGCGGAAAGGTACATAACATGCCGTCAATGACAGTTTCATTTAAGATACACGAAAAGCAATTAGGTTACCCTGAATATAGGGGCGAATTCATTGTAGGCGAAGTGGGCGAAGACAATAAAGTAGATAAAGCCTTTATTAGCACCCTATTTAAAGAATTCATACGCGAGTTAAATTTTTATATTCGTCAAAAGAACGAAGCAAAAAAGAAGGCTAAACAAAATGTACCAACCTAATTACTTTACATTGCGGGAAGTACTACCACAGAACTTTTACGCTAATTATAAACCTGTACGCGGTGAAAGGCTTTGGCTACTGTTTGACCCGCGTACGTTAATAACCGCAGACCGTCTACGCGAACGCTACGGTACACTAATAGCGAATACGTGGGCATGGCGCGGTTCTAATCAGTTTAGGGGCTACCGTCCTTTTAACTGTGAAGTAGGCGCGGAATTTTCGCAACACAAATTTGGACGCGCCCTTGATTTAGTTCCAACGAAGGTAACGGTTGAAGAAATTAGACGTGATATTATCGCACAGCCCAATAGGGCAACCTTTGAATACATTACGGCGATTGAATTAGACGTTTCTTGGCTTCACTTCGATACCCGCAATTGGAACAAACAGGAAAACGGCATATTGACATTTAAGCCGTAGGCAATCACAGGGCGCGGACGCGCCCGAACCTAACAATAGATAACGTGCGCGGACGCGCCAAAAGGTGGATACCATGCCAAACGATTGGAAATTAAAAGTTAGTGACGATGACGCTAAAGCCCCTGTTTTTCAGGACGGCAAACCTGTTTACATTGACCCTGACGGTAAGGAAGTGGCCTTAGACCCTATTGCCATGTATACAAAAATAATTGATCTTGGCAAAGAAGCAAAAGAGAATAGGAAAACCGCAGAAGGCCACGCGAAAACATTGAAGTTATTTGACGGCATTGAAGATTTGGCAGAATGGAAAACCAAAGCCGAAGATGCAATAACAACCGTAGAAAATTTCAATGACAAAGATTGGATGAAAGCAGACAAGGTAGAAAAGTTAAAAAGCGATATGAAGTCTGCTTATGACGAACAAGTAGCCCAGGTCAAACAATCCTTTGTGCAAAAGGAAACGGAATATCAAGAGACGGTCAACAAAAAAGATTTGCAGATACGTCAATTGATGGTTTCTAACCAATTTGCAAGTAGCCCTTACTTTAGCGGTACTGACCCGAAGACCAACTTACCGCCCGAAATAGCTGAAACGTATTTTGGGAAACATTTTAAGGTAGAAGAAAGCGAACACGGCGAACTACAATTAGTAGCCTATAACAATAAGGGCGAACCGTATTATAGCCGTGAAAACCCAGGCGAAGTAGCAGGGTTTCACGAAGCAATGTCTTTTATCTTTGATGCGTACCCAGGTAAAGAACAGCTATTACGAAGTGGTAAAGGCGGTAGTGGCGCGGGTGGCGGTCAAGGCGCAGGTAGCGGCGGCGGTACTGACGAACTTGACAACTTACGGAAGCAATACGCCCAGGCGCAAAAAGACGGCAACCATAAACTTATGATTAGCCTAAAGAACCAAATATTTGCACTTGAACAAGATTTACGTAAAAGTGCATAGCGCATAGGGCGCACGCTTCCATAACAAAATCTATTTTACTTATGGAGGTTTAAAAAATGGGTAACGTAAATGCAGTAGGCACAGTTTGGAATTGCCCGAACTATACAGGCGAACTTTTCTTGATTGGTGCCAATCAAACACCATTTCTTAACATGATTGGCGGTTTGCAGGGCGGCGCAATTCGGACGGTTGGCGATTTCGAATTTCCATTAGCGCAACCGTGGTCACTTGAAAACGCGGCACAGCCCGCCGTAACAGAAACCGCGTCTTTAACGGCCCCTACGCCGTGGACGTATGTACGTGACCAAGATATTAACACGGTTCAAATTTTTCACAGGGCCGTTACGGTATCCTACGCGAAGCAAAGCGTAGTTGGTCAGGTCACCGCAGACGCTACCACAGGTTTGGTAGATATTGGCGGTATGCAACCTGTACAGAACGAAAGGGATTTTCAAATTTCCGCGCATATGCGTCAAATTGCGGTCAACGTTGATTATACCTTTCTGAATGGTCAGTATCAGAAGGCCATTAACGCAGGTACGGCGGCGAAGTCGCGCGGTATCATTACCGCCTGTGCTACCAATACCGTAGCGGCGGCGGGTGCCGATCTAAGCAAACCGCTTATTGACCAATTGCTTAGAACAATGGCAAGCAACGGCGCGGAATTTGTCAACCCTGTAGTATTCGTGAACGCCTTTCAGAAACAGGCCATTAGCGATATTTACGGCTACGCGCCGCAAGACCGTAATGTAGGCGGCTACAATATCAATCAGATTGAAACCGATTTTGCAGTACTTGGTATCGTTTGGGCACCCAACGTACCCGCAAGTACTCTTTTGGTTGCCGATCTATCGGTATGTTCGCCTGTGTTCCTTCCTGTTCCTGAAAAGGGCGTACTGTTTTACGAAGAGTTAAGTAAAACAGGTGCCGCAGAAACAGGCCAAATTTACGGTCAGGTTGGTCTTGACTACGGCCCCGAAGAGTACCACGGCACCATTACAGGTTTGTCTACTTCCTAATCAATTACCAAACGTAGGGTAGGACTACTTACACAACACTTTAGAAAATTAAAAAGGGGGTAATTGATTATGGGTACAAGAGATAGAACCAAAATGGAAAACGCGTTAGGCGCACCGCCCTATATGCGGCGTTGGGCCAAAGATGTTAATGACGCTATAGAGTCTGACGAAGGCTTTGTAACGACAACAACCGCCGCGCCTACGACAACGACCACTACCGTATAAGTTTTTGCGGTAGGTCAAAATCATAGGAGAAACGGAAAAATGAAACGTAGATTTTATCGGGCAACACTTCCTACAATCGTATGGAACCCCGAAAAAGACAAGCCTTTAGCGGAATTTGTGGACGGTCAGTATTATACAGAAGACGAAGAAATAGCGAATAAGCTAATTGCTATGGGTTATCCCGAAGTTAGCTTAGACGCTACGCAACCGCCTGAGATAATACCCGCGCCTGTTCCAATAGATACGCCTGACGCTAAACCTGCTAAGACGGAAGAGCAAGCCTTGACGCTTGACAAGCAAGAAAGGGCCAATGAATCGCCGTCAGTAGCTAATGAAGCCGAAGACGATAAACCGAAAAAGGCTAAACGTGTACTAAGGCGAAGGAATAAATAATATGGCAACCGAAGCCTACAGCGAAGACAATGACCTAATTAAGATTAGGCCAAACATACTTGACTTAGGCGTAAGTGATTGGGGCTTTCAACACGCGGAAGCCTTCACAATCATTAACCGTATGCTAATAGGTAAATGGTACATTCAAGCCGCTACCGATCAAGGCGTAGATTGGCGTACCGTTGAATTTGACCCCGATAAGATAGACGCAAGCCAATTAGTTAGGGCTTCGTGCTACAAAACGTTAGAAATGGCGTACCTGTATCTAATGAAGGATGCGCCCGAACCTGACGGCTTTGAAAGGGAAATGAAATTATTTCAACAACTATTTAATACGGAAATTAACCAATTACTTGGTTTAGGTCTTAACTACGATTGGGATGATTCAGACACTATTGATAGTGAAGAAAAGTACCAACGTAGTACGCGGCGTTTGGTAAGGGTGTAACCTATGCCGAATAATGCAATTCAAGTAACTGGCCTTGATACCCTTATAAGCCGTTTCGGTCATATGCAGGAAAACTTATTTAGTAAGAACCTAATGACCGAAATTGGCTTAAAGGTCATTTTCTTCATTCAAAAGCGAACGTCTGCGGGCGTTGACGTGGACGGTAGTAGATTCGAACCATATTCACCTAAGTATAAATTGTTTCGTCAAAAAGCGGGTCATAGTGGCGATAAAGTCAATTTGTTTTTTACAGGGTCTATGCTTAGTTCAATGACCCATACCGCTACAGAAACGGAAGCAAGGGTATTTTTTCAAAATACTACTGACGTTTCAGGCGGGCGCAATCCGCTTAAAGCCTTTGTGCTAAACGAATCGCGTAACTTCTTTGCTTTGTCTGCGGACGAACAGCAAGATATAGAAGATATGGTAAATGAACATATAGCGGACTTAGTAAGGGGAAGGTAACCAATGGCACAGAATAGCAAAAGGGAAAGTATAATATGCCGCGTTATGGATGAATTGCAAGGCGCGTCTTGTATTAAAAGCGTTGTGCGTGGCAAGAAGACGCACCACGACTTACAACAATTTGCGCTAACGCAATTTCCTGTAGCCGCAGTTGTAGGCCGTCTACCGCGCCCAATGGAAAAGAAAAGCGGGCGTGTTCCTGGCGGCGTAGATGTTATTAAAAGTTCCCTTGCTATTGACGTATTCATTTACGATCAAGTGAACGTTATAGACGATACCACAGAAGAAAAGATTTCTTCTATGGCAGATGACATTTGGCGGGTACTGTACGCAGACCCGCTTAAAAATCAGCTATGCCTTGAAACGTTGCTTACTATCGAAGATGACCCCGAATATTGGGAACCTTTCTTAGCTTTTCGAATAGTAGTTAATACCATTTACTTACATACTACAGGGGGAATATAAATATGCCTACACCGCATAATGTAGAAAACTATGCAATTGGTAAAGGTAAATTGTACGTTGCAGATTTCCCAGGTGCGGGAAGCCCTGTTTATGCCGAAATGGGTAACTGTCCGTCTTTTGAAATTGAACCTACTATAGAACGCTTGCCGCACTATAGTAGCCGTGAAGGTTTCAGAACGAAGGATAAAAACCCTGTTATTCAAACCGAATATGTACTTAACTTCGATTTGGATGAAATAGCGGCGGTAAACTTGAAAAAGTTTATTATGGGTAGTCAAGTGGGTAACGTGCTTTACGCGATGCAAGACGTTGAAAAGGAATACGCGTTAAAGTTCGTTTCTGACAGACCTACAGGGCCAAACGATGTTTGGGAATTTTGGCGGGTCACGCTATCGCCCAACGGCGCAATGCAGTTGATTGGTGAAGAATGGATGGTAATGAGTATTTCAGCGGAAGGTTTAGCCGATACCGCTAACCATGCTTCAAGCCCTTACTTTAATGTAACGGCGGTCACCACAACCACGACAACCACAACTACCACAGTTTAATTACTGTACTTGATAATGTAGCGCAATAATACTTAGGAAGGAATAACGAACTATGCGTAAAACCGAAACCTTTAAGATTGAAGGGTATGAAAAGTCATTTACCGTTAAAGAACTGACGGTAAAAGAAATCATATCTTTAACAAGTAGTGACCTATTAGGCGGCGATGCGTCTATAGCGTCTTTAAAGGAAAATTTTGAAACGCGGCTACTTCCTATTTGTAGCAATATCGAAATGTCAGACCTTGCAGAAATGGCACCTTCTGAAATAGTGCATATATGGGATAAGTTTAAATCTGTGAATTCGGATTTTTTCGAGATAGCCCGCAAAGCGGGCCTGGATTCGATATTGACGAAGTTAAAGGAAGCACTTATAGCGGACTTTTCAAGTTATGTTGCGGACTCATCGAAGCAGGACACGTAGACGTTTTAAACTACGGCTATTCGTTCTTTATCATGGCTTTGAACGAACACGAAAAGCTAAAGTTTCATAAAGCACGCGATATAGCCATAGCCTTTAGAATCGCACGCTTCGCAGATAAGCGCGAATGGCGGCGGTACATGAAAAGGAAAGGTTAAAATGCCTGAGTCTGAAACATTACAAATTATAATCAAATTACGCGATCAAGCTAACAAAGAACTTGAACAGCTTAACCAATCGCTAAAGAAGATAGACCGCACCGCAGAAAAGACCAATAAGGGTTTAAGTAGGTTTACTGCGGGTATCCGTAAGGTACGTAGTAGTGTTTTGAATATGCGTACCGCCGCATTAGGCGCGGCTACCGCCATAGGTGCGCTATTCTTAGGTAGGAAGTTAATTGACGCGTCAAACGCCCAGGCCGAAGCCGTAGAAGGCTTAAACCAAGCATTAGTAGCTATGGGCCGATACACGCCCGAACTATCGGCGCAATTGCAGGGTGTAGCAAGTAGCCTACAGCAAGTAACTAATTTTGGTGACGAAGCAGTAATAGAAGGCCAAAAGTTCTTAGCTACCTATTCCGATATTACTGACGAACTGTTACCACGGTCTACTAAAGTAATGGCTGACTTGGCTACGCTAATGGGCGGTGATACGGTGCAAGCCGCCAACCTGTTAGGTAAGGCATCGTTAGGCATGACAGGCGCACTACGGCGCGTTGGTATCACCGTAGATAGCAATACGTTTAAAATGGAAGGGTACGCGGGCCTACTTGACGCTATCGAATCGCAGGTAGGCGGGCAAGCCGAAGCACAACGCAGGGCTACAGGGTCATTAACTGCTTTGGGTAATAGCTTCGGTGACCTTCAAGAAAAGGCGGGCGATTTTGTCAAACTTGCTATTGAACCTACCGTACGTGCAATAGTAGAAATCTTTGACGATTGGAATAACAAGCTACAGGAACTAAAAGACGAAGGCGCATTAGTAGAATACGCTAAAGAAGCGTCACTATGGATATTGCGCCTGACCGAAATTGTAATAAAGGGTGCCGCGTTAATAGGCGATGCGTTCAACGGTTGGAAGTTGATATGGAACGGCCTTAAAGCGGCATTTGCACTATTCGCAGAAGGTCTTAACCGTGGCCTTGCGGGTATTATCGGTATCGTAGTGAAGGTGCGCGAATCAATAGGCGAATTACTACAAGATACCGCCCGCCTAACCGAACGCTTTGACTTTATCCCAGGCGTTAAGGGTTTACAGGAATTAGCAGACGGTTACGATGAAACGACCAATAGACTAAAAGAAACCAACCAACTATTAGACCGCAATGCAGATTATTGGTATGGCGTTGCCGCCGCGTCTTCTGACGCAATAGTAGAAATAGCAAAACAACCTACCTATTATTCCAGGGCAAGCAAATTTTTAGACCAACTACGCACGAAGGTAACGGCTTACACAAGCGAGTTAAAACAAGCTACCGATAGGGTAGTAGATTTAGTACCCGCTACCGAAGACGAAGACCCTACCGCGTCATTAGACGCGCGTTTAAAATCCGCGTTAGGACGTGCGCAAGCCATTATAGAAACCGAATTAGCAAACGTTGACGCGGCATATGAAGCGAACCTTTCAAGCCTTGAAGAGTATTACAACCAACGTCAGGCTTTAGCAGAAGAAAGTTTTAACAACGAACTGCAATACCTTCAAGCGTTAGCCGAACAGGAAAAAGACCCCGATAAGCTATTAGCGATCAATGACCAAATTTTTGCACTTGAACAAAAACATACGCAAGATATGTTACAATTGCGTATTGACCGTCAGGCCGCAGAAGACGCGTTAGACCAAGGTAGGCTTCAAATAATTCAGGAACAGGCCGCGCAGGAATTAGAGTTAGCCCAGGCACGCGGGGCCAACCTTGCCGAAATTTTTGAAATGGAAAACGCGCAATTGGCGCAACAACACGCGGATAGAATAGCGGCCCTTGTCGAAGCTAAAGCTACCGAAGCCATGATTGAAGATCAACATAGGCTTAATCAATTAGAATCTGACCAACAATTAGCAGACCAACGCAAGCAAGTCATTACCCAAACCCTGCAAAGCACCGTAGATACATTTAGTAATATGCAAAGTGCCTTTAGTGACATTATGGAAGTTATGGGCGATGAATCTAAAGAATTTGCATTAGCGCAAAAAGCAATTGCTATCTTCTTGGCGGGTATTAAGACGTACGAAAGTGCGGTAGCCGCCTATGCGTCTGCTTCCCAAATACCTGTTATCGGTTGGATTATGGGGCCAATCGCCGCCGCCGCCGCAATAGCCGCAGGTCTTGCACGTATCGCCGCTATACGTAATCAAAGTTTAGCCGAAGGTGGCAGGGTTAAGGGCTATTCACCTAACCCCAAAGCAGACAACATACCTATTAACGCTACCGCAGGTGAATTTATGCAACCTGTACAGACGGTCAAGCACTACGGCCTTTCTGCTATGGAAGCAATTAGGCGTAGAATGGTGCCTAAAGAAGCGTTGACAGGCTTTCGCTTTCCGAATGTACCCAAACCCCGCTACGGTATGCAAACAGGCGGTTTAGCCACGTCAGGCGGCGCAGGAACAGGGCCAAAACCGCCCACTACACCACAGGGCGGCGAAGGTGGCGGCGAACAGAACGTAAACATTAACAATATCATTGACCCCCAAATGATGGATCAATATGTAACAAGCAAACCAGGGCAACGCAACATAATGAACGTTATGAGTCAAAACGATTTTGCACTTAAACAAATTGTATTAGGGGAATAAAAATCATGGGTATCGAAGATCAAGCATACCAAGCAGGTACAGTAAATTCGGCTTATGGTGCGGGCGGCTTATTAGAAGCACTACGAAGTTTTGTATTAGGCACAGAAGTAACCGCAGAAGCGTTAAGCGGGTCAGGGGTGAATTGGTCAGGTACGTTAGCTAATAGCCCTGTAGGACTTGGTAGGCTTGTAGTAGATTACACCGTAGGCGGGTCACCTTATCAAGCTACGGATAACGGCGCGGGCGTAATCACAGGTAACTTTATCGCTTCGGGTACAATCACGTATGAAACAGGCGCGTACACTATTACCTTTTCTTCTGCGCCTACAGGTACACCTACGGTTGATTACCTGTACGGCAACCCTGGTCAAGATTGGCGTGAATTGGATTACGAAAACGCTAAAGACAATACAGGGTTTGAAACCCCGCGCGGTAGCGATACCAAGCAAATGGTAATTCATAATACAGGTATCAGCGGTCAAGAAAATGTAATGTTGGGCTTTCGTGAATGGTTTAACATATCGCAAGACCGTTACGGTTGGGATTTAAACGGCTATATCAATTATATCGTAGGCCAATTATGGGATGCTAACAACTTAGACCATTTACACGGCGCGTATAGTACAACCTATCATAGCTACTATAATCACCCGCAGATGCCTTTAACAGACGATCTAATGTACTATTGGTTCTTTAGTAATCGTCAACGAATCATTGTAGTAGTCAAGGTATCGTCTAATTATGAATCTATCTATATGGGTTTCGGCCTACGCTACGGTACGCCTTCCGAATATCCTTACCCATTAGAAATTAATGGTTGTGCTTCGAACAATGAACGCTTTTCTTCTACCGCCGCTAACCGTTTATACATTGCAGAAAACTACTTTGAAGATAACGGTTACGGTGTTTGGTGCGTAGACCCTGCGGGCAACTATAAGATATGCGATGGTACTACCCACGGTTTAGCAGGTAGTAAGCGTTTGCCAAAAGGTGAATTTACAAACACAGATAACACCATAGGCAAGACCCCAGGCGGCAACTTAGTACATTTGCAACACGTCTATGTTGTCAATACGTCATTAGACGTATCTTGGTATCAGCTTGACGGCGTATACCACTTAGCGGCGGCGGGTGTTCAAAGTGAAGACGTATTACACGCCCACGGCATTAAGCACCGCGTTTTTCAAAATATACACCGTACAAGTTATCATAACTTTATGGCTATTGAACAGGAAGTAGGCACAACGACTACGACCACAACGACCACAACCACGACTACGACCACTACGACAAGTACCACGGTCACTACAACCACGGTAACAGGTACGACCACAACAACAACCGTATAAGATAGGTGAAAAGATGACAGTACCGATTTTAAATTATACAAAGGTCAGTAACGTTAATGGTGCGCAAGGCGTTTTAGCTAATATTCACGCCTTCGCCGCCGCGCAGGGTTGGACTATTAACGAATACGTTACAGGTAAATCGTGGGTTAATGGCGTGGGTTGGACAAGTGGCGGCAACATAGACGCGTTAGATATTGTATCTAATGGTTGGGGCAACCAACCTTTACACTCTCGCTTTGAAGCCTACCCGCACGCTACAGAAGCCACGGTAAGCCAATTGTTTAATACGCCTATAATCCCAGGTAGCGGGGCGTACAGTATTGGCACTTCTACGCGGCCCTGCTTTCAAGACGATTGGCAAGATAGCCGTTGGTACGATCACAATATGCCTAACGCCACTTTTCCGAACCTTTGGATATTCGGTTATGAACAAAAGTACTTAATGTGGTACGCCCAAATTACTACCGAATGGGGCATATGCGGGGCTATCGGTACGCTAATGCTTTTACCTGAGTTTTGGAACGATTACAATTTTCAGTTTCACTTTGCGGGTTGCTTTTCTGATAACTTCCCTAATAGCTATTGGTACAATATTGCCACGTATGCGGGGCGTTGGGGCATGATTACTGCCACTTCTGACAATACCGATAGTTGGCGTACCATGTACGATACGGTACGCGGCGGGGCTTATTATAATAATGTTGTACGGCCTAATCTTCATATAGCGCGGGGTTTGGGTTTAGGCGGCTTTTTCGGGCGGCTTTACAGCGCAGTTAATTACAACAATTTCACAAATAAGTACTGTGCCATACAACCCACTTGGTACTTTAACAATTCATTAACTTCGCTATGGCATGTATTAGGCGATTACCCATTAGCTATTATACGCTTCGAAGGGTTGGGGTTTGGCGAATCTATTGACTTCGGCGGCGATGAATACTTAGCTTTTTCGTCTTGCCGCATACATGATAATTGGGGCTTTGCATGTAGGATTAGTTAAAATGGTAGATAAAGCAATATGTACAGTTTATGACGAACGGTTGACAGGTAGGCCAACGAACGCGGTAGCTTCGGAAGGGGTTAAGAATAGCTACCCGCCTAATACTGCTTTGGGCGAAGATGCGCAACAATATTCTACGCACTTATACGTAGCAGAACCGTTAGAAGACGGTATGTTTATGGCCCCGCAACGCGAATACGGCGTAGTCACTTTCAGCTATGCAGAAGATTTACTATATAATCGTATTTGGGTATTTCCGCAAAGGATAGCGGGCGGCTTTATTACAGAAGAGCAAACGCACGAAATTACTATATGGAACGCGCACCTTGAACGTAGCGCAGATTGGACGGCTATAGGGGTTATCAACGAAGACGGCACTTTATTTGACTACCCTACCTTTCCTTTTACCTTGCCGCCTACAGGCGATACGGTGCGTGATTTAACTATAGAAGCCACAGGCCCGCCATTACAAGATACTACATGGCAGTTGACCGTAGACGGTTTGGGCTTCGATATTTACGTAGACGGTATACGCATTGTGCCTTTGGAACCTGAACCTAATTGGCAGAACAGTATTAAAATGGGCTATAACTTTTCTACTGTAATGTTTAATACTGCGCGGTTTTATGAGCAACGCAGGGCGTTACAAGAAATATCTACACGTAAGCTAAACCTTCAATTTGTGCTTAAAGACTTTGCGGCCCAACGAATGTTTAACCGTATCGCTTATGGGCATGATAAAATTTTTGGTATTCCGATCTATCAAGAAAAGCTATACCCTACGTCAGTAGTGCAGGGTACAAACAACATAGCGCATAGTAACAATTCAGAATTTTATTGGAACCTGCGCAACCGCGCTACGTTTGTAGTAATCGTAGATCACGAAAACCATATAGTAGAAATTAAAGAATTAACTTCTGTAACCGATTACAACATAGCACTAAAGACCAACATACTTACAAGTTTTGACGTAACTAAAACCGTAGTCTACCCTTGTTTGTTTGCTACGGTATCGTCTGTTAAATTTGGTGAACCAAGTTCACACGTTAGAACGTGTGATATAGAATTTGGGGAGTATATAGCAAGTGGCTGACGATTTACAAAACTTAGGCGGCGTTCAAATTTTCCCATTTTATATTAATTGGGCTATGGAACCGTCAACGCAAATAGCATTACCGCGTAAGATTATTGCATACCCAGGTACGGCCCAAACAATGGTAGGCTACATTGAAGAAACGCCTATTACATGGGATGCGCAAATTAATGTATTCAATAAAGAAGACGAATACACCTTACTTGATTTCTTTAATAGCGTGCGCGGTAGAAATCTGCGGTTTTGGATACAACACCCTAAAAGCGCGTTTGATTTGGTAGACCCCCCAGGCGCAGGGGCTACAACGTACGTATGCGCACCTAATGCCGCAGAAGATATTTGGTTAGGTCAGGAACGCGTTTATTTACTGCTAAAAAATGGCGATCTAATCACGCGTCATATCACGGCGGCTAATTACAATGAAGCAACCGATAAACTAAGCCTTGAATTCACTACGCCTACAGACCGCGCAATAACATTAGATGACTATTGGCGTATGGGCCGTTTTCTGCTTTGCCGTTTAGACGAAGACGAATTAGAAGTAGAACACTTTAACGATAACAGTAGCCAAGTAAAGCTACGCTTCTATGAATTAGTAAAGGAATATAGCGCAATATGACGTACGCAAGCGAAATAGGCGAACAGCAACAAGAAGCCATGCCCGAATTTTATGAAATTAATTCAGCGGGCAACTTCTATTACTACACTACGTATTTAGAAGGGCTAATATTTCGTGGCATTTCTCACGAAGCGGCAAGTATTAAGCGTAGTGGGTTTACGCAAGATACGCAGTTTGGGAAGGTTGACGTAAACCTTACCGCGCCTGTGTCTGACGTGTTCGCGCAGTATATCGCAAACCTTCCTATTGAACCTGTGCAAGTGACCATTAGGCGGGCGATTAAATCAGACTTGACCGATTATAT
>JAAUXZ010068583.1_pt1 | contig 25588 bp, 33 predicted proteins | sample 7278131 | NCBI WGS metagenome assembly JAAUXZ01 (sample SAMN14350119, study PRJNA611818) | marine sediment metagenome | isolation source: surface marine sediment (3m) | place: French Polynesia: Moorea | collected 2018-08 | reverse complement strand
CCAAATGTCCTGTCCTGGACGATCACTACAGGGCTTCCACCATTGGCAGGGAATGTCGTTGTGCACTGCGTGATCAATCGTAAAGAACATGACCCTGACTTTGTGGAATCGTTGGAAGGCTTTGTGGATGACTGGCTGACCGGCCTGAAGTCGCAGTTCCAGGCCTGATACATGTCTGAAGCCACTTCCGACGAACAGATCAGTATTATCATTCCAGTTCTTAACGAATCTCGACATATCAAAAATACCCTGCAACGACTTCAGCCGCTCAGGTTGCAGGGTCATGAGATTATTGTCGTAGATGGCGGTAGCTCTGATGATACGGTTGTTCAGGCCTCTCCACTCGCTGACAAGGTCATGGTGAGTATGGCAGGGCGGGCGAGGCAGATGAATACGGGTGCTGCTGAGGCGGCAGGCAGCATACTCTGGTTCCTGCATGGCGACACCCTGGTCGGCGCAGAGAGTCATACCGGGCTACTGGCTGCATTAAGGGGTGGTGCGAACTGGGGGCGCTTTAATGTGCGTCTTTCAGGTGATTTATGGTCACTGCGCATCATCGAGAGAATGATGAATCTCCGATCATGTCTGACAGGGGTAGCCACCGGCGATCAGGCCATATTTATCAGGGCAGATCTGTTCAATCAGTTAAAGGGCTTTCCGGATATTCCCCTGATGGAAGATATCGCCTTCAGTAAACAACTCAGGAAAACAGATCGGCCTGCGTGTATCAGTGAAGTGATTATCACGTCCAGCCGGCGCTGGGAGGAGAAGGGTGTGTTCAGGACCGTGCTGCTGATGTGGTGGCTACGCCTACTATACTGGCTGGGTGTTTCACCTCAGCGCCTGCATGCCATGTATTACTGAGTGGCCTTAAAGCAGGACTATCGTTGCCAGCCCGAGGAAGACGAAAAAGCCCATCATGTCGGTCACCGTGGTCAGTACGACGCCACCTGCAATGGCCGGGTCAATACTCATTTTTTTCAGAACCACGGGAATGATGACGCCAGAGATGGCAGCAAACAGCTGGTTAACGATTAGTGCAATGGCAATAACCAGGCCGATACTCTGATCACCGAACCACAGCGTGGCAATTGCAGCCAGGGCCAACGACCAGATTAATCCGTTAATAAAACCTACAGCCAGTTCCTTATTGAACAGCCACTTCAGATTATTTTGTGCAACCTGGCCTAGCGCCATTCCCCGGATGACCAGGGTCAGGGTCTGAGTTCCGGCAATTCCACCCATACTTGCGACGATCGGCATGAGCACGGCAAGTGCGACAATCTGCTGTAGCGTGCCCTGAAACAGACCGATGACCGCTGCGGCCATGAGTGCAGTGACCAGGTTGATACCAAGCCAGAGTGCACGATTTCGTGCTGAAGGTAATACCGGGGCAAAGATATCATCATCTTCATCAAGACCGGCCTGGCGCATCATGGCCTGTTCACCGGCTTCACGGATGAAGTCAACGACATCATCGATAGTGATACGGCCCAGCAGCTTGCCATCATCATCAACGACTGCGGCAGAGACAAGGTCATGGTTTTCGAATTTAACGGCTACTTCATTGGCAGGTCGTGATGCACGTATGGCCTTATGCTCGCTGTTATAAATCTCATCAACGATTTCATCTGGATTGTGGGTAAGGATATCCGCCAGTGCCAGCATGCCCATGTAACGATCATCCCGGTCGACCACGATCAGGCTATCGGTGGTACTGGGTAACTCCCCCCTGAGGCGCAGATAACGCATGACCACGTCGAGGGTTACATCCGGCCTGACGGTGATGGTATCGGTGTTCATCAGGCCGCCCGCCGTATCCTCGTCATAGGAGAGTACGGTCTCGAGTCTATGGCGGTCCTGGTCATTCAGGGACTGCAGTACCTGCTGAATATCTTCTTCAGGCAGGTTCTGGATGATGTCCGCCATGTCATCCAGCTCAAGGCCTTCAGTCGCGGCGACAATCTCCGAGGTTGCCATATCTCCGATCAGGCTCGCCTGGACATCTTCTCCAAGATGCGCAAGGACCTCACCATTGACCTCATCATTGACCAGTTCCCAGAGTGCTTTGCGCTCTGTTAAGGGAATTGATTCAAGGACGTTGGCAATTTCTGCAGGATGCAGGGAATTAAGAATGAGTTGCGCCTGGTCCTGGGCACCTTCCTCCATTGCAGAAAACAGGTTGTGTATCTCCTGACCCTGATCCTGTTTGGTATTGGTATTTTCGGACATGCTGATCGGCGCTGATTGTGAAACCCGGATGTGTCTGACTATATCACAGGCAAAGCATTGCGCAGTTTAAGATTTATCTATTGGGATTAGGGGTCCTGGAGTTACTCCCCTTCACCAAAGTAATCGTTGATCAGTTCCCGGAGCGCCTCGATGGCCTGCTCGCTATCATCGCCTTCGATATAGAGTTTAACCATGGAGCCCTGGCTGGCAGCCAGCATCATGACGCCCATAATGCTTTTGGCATTAACCCTGCGCCCGGATTTTTCGATATCGATAGCGCTCTTGAATCCAGAGGCGCAGGCAACCAGCTTTGCAGCGGCCCTGGCATGTAGCCCAAGTTTGTTAATGATCTCTATTTCAAGTTCTAGCATTCACAGTCTTCCGGATTAGTGCAATGGATGATGCCATCGCGAGCCCCGCTCATTGCCTTTGATACCAGTTCATCTAATCCGAGACTGGCATAGTTAAGTACGCGCACAAGCATGGGCAGATTCACTCCGGCAATCATGTGTGTCTTCTCATGGTGAAGAACCGTTGCAGCAACATTGCTGGGTGTTGAGCCAAAGATGTCAGTGAAAATAATGACGCCATCTCCGTCATCAAGATCCCTGTGCAACTGCTCTGCTTTGTCATGCATGTTTGTTGTATCACAGTCAAAGCGCACTGAGAGTGTTGAGACCTTGAGGGGCAGTGGATTAAACAGTCGCGAAGCGGTAAACAGCAATGCATCGCCGATATCCTGATGAGTAATGATAAGGATGCCTACGGCCATAGTTAATCCAGCTCCCGATGTTTCAGGTGAACGGCATCGCCATATACGTTTCGAAAATGATCGGCGAGCCTTTCAGTAATATAGACTGATCTGTGTTGCCCGCCCGTGCAGCCGACGGATATGGTCAGGTAACTCCTGTTTTCATGACTAAAACGCGGAATCCAGGTATCCAGGAAATTGGCAATGCCGTGGTACATCTCTTCAACCATGCTATGTCCCTGCAGGTATTCTATAACGCCTTCGTCTTTTCCGGTCTGGGATCTAAGCTCAGGCTCCCAGTGCGGGTTGGGCAGGCAGCGGATATCAAAGACATAGTCTGAGTCTGGCGCTATGCCATGTTTGAATCCAAAAGACTGAAACAAGATCGACATACCAAAACTGCCTGAGCTTGCCACACGCTCACGAATCATGGCGCGCAGCTGATGCACGTTAGTCTGCGTTGTATCGGTGACGAGATCTGCGTTTAAGGCAATCGCTGATAGCAGGGAGCGCTCCAGGTGTATGGCCTCGACGAGTGGAAGCCCTTTCTGTGTCAGAGGATGTTTACGCCGGGTTTCACTAAATCGTTTGAGCAGGGTGGTGGGTTCTGCCTGCAGGAAGATGATCTCCGTCTCTATGCCGAGTTCCTTGATTTCCGCAAGCATCTGCGGGAACCGCTCGAGTTCTTCGACTCCGCTGCGCGCATCGATGCCGACCGCGGCCTTGTCATACAGCTTCAGCTTTGGACTCAGCAGCTGGCGAACAAAAGGTACCAGCAGTCCCAGGTGCAGGTTGTCTATACAGTAATAGCCTTCGTCTTCCAGTGTGTGCAGGGCAACAGATTTACCCGAACCGGATAGACCGCTCACGATCAGTAGTTTCATGTGGACTGGCTTTCGATCAGCTTCTTCTGTCGTTCGATAAGATCGTCTGCGGCATTATAGCCTTTTGCACGTAACAGGTGTGTACGAACTGCTGCCTCAACGAGCACAGCCAGGTTGCGTCCTGGTGCGACGGGCAGGGTGATTTCGGGGATCTTGATCGTGAGCACTTCACGCTCACTATGTGTTCCCTGTAGTCGGTCCTCTTTTTCGCGGTAGGCGTCGTTAAAGTCTGTGAGGTGAATGATCAGCTTCAGATATTTATTTTGCTTGATCGAGTTATCACCATACATGAGGCGAATATTCAGTATCCCCAGTCCCCGGACTTCCAGCAGGTCCTGAAGTACCCGTGGTGACGTGCCGTTGAGTATATCCGGGCCAATCCGCGAAAACAGGGGAGAGTCGTCTGCGATCAGTCTATGCCCCCTGGAAATCAGTTCCAGTGCCAGCTCGCTCTTACCGACACGGCTTTCGCCCGTGACGAGGACGCCAATGCCCATTACCTCCAGGAAAACCCCGTGCAGTACCGTGGTCTCTGAAAGGTGGTTGGTGAATATATAACGCAGGACGGCTATCGATTCATAACTATTGGCGGAGGTGCGCCACAGCGGAACTGATCTTTCATTTGCCAGATCAATAAAGCCCTGTGGGACGTCTAGGTTCTCTGCGATTAATACCACACGGCTATGCGGTGAGAAGATCACCTCGAAGGCATCATTCCTGGAGTTTTTCTTGAGCTTGTTGACGTAGTCGCACTCGGTTGATCCCAGTACCTGTACCTGGTTGGGATGTATCAGGTTGAGGTGTCCGAGCAGGGCGGTACCACCTGAGGACTTGCTGGGTGGAGTGAGAATACTGTTTTCACCAGATTTTCCACCCAGCCATTCAAGATGCAAGTGGCGGGATACCTGCGAAAAGAGTTCGCTCGAGGTGATTTGTTCTTTAGCGCTTGTTGCCTCTAGGTCCATAGGTGGAGATTAGACCATTAGCGGCAAAGAGGAAATCAGGCGGCGCCCTGAACCTGCCATTGTTCAGTGAGTTCCAGAACATGTGGCTGGTCCTGACACTGGCGTAATTGCTCTACCGTGTCTTCGTTGGCAAATGACTGGGCCAGGGTAGAAAGAATCTGCAGATGTTCATCAGTAGACTGCTCGGGTACCAGCAGGGCGAAGAGCAGGTCGACAGGTTGTTTATCCGGGGCATCGTAATCAATGCCTTCTCTGAGGGTAATAACGGCACCGATGGCATGATCAAGGTCGGCAAGACGACCATGGGGAATGGCTACCCCATGGCCAATGCCGGTACTTCCCAGGCGCTCTCGCTGGATCAGGCTCTCGAAAATGGACGCAGCATTCAGGTCCTCGGAATCTTTGGCCAACATATTGGCCAGCGTTTCTAGCAGACGTTTTTTGCTAGTGGCTTCAGAGGCGCACTCGATGCGATCTGTGGAGAGCAGGGAAGCGATGTTCATAGTGTTATTCAGACCAGTTCGTTTTTGTACTTCTCACCGCGATGATGATCTTTCAGCTTTTCCTTGTGCTTGAGGATCTGGCGATCAAGTTTGTCTGCCAGCGCATCAATAGCGGCATACATGTCTTCATTGGTCGCTTCGGCAAATACTTCGGCACCACTCAGATGCATCTTTGCCTCGGCTTTTTGCTGTTTTTTCTCCACGGTGAGGATGATGTGGACATTGGTCACATGATCAAAATGGCGTTCCAGCCGGCTGATCTTCTCCTTGGCATACTCACGCATGGAGTCGGTGAGTTCAACATGATGACCAGTGATATTGATTTGCATAGTGTTCTCCTCGTTACGAGCTTTCGCTCTTTGTTGTACCTCAGGCCAGGCGTTTCCTTTCGTTTGACGGCGGAATTGTCATGGCCTCTCGGTATTTTGCAATGGTTCGGCGCGCGACATTGATGCCGCGGTCGACCAGAATGCTTGCGATCTTGTTGTCACTCAGGGGTTTGGCCCTGTTTTCTTCTTCAACCAGTTTTCGAATCATGGCCCTGATAGCGGTAGCAGAACACTCGCCACCATCGGCTGTTGCGACATGACTGGAGAAGAAAAACTTGAATTCAAATAAGCCTTTCGGGGTATGCATGAATTTCTGGGTAGTTACCCTGGAAATGGTGGATTCGTGCATTTCCAGTTGCTCAGCAATTTCACGCAGGATGAGGGGCTTCATTGCCTCTTCACCATATTCGAGAAATCCACGCTGGTGCTCAACAATTGCCGTAGCGACACGTAGCAGCGTTTCGTTCCTGCTCTGCAGGCTTTTAATGAACCAGCGTGCCTCCTGCAGGTTATTGCGCAGGTAGGTATTATCCGGACTCTGATCCGCACGTTTGATATAACCGGCGTACAGTGAATTCACCTGTAACCTCGGTGCAATATCGGGATTCAGTTCGACGCGCCAGCGTCCCTTCTCCTTACGAACATAGACATCGGGAATCACGTATTCCGCGGTACCGCTGCTAACCAGCCCACCGGGACGGGGATTTAAGGTCTGGATCAGCTGGATCACCAGTTTCAGGTCATCTTCCTTCAGACGTAGCTGACGCATCAGCTGCTTGTAATCATGGCTGCCCAGATATTCCAGATAGAGCCGGACCAGTTTCTTGGCCGCGGCCAGATAGGGTGTGTCCTCATTGAGCTGATCCAGTTGCAGGGTCAGGCATTCTGAGAGGTCACGAGAACCGCAGCCTATGGGATCGAGTTGCTGGATCAGGTGCAGAACGGCTTCTAACTCGTCCACCTCAATAGGTTCTTCATCACTGCTGAGTGACTCCTGGAGGTGTTCCAGTGATTCCTTGAGGTAGCCATCTTCATCAAGGGCATCAATGATGCTCTCGGCGATCATCCGGTCCTGGTCACTCATGGGCATCAGGTTGATCTGCCACATCAGGTGGTCCTGCAGGGATTCATCACTGCCACTCTGGTTCTCATAGAAATCGCGATCATCATCGCCAGCAGGGGCGGAGAGAGGTGAGCTGACAGGGGGTTCGTAGATGCTATCCCACTCCGTATCTACGGGCAGGTCATCCGGAATCTGTTCGTTCTGTTCGAGTTCACCCATGGCAGGGTCATCGCTGACAGAGTATTCCTCTTCGATAGCTTCGGTCTGCTCACTATCGTTCTTGTCGGGTTCGTTTTCTTTGAGGCTCTGCTCGCTGTGCTCTTCGAGCTCTTCTGCGATCTCCAGCATGGGATTCTCTTCCAGGGTCTCCTGGATCTGTTGCTGAAGTTCGAGCGTGGAGAGCTGTAACAGACGAATTGCCTGCTGCAGCTGTGGGGTCATGGTCAGGTTCTGACCGATCTTGAGTTGTACGGACTGTTTTAACATGCAGTCAGTTGCTCAAGGCCTGGGGCCATGATTTTGAACGTCTCTTCTTTGTTTATACATATCGGCTGAAAAACTAGCCGGGGAAAATCGGTATGCTTGTTGCTAGAAAATCTCATTACAATTCCATTATAGGTAAGAATGGAATCAATGGCACGCCTGAAACAGGATAAATTTTGACGCAGGTCAGAGGGTGAAATGTTTACCGAGATAGACCTCGCGAACCCGTTCGTTGTCGAGGATTTCTTCGGGTGTACCATCGGCCATGATCTGGCCATCTCCAAGGATATAGGCCCGTTTGCAGATTCCCAGGGTCTCACGGACGTTATGATCGGTGATGAGGACGCCAATATTCCGATCGGTCAGGTGGGTGATGATCCGCTGGATGTCCAGGACCGAGATAGGATCAACGCCCGCGAAAGGTTCGTCGAGCAAGATAAATGCGGGCTCAGTTGCCAGCGCGCGGGCGATTTCCACCCGTCGCCGTTCACCACCTGACAGGCTGATTCCCAGGTTGTCACGTATATGCTCGATCTGAAACTCTTCCAGCAGGGTCTGCATGCGTTCGAGGCGTTCGGCCTTGCTGAGATCCTTGCGGGTCTCGAGGACGGACAGGATATTATTGGCAACCGACATCTTTCGAAAGACCGAGGCCTCCTGAGGCAGATAACCTATGCCAAGCTTGGCCCTGGCATGCATCGGAAAGCGTGTAATGTCCTGGTCATTGAGCATGATGCTGCCTTCATCGCAGCTGATCAGGCCAACGATCATGTAGAAGCAGGTCGTCTTGCCAGCACCATTTGGGCCTAAAAGACCTACCACCTCGCCACTTTGAAGGCCTACTGAAACACCGTTAAGGACTGTACGTTTCTTGTATCGCTTAATCAGGTTGCTGGCCGTTAGCCGATTCACTTTTTGTCTTCCTTCAGGGTTTCCGGCTGAATGGTGATCCGTACGCGCTCACCCGGTTCGGGTGATTTCGCGTCCAGTACCTCTTGATCCATGCGGTAGATGATCTGTTCGCTCTTGATATGGTTCTGGTTTTGCCAGAGCTCGGCCTGTCCGGTCAGGGTGAGCTTTTGCTCAGAAAGCAGATATTCCATCATGTAGGCCCGTGCCCGGACCCGTTTTCCATCATCCATGACCTGTTCGAAAGTTGCCGGGCGGCCCTCGGAGACAGCGCGCGTAAATTTACGGTTCCTGGTATAGACGCGTACCTCATCAGAGGTCACCACGATCGATCCCTGGGTGAATACGGCGTTTCCTGAGTAGACCATAATGCCGTTCTTGTCGTCGATAAAGACGTGGTCGGCTTCAATGTTGAGTGGCTGGTTGCGATCTGATGTCAGTGCCAGGCCAAAGCCCGGTGATAGCAATATCAGTAACAGCAATAGCTTAGTTTTCATAAGTGCCTCTTGCCTTGCTATGCAGTTCCAGGGTGCGGGCGGCAAGGTCAATCGTCATGCCTGTGCCCTCGGCCCGGTAACGCTTGCCTTCTGCATAGGCAAATTCGTCAGTATGGCCCCGTTCTTCCTCAGGCCAGATGGTCATATTGCTGGTTACGGCATGCAGGGAGTCATGGCTGCCATAGGCCTCCCGGTCAAGCACCACCTTGCCTCTGAGTTCGACAGTCTCGGCACCCATGGGGATATAACCTGACTCAGATGTCAGGTAAACCGGTGGTCCTTCTTCCGGGTAAAAGGTCAGCTTTGGACTGGTGACAAAGACTTCTTCGGATTTCTGCCAGTGCTCGAGATGGGTTCCAGATGCCTCATAGAGCAGGGCACCGTCCTCATTGGTAACAGAGACATGGTAATCGTTCATATAAAAATCCATACGATCACCTTTGTCGGTGATAGAAGGATCTTCAAGCTCTTTGGTCAGCTGATCTACCCACCAGGTAAAGCTGCCCATGGCGGCAACGGCAAGAATCAGTGCCAGCAGCTTGTTATTCACTTAAGGTAGATTTCCAGTTGTTCATCGAGTTTCCCCTGTGCCTCCATCAGCAGTTCGCAGACCTCGCGGGCTGCTCCACGACCACCGTTCTTGCTGGTAACCCAGTGCGCATGTCGTCTGACCAGGTCATGGCCATCGGCAACCGCGATAGCGAGCCCAACGCGGGTCATTACCGGCAGGTCGACGACATCATCACCGACATAGGCCAGCTCTTCTGGTTGATAGCCGGTTTGCCTGAGGAGTTCCTCAAACGCAGGGAGTTTGGCGCGATGTCCCTGCATCACCAGTTCGATACCGAGTTCTTCCATGCGCAGTTTAACGACATTGGAAACACGGCCGGTGAGTATGGCGATGCTGATGCCGCTATCCTGTAGCATGCGCATTCCGTGCCCATCCTTCGAATTGAAGCACTTGTATTGCTGTCCATCATCTCCAAGAAACAGGCTGCCATCGGTGAGTACGCCATCAACATCAAAGATGACCATCCGCACCTGTCTGGCTTTTTCAAGGATATCCTGCATAGCTATTCCCGCTTAGACCACACCTGCACGTAGCAGGTCATGCATGTTCAGACACCCAATCAGCTCGCCCGCCTGATCCAGGACCGGGAGCTGATTGATTCGTTTATCTTCCATCAGTTTCAGCGCCTCCACAGCCAGCATGTCGGGCTGCGCAGCGCTGAATTGCCGTGTCATGACCGAGCCAATGGGCGTCTGATGCACATCGAGCTTCTGGTCGAGGCTACGGCGTAGATCACCATCCGTGTAGACACCTACCACCTTGTTATCTTCCACGATGGTGGTCATGCCGAGCCCTTTGCGGCTGATTTCAAGCAGGGCCTCATCCAGCATGAGCCCGGGAGCAACCATGGGGAGTTCATCGCCCTGATGCATGATGTCCTCTACATGGAGTAACAGTCTTCTGCCCAGCCGCCCACCGGGGTGTGAGCGGGCAAAGTCATCCGAGGTGAAACCCCGTGATTCCAGTAATGCAACCGCGAGGGCATCTCCCATCACCAGGGTTGCGGTGGTCGATGCGGTTGGCGCCAGCCCCAGTGGGCAGGCCTCTTTTTCCACACTGACATCAAGATTGACCTCGGCCTCGCGGGCCAGGTTGGAGTCCGCATTGCCGGTCATGCTAATCAGCGGAACCCCAAGGCGCTTGATGATCGGCAGTATGGTTAGCAGCTCTTCGGTCTCTCCGGAATTTGAGATGGCAATAACTACATCTTCAGGGGTAATCATGCCGAGATCGCCATGGCTGGCCTCGCCAGGGTGCATGAAGAAGGCAGGACTACCCGTGCTGGCGAGCGTGGCTGCGATCTTGTTGCCAATATGGCCGGACTTGCCCATACCGGTGACGACGATACGCCCCTTACACCCCAGGCAGTACTGACAGGCCTTAACAAAATCGTCGTCGATTCTTGCCTCTAGCTGCCTGACGGCAGCGAGTTCTGTCTGTACGACAGCCAGCCCCAGATTTTTTAGTTGCTCAGCTTCACTCATGATGCGCGGATGCTATTAAAGATCATAAATTGATAGGCTACGAAACAGGCAAGTAAAAGACCACCCTCAAAGCGGTTTATCCTTCCATGGCCACCTCTGAATTTATAGCCAAATATAAAAAGCAGGACGGTGGCGCCGACCATAACGGGGATGTCTCTGCTCAGGGTCTCTGCCTCAAGCATGCTTGGGTGAATCAGCCCGGGCAGGGCGAGTACGCCCAGGGTATTGAACAGGTTGGAGCCGATGACATTACCCACCGCGAGATCACTCTCATTCTTGAGTGCACTCGCGATTGAGGCTGCCAGCTCCGGCAGGCTGGTACCGATTGCAACGATGGTCAGGCCGATTACCAGGTCACTAATGCCCATCATCTCTGCGATATTGACCGATCCCCAGACCAGCATCCTGGAACTGACCAGCAGCACGCCAAGCCCCAGAAGAAACCAGAATATGGCCTTTTTCATGGGTACTGAATCAGGGATCTCATCTTCAAATTCCTGCAGCATCGGGTCATCCGGGCGCGCATGCATCGCGTCATAGATCAGCCATGCCATGACCAGGAACAGCCCGAACACCAGGGTAATACCGTTCATTCGGCCCAGTTCGCCGTCAGATAGTAGCCACCAGGTGGCCAGCATGACCACAAGCAGGATAGGGAACTCATGCCGAAGGGTGCGGGAATCCACACCAAGCGGGATAATCAGTGCCGTGAAACCCAGTATCAGCAGGATATTGGCAATGTTTGAACCGAGTGCGTTGCCTATGCCGAGGCCAGGGTTGCCACCTATGGCTGCCATGGAGGAGACCAGCATTTCGGGTGCAGAGGTGCCAAAGCCTACAATCGTGATGCCGATAATCATCGATGACACACCAAGGTCTTTCGCCATGGCTGCGGCGCCATAGATAAACCGGTCTGCGCTCCAGACCAGCAGGGCGAGACCGGCAATGATCGACAGGATTGAATAGGTAAGCATGGTGGAATCCGTCCTTTAAGTGCCAGCGATTATAGGCGAAGCTACTCCAGCTTAGATAGTTCTTCGGTGAACGGTTATGATTTGCAAACTTATCTATTCCCGTGACTGAACATGGCTAAATACCTTGAACTGGCAGCGATCGGCTGGGAGCCTGCCGACTGGATTCAAAACTACTACCCTGAAGACCTGCCCTCAGACTGGCGCCTGAGTTATTACGCCAATGAGCACAGGCATGTACTTGTCCCACAGCAGGCCTGGTTACAGCTGGACGATATTGATGAGTGGCTGGATGACCTGACCGAGCCCTTTGGATTTTATTTCGAGATCGAAACGAACGATGCTGATATGGAACGTTATGCAGAGCTGGTGCAGGCGCTTGACACCCATTACCGGGGGGCTGTCATCAGCGCCGAAGACTCACAGGGAGATGCCTGGGCAGGGGTCACGGCATCGGCAATTGAGCGAGGCCCTGTGACTACGCCTGAACCGGTAGCTGGAGCTGGCAGATACTGGCAGCCGGGCGTGAAACACTCAGACTCTGGTCTTGGCCTGTTGCGATTGAGGGAGCACCTGGAGCCCCTGGCCCTGCGCCAGACACTGGAGGCATTCCTTGCTGCATCAGAGCCCGAGCAGGGGCTGCTCTTTGTGGAGGCGGCCCGAGCTGACTTCGATACCCTGCAGACACTGACAGAATTAATGGGTTTGTGATTGACACTACAGTCAGCAGATCACAGACTTCGTCAGCAATGAATCAGGTTTCCACTCAGTCCGGTACACACAGCGCGCTCATCCAGGTCAGGGATGTGCATTTTTCGCGTTCCGGTAAAAAGATCTTTGACGGACTGAATCTGAATATCCGTTCCGGCGAGATTACTGCGGTCATGGGGCCCAGCGGTACCGGCAAGACCACCCTGTTGCAGCTGATCGGTGGTCAGCTCAGACCCGATAGTGGGGAGATCCTGGTTGAGGGGCAGGACGTACACCGACTCTCGCACAAGGACCTCTATGCACTCAGAAAACGCATGGGGATGTTGTTCCAGAGTGGCGCCCTGCTGACCGATCTGAGTGTCTTTGAGAACGTTGCCTTCCCCTATCGTGAGCACACGCGTCTGCCTGAGCTGATGATCCGGGACCTGGTCCTGATGAAGCTGGAGTCGGTTGGGCTGCGTGCGGCTCGTGATCTCATGCCCAGTGCACTCTCCGGTGGCATGGCCCGCCGGGTAGCCCTGGCCCGTGCGATGGCCCTGGATCCGATGATGATCATGTACGACGAGCCATTTACGGGTCTTGATCCCATCACCATGAGTACGATCGTGGGCCTGATCAGTCGCATGAACGAGGCGCTGGGGATCACCAGTATCGTTGTTTCACATGATGTGGAAGAAACACTCAGCATTGCCGATCGCGCTTTTGTCATTAAAGGCGGCAAGGTGGTGGCCAGTGGTAGTCCCGAACAGGTGCGGGGTAACAAGGACGAATGGGTGCAGCATTTTCTACATGGCGCAGTCGATGGTGAAAAGCCCCTGGTCGTTGCTGAGGCCGATTACATGGATGACCTGATGGAGCATGGCCGTGCTCGATAGCCTCGCCAGTCTGGGCAGTCGCGCCCTGAACATCTTTGAGCGACTGGGTCGCTCCGCCATGTTCTATCTGCGTCTCCTGCTTGCGCTGCCTTCGCTTTTCCTGCGGATTCGCCTGTTAATCCGTGAAGTCTACTCGGTGGGCACCTTGTCGTTGCTCATCATCGTGGTGTCAGGCATCTTCGTGGGCATGGTGCTGGGTCTGCAGGGCTATGTCACCCTGGTCAAATTCGGCGCGGCAGAGTCCCTGGGTGTGGTCGTCGCGCTGTCCCTGGTGCGTGAGCTGGGCCCGGTGGTCACGGCTTTACTGTTTGCTGGCCGGGCCGGCTCAGCGCTGACCGCGGAAATAGGCCTGATGAAGGCAACCGAACAGCTCGCCGGCATGGAGATGATGGCCGTAGATCCCATGAAGCGAGTCATCGCACCCCGTTATCTCGCCGGGGTTATCTCGATGCCACTGCTGTCCGTGACCTTTATCGCGGTTGGTATTCTGGGCGGTTATTTTGTTGGTGTGGGGCTGCTCGGCGTAGATTCCGGGGCGTTCTGGTCTCAGATTCAGGATGCGGTCGATCTGCATGACGATCTCTATAATGGGCTCATCAAGGCCCTGGTCTTTGGTGCCGTAGTGACCTGGATAGCCGTCTTCGAGGGATATGATGCGACACCCACTTCCGAGGGTGTTAGCCGGGCGACCACGCGTACGGTTGTGAACTCTGCGCTGGCTGTGCTGGCACTGGATTTTGTACTGACCGGACTGATGTTCGGTATCTGATGAGGGAAAGAATGTGACGACACGAACTATGGAAATCCTGGTCGGCGTCTTCGTGGCGGTTGGTCTTGCCTCCCTGTTCATGCTGGCCATGAAGGTGAGTAATCTCAGTGATTTCAGCCAGGGTGACGGTTATCAGTTATCTGCCCGGTTTGAGAATATTGGCAGCCTCAAGGTCAAGGCGCCGGTGACCGTGTCCGGTGTACGTGTGGGGCGGGTCATTGGTATCCGTTATGACAGTGGTGAGTTCAACGCAGTGGTCACGATGGAGATTGATCAACAGTATAAAGATTTCCCCATGGACACCACGGCTAGCATTTATACGGCCGGATTGCTCGGCGAACAGTACATTGCATTGGAACCTGGAGCCGAAGAAGAGGTCCTTGCCCATGGAGATGTAATTGATTACACACAGTCTGCCCTGGTGCTGGAAAACATTATCGGGCAGTTCATGGTCAAAATGACCTCAGAATAGGAGCCTGGTGGTGACTAAAACCCTAAGCCTGATTTTTTCGCTGATCCTGTTTGGGTATACCAGCGTGTCATTCGCTGATACCGAGGCCGCTGAGCAGGTTGTCCGCGTCAATGCCCAGAAGGTGCTGAATATTCTTGATGAGAAGAAGGCGATCATCGAGAGTGACCCGGCAGAACTGTACCGCCTGGTAGATGAAGTCATCCTGCCCAATATCGATTTTAAGGCCATGTCCAAGCTGGTACTGGCCAAGCACTGGCGTAAGGCGACTCCTGAGCAGCAGGAGCGTTTTATGAATGAATTCAAGGGCATGCTGGTTCGTACCTACACCAAGTCCCTGGTCAAGTACGCGGGCAACACCGAAATCCTCTACCTCAAGTCCGTCTCGAAGAAAGAGGGCAGGTTCGTCACCGTCTACACGGAGATTCAGCAGTCAGGTAAGACCAATGTCCCGGTGAATTACAGCCTGAGGCGTACTGGTGGCAGCTATCTGATCTATGATGTCGTGATTGAGGGCCTGAGTCTGGTGAAGAACTACAGGACCAGTTTTGGTCAGCAGATAAGCGAGACCAGTATCGATGCCCTGATCGATGACCTGGCCAGGAAGAACAGCAGTGGTGAGACCGATGCCTGAACAGGCAGGGCTGATCAGGGGTGGTTCTGGCCAGTATCAACTATCGGGTGATGTCACCTTTCAGACCAGCCCCGGATTATTAAGACAGCTCGGCAGCTTTCGTACAGAGAGCGGCCAGGTTGATATCAATTTCAGCCGGGTGGGGCGTATCGATAGCTCCTGTGTCGCCCTGATGCTGGAATGCCTCAGGAATGCCCGCAGGAACCAGGTGGAACTGGTCTTTTCTGGCCTGCCGTCCACGCTTTCTGACCTCATTGCACTATTCCAGCTCTCAAAACGGCTGCCAATTCGACAGAACTAAGCTTTATTTCCTGTTTGCCTATCCCGTTATGACGGGATTTTTTGTATGATTGTCTGCTTTTTTCTGGCCCCGGTTAAATCAGGGGCAGTATTGATCGAACAGGTGCAGGCAAGGAATGGAAAAACTAATCATCAGCGGCGGCAAGCCCTTAAACGGAACAGTCCGTATTTCAGGGGCTAAAAATGCCGTGCTGCCTATACTAACTGCCGCGCTTCTGGCTGATGGCCCGGTAAGTCTTGGTAATGTTCCTCACCTGCAGGATGTCACGACCACGATGGGATTGCTGGGTCGCATGGGTGTTTCGCTGACACTCAACGAAGGCATGAACATCGATATCGATGCCAGCACCATTAACGAGTTCATCGCCCCCTACGATCTGGTTAAGACCATGCGAGCCTCGATCCTCGTGCTCGGTCCTATGCTGGCACGGTTCGGCCAGGCAGAGGTATCACTGCCCGGTGGTTGTGCCATCGGATCCAGGCCGGTCAACCTGCATATCGATGGTCTTGCCGCCATGGGTGCAGACATCGAGGTCGATGCTGGTTATATCAAGGCCCGCTGCCAGAAGCTCAAGGGTGCGCGGATCGTGATGGACGTGGTGTCCGTCACCGGTACTGAGAACCTGATGATGGCTGCAACGCTTGCTGAAGGTGAGACCGTCATAGAGAACGCCGCGCGTGAGCCCGAGGTTATCGACCTTGCCAATTTCCTGATCAAGATGGGCGCCGATATCGAAGGCGCGGGTACCGACAAGATTGTTATTCAGGGTGTGCCTGCCCTGAAGGGCTGTGAATATCAGGTCCTGCCTGATCGGATCGAGACGGGCACCTTCCTGGTGGCCGGTGCGATTTCAGGCGGAAAGGTCCTGCTCAAGGATACCCGCGCAGATCTCCTCGACTCGGTACTGATCAAGTTGCACGAGGCCGGTGCTGAGATCAGCAGCGGTGATGACTGGATCGAACTGGATATGAAGGGCAATCGCCCTAAGGCTGTCAAGGTCCATACCGCACCTTATCCCGCGTTTCCTACCGATATGCAGGCCCAGTTCACGGCCCTGAATGCGGTGGCCGAAGGAACCGGTACGGTCACAGAAACCGTTTTTGAGAATCGATTCATGCATGTGCAGGAGATGCAGCGCATGGGTGCTGACATCAGTGTCGAAGGGAATACCGCGATCATCACCGGTGTCGGTCAACTCAAGGGCGCACCCGTCATGGCCACAGATCTGCGTGCTTCGGCAAGCCTGATCCTGGCAGGGCTGGTTGCTGACGGAGATACCGTTGTGGATCGTATTTACCACATTGACCGCGGTTACGAGCTGATTGAAGAAAAACTTGCCCTTCTGGGCTCCAACATCAAGAGAGTGCCTTCCTGATTATGGCCGAGACACTGACTATTGCCCTTTCCAAGGGGCGTATTTACAAGGAAACCCTGCCGTTTCTCGAGGCAGCGGGTATTACACCGCTGGATGATCCCGAGAAGAGCCGTAAGCTGATCCTTGATACCAACCACGACAACGTCAAGATTGTTGTGATTCGTGCCTCCGATGTGCCGACCTATGTGCAGTATGGTGCGGCAGATGTGGGTGTTGCGGGCAAGGACGTGCTCATGGAGCATGGCGGCGACGGTGTTTACGAGCCCCTGGATCTGGGTATTGCGCGCTGTAAGCTGATGACTGCTGGTTTTCCTGAGCCGATCACGCACAGCCGCCGTTTGCGGGTGGCCACCAAGTTTGTGAATCTGACCAGGCAGTATTTTGCTGAAAAGGGTGAACAGGTTGAGATCATCAAGCTCTATGGTTCGATGGAACTGGGCCCCATTGTGGGTCTGGCAGACCTGATTGTAGACCTGGTTGATACCGGCAATACCTTGAAAGCCAATGGTCTGGCCCCACTGGAACATATAGCGGATATCAGTTCACGCCTGATTGTGAACAAGGCCTCCATGAAGATGAAGCACGAAGCGGTCAGCAAGCTGATTGAGCAGTTTCGTACCGCAGTAGAAAACAGAAAGTCCTGAGAAAATAGATATGCAGCACCAGACTGACGATTTACGTATCAAGGAAATTCGCGAAGTAGTGGCACCCAGTACGGTCCATTCAGAGTGCGCCATAACAGAGAACGGCGCCAGCACCGTCTATGAGGCACGTAAGGCGATTCATGGCATCCTGCATGGCGATGATGACCGCCTGTTGGTGATCACAGGCCCCTGTTCTGTGCATGATACCGATGCCGCACTGGAATATGCGCGCAAGCTAAAGGTCGTTGCAGAAGAACTGGCTGACGACCTGGTGATCGTCATGCGGGTTTATTTTGAAAAGCCACGCACAACCGTTGGCTGGAAAGGTCTGATCAATGATCCTAATCTTGATGGCAGTTTCCAGATCAATGATGGCCTGCGCATTGCCCGTCAGCTGCTGGCTGATCTAGGTGATATGGGTATGCCCTGTGGCACCGAGTTCCTTGATCTGATCAGCCCGCAATACGTGGCTGACCTGGTGAGCTGGGGTGCGATTGGTGCTCGAACCACCGAGAGTCAGGTCCATCGTGAGCTGGCCTCCGGGCTTTCCTGCCCGGTGGGCTTCAAGAACGGAACTGATGGCGGCCTGCAGATTGCGCTGGATGCGATTCGTTCTTCCTCGCAACCCCACCATTTCCTGTCCCTGACTAAAGAAGGACGTTCGGCCATCTTCTCAACCACCGGCAATGAAGACTGTCACATCATTCTGCGTGGCGGTCGCAGGCCTAATTATGATGCCGAGAGCGTTAACGAGGCCGCTGAAAAACTGGAGCAGGCCGGCATGGAGCCGCGCATCATGATTGACTGCAGTCATGCCAACAGCAAGAAGCAGCATGAGCGCCAGGTCATCGTGGCGGAAGATGTCGCTGACCAGGTCGCGGGTGGCGATGATCGAATCATTGGTGTGATGCTGGAAAGCCACCTCGTTGCTGGCCGCCAGGATGTGCAGGCAGATCGCAATGAGCTGGCCTATGGGCAGAGTATTACGGATGCCTGTATCAGCTGGGATGAGACTCAGCCCGTACTCTACGAGCTGGCTGAGGGTGTTCGCCAGCGTCGTGAAAAGAAGGCTGGTTAACGATGGTAGATGTTACCCGTTTAAAGACCACGGATGCCGATTTCCAGGCGCGCCTGGACGAGCTGCTGGCCTGGGAAAGTGTTTCTGATGATGCGGTCTTCAGCGTTGTCATAGAGATCATTGCTGCCATTCGTCAACGTGGTGATGCGGCCCTGCTCGAGTACACGGCACGTTTCGATCGACTGGAATGTGAATCGGCTTCAGAACTGGAAATGTCTGCTGAGCGACTGCAGCAGGCCCTGGAAAACCTGGACCCAAAACAGCGTGAAGCACTGGAGCTGGCAGCCGACAGGATACGTAGCTACGCAGAGCGCCAGAAAATGGAGTCCTGGTCATACACCGAAGACGATGGCACGCTTCTGGGCCAGCAGGTCAGCCCGCTGGATCGTGCAGGCCTCTATGTTCCCGGTGGTAAGGCCGCCTATCCATCATCGGTACTCATGAACGCGATTCCTGCCAAGGTAGCGGGTGTTCCTGAACTGATCATGGTTGTGCCGACGCCTGAGGGAGAGGTCAATGAACTGGTGCTGGCTGCAGCTGCCGTTGCAGGTGTAGACCGCGTCTTTACTGTCGGCGGTGCCCAGGCCGTCGCGGCACTCGCTTATGGTACTGAGAGTATTCCTCAGGTCGATAAGATTGTTGGCCCCGGGAATATCTACGTTGCTACGGCAAAGCGGATGGTCTTTGGTGCCGTTGGCATCGACATGATTGCCGGCCCCTCTGAGATTCTCGTCGTCTGTGATGGCAAAACAGATCCGGACTGGATTGCGATGGATCTGTTCTCCCAGGCAGAGCATGACGAAGATGCCCAGCCCATCCTGATCAGCCCGGATTCGGCATTCATAGACCAGGTTCAGGCGAGTATCGATAAGCTCATCGAGGAAATGCCCCGCGATGAGATTATCCGCAAGTCCATGACCGATCGTGCCGCACTCATTGAGGCGCAGGATATGGACGATGCGATCCGGGTTGCAAACCATATCGCCCCTGAACATCTTGAGCTGTCTGTGGAAAATGCAGAGGAGATGGCTAAGCAGATACGTCATGCCGGTGCGATCTTCATGGGTCGTTATACCGCAGAAGCGCTTGGTGACTACTGTGCAGGACCGAATCATGTCCTGCCTACCTCACGTACTGCACGGTTTTCTTCTCCGTTGGGTGTCTACGACTTTCAGAAGCGTTCCAGCCTGATTGGCTGTTCCGCAGAAGGCGCCTCAGAACTGGGTAAAACCGCCTCTGTGCTGGCCCGTGGTGAAGGTCTCGTTGCCCATGCCCGTTCTGCTGAGTACCGCATCAAAGATTAGCCTATGAGCCGATACTGGAGCCGTATTGTTCATGAGCTCACACCCTATGTTCCGGGTGAACAGCCACAGATCGAGAATCTCGTTAAGCTGAACACTAACGAGAATCCCTACGGTCCCTCACCCAGGGCCATTGAGGCCATGCAGCAGGAACTGGGCGCATCGCTACGCCTGTATCCTGATCCTGAGTCGGTTCAGTTAAAAAAGGCCATTGCCGATTTTCATCAGATCGATAGCGAGCAGGTGTTTGTTGGAAATGGATCGGATGAGGTCCTCGCTCATACCTTCATGGGATTGCTGAATCACGAGGCACCCCTGCTATTCCCGGATATTACCTATAGCTTTTACCCGGTTTACTGTGGCCTGTATGAAATCGAATATCAGCAGATTCCGCTGACCGATGAATTTGCCATCGATATCAATGATTATTCGATTGATAACGGCGGCATCATCTTTCCAAATCCTAATGCACCAACAGGTCGCCTGCTCGCCCTGACAGAGATTGAGAACCTGCTCAGGCGCAATACTGAATCGGTGGTTGTGGTTGATGAGGCCTATATCGATTTTGGCGGTGAGAGCGCGGTCAGCCTCATCAACAAATATCCCAACCTGCTGGTTACCCAGACTGTTTCAAAGTCCCGTTCCCTGGCAGGTATCAGGGTAGGGTATGCAATGGGTAATCCAGAGCTGATTGAGGCGCTGGTCAGAGTCAAGGACAGTTTTAATTCCTATCCTCTGGATCGCCTTGCTATCGCGGGTGCGACTGCAGCATTTGAGGATGTCGATTATTTTGAAAGTACCTGTGGCAAGGTCATTGCCAGTCGCGACATGCTGGCTGCTGAACTTGAGTCGCTGGGCTTTCAGCTGATTCCATCTGCTGCTAATTTCCTGTTTGCCATGCCGCCCAGGATGCCTGCGCAGCAAGTTGCTGAGGCCCTGCGCGAACACGGTGTTATCGTTCGGTATTTCAACAAGCCCCGTATCGACCAGTACCTGCGCATTACGATCGGAACCGATGCGCAGAACCAGGCACTACTCGAAGCCCTGCGTTCGATTCTCTGAATCACCCATTACTGTCATCACCTGGAGATGGCTCACACCCTGTTGTATTCATACTCCCGGAATCTCTCTAATGAACCTCGATGAGTTCAGACAGCACTTACACCAGCTGGAAGAAGCCGACTGGCAGGCAGTCATGAACGGGCGGTGTATACTCATCGTCGATGACCGTTACCTGGAAACCGGGCCTGCAGATGCCGAGAATGCCTGCCTGGGACTAAACGATGGGCAGGGTGCAGGTGATGGAGCTGAGCTGAAGGAGCAGATTATGAATAATGCCGAGCAGATCCTGAATAACTATTACCTTGACCATGCCTTAACAGCCGAAGGCTTCAGGTACCAGGTGGAACGGCTATTTGTGATTCATGGCATTTGTGCCTTTGCTGCGGCTCAGGATTGCCTGCCAGACAGGACGCTCTTTGTAGAAGGCGGTGAGGTGATTGCAGAGCATGCAGAGAGTCCCCGGCATCGCTATGGTGTCTATTGTGAACTTGATCATGACATGAGTGGGGAAGAATGCGAGGTCTATATCAGGCAATGGCTTGAGCAGGGTGAGGCGCATGAGCAGTACCTGGGCATGAATGTCTGTCGCTATAACTGCTAATCCTCATACTGTCGTTAGCAGCGGAACAATGCTAAAAATCAGATATGTATCTCAGTTATTCCAGCTACCAGAATCAATAATGCCGGATCAGCAATCGGACATATCAATTATAATTAATCCATGCTCATGAAAAGACCGAATGACCGCGGGGGAAATCGGTGTGATTTACATAAACAATGAAAGTGGCACGGTCGGCGTGATATCGCATGCCGAGCTTGCTCAGTTACCGGATCAGGTGCGCACGGGCATACTTGAAACGGCAGATTCCTCCAAGGAGACGGATGATGGCCTTGAGTTCTTTATTGAAGACGAGGTAGCTGCTGATCGAATCTACCAGGAGATCACCTACTACCAGAAACAGAAGCTTGATACTTCACTGAATCTTAAGCGTCCGCCGCCGGTTGAGCTTGATACCCATAATGAGCAACAGCAGGAGGAGGCGACTGAGAATATCGCCTTACCTGCGAATGCAGATGACCTCTATTATCAGTCCCCCGGTTTATATCTCGAAGAAGATATCCTGGAGCTCTACGAGATCCAGAGGGGTCGCTGCTACTACACAGGCAAATCCCTGTCCAAGGCGCCAGCCAACTATGTCATTGACCTGATCGAACCTGCCTCTGAAGGCGGTACCTGCTGGCCAGGAAACCTGGCCCTGGCCCTTAAGTCTGCCCGTAAGGCCAAAAGCGATCAGACAAAAATGAAATACTTTATGCAACTGCAGAAGGAGCATGGCGAGGACTGGTATCAGAAGCAACGGGATTTCTGTAAGACCGTTGATCAGAGTCGCCGTGATCTTGATCGACGCCGAAAAGAGGCTGTAACAGAATATATGGCAAGGATGGAAACCAGGTTGAGGGATGCAAATCCTGAGATCGAGATTCAGTATGGTCTGGAGTCAGGCAAGCCTACCCTGATGGTTGACTCAGCCTATGTCGATTTTCCAGCCGGTTATATCCGTAACAAAAAGCAGTTTGGCTCTTACAGCTACCTGTCACGGCTGGTGATGGCCTTGAGAGGCTGAACCCGAAGCCGGGCTTTGCCTGAGCTCGCTTCGAATACACTCACGACCGGTTTTATCGGTTCTCCCAGATAGCGAAGTAGTAATCCAGCCTACTAAGTTAGAATCATGCCCTTAAACATGCCATTGGGATCTGCAGCAGTGTCATCAATAAGCAATCCGCTCATGGTTTCATGATAAAGTCTGTGTCAATAAAAGAATGAAATGGGGAAGGAAATGAATCAGGAAACCGTCAATAAGGTGGTGTTGCTGATACTGCTGGTCGGCATCTCTGCACTGTTTCTTTCCATGATCCAGCCTTTCCTGATGGCTATCTTCCTGGCAGGCCTTTTTAGCGCCCTGGCCAATCCGGTATTTCGTCGACTTAATATCGTGTTTAAGGGGCACAGACACCTGGCCTCAATCACCACCATGTTGCTCATGGTGTTCATCGTCATGGTGCCCATGCTGTTGTTAATCGGTATCGTCGTGGCCCAGGCCATAGATGTAGGCCAGTCCATCACGCCATGGATCAAACAGGCAATGGAAGAGCCCGGTGAACTCGATAACTATCTCCAGCATCTGCCTTTTTATGAGCAACTGTTACCGCATCGCGAAGCCATCCTTCAGAAGGCGGGTGAACTGGTAGGGACGATCAGTAAGTTCCTCGTTGGCGGGCTCTCGCAGGCAACCCTGGGGACCGTCAACTTCCTGTTCATGGCCTTCGTGTTTCTCTACACCATGTATTTCTTCCAGATGGATGGGGACAAGCTTGTCAGGAAGATACTGTATTACCTGCCCATGAAAAGCAGTGATGAAAATCTGATGCTGGCAAAGTTTACCTCGGTTACCCGCGCAACATTAAAAGGCACGCTCCTGATAGGGCTGTTACAGGGTGGTCTGGCAGGGGGTGCCTTCGCTGTGGTCGGCATCGACAATTCCGTGTTCTGGGGCACCATCATGGCGGTCCTGTCCATTATCCCTAGTGTAGGATCTGCCCTGGTCTGGGGCCCTGCCGCGATCATCCTGATTGTTCAGGGTGAAGTGGCAGGTGGTGTGGGTTTGCTGATCTTCTGTGGTGTAGTCGTGGGTAGCCTGGACAATGTCCTGCGTCCCATACTGGTTGGTAAGGACACCAAGATGCCAGAACTGATGATCTTCTTTGGCACCCTGGGCGGAATCATTATGTTTGGTATTACCGGTATCTTTATTGGTCCCCTGATTGCCTCACTATTCATGACGATCTGGGATATCTATGGCGTTGCGTTCAAGGATATCTTGCCAGAGGTTTATTACTATTCAGCCGCAGATAAGCAGAAACAGGCTGAGTCCGATGAGTCTTCCACTCCCTGAGTCATTTGATTGTGCTCCGTGGCCAGAATCTTCCTGATACATATGAGACCCATTCGACTGACTTGGTGCGAATCCCTGAATAAACAGGTGTCTGCTCTATGAAATGGATTGTCCTGGCGGTTGTTAGTGTTGTGGTATTTGTCGTTTATCGCAAGCTAAAACGTAAGCAGCAGGAGCGGTTCATCAAGGAGTTCGCCTTCCCGAAGGCGGTTGCCGATAAGGTCATCAGACATTATCCGCATCTAAGCGCTGATCAGGCTGAACGTGTGATCTATGGACTCAGGGAATACTTCTCCATATGTAATATTGCAGGTAAGCGTATGGTTTCCATGCCATCACAGGTCGTTGATGTAGCCTGGCATGAGTTCATCCTGTTCACGCGTTCCTATGAGCTTTTCTGCAATAAGGGCCTGGGACGGTTTCTTCATCATACGCCGGCAGAGGCCATGTCTTCGCCACAGATTGCCCAGGAGGGCATTAAGCGAGCGTGGCGCCTTTCCTGTTTGCGAGAAGGCCTGGATCCTAAAAATACACTTGTATTACCAACACTGTTTGCCCTGGATACTGAGCTTCAGATCCCGGATGGTTTTCAGTATGTGATGAACTGTACCAATGCGGATGGTAAACAGGTGTACTGTGCCGGGCATATTGGCTGTGGTGGCGGTTGCAGTTCTGGCTGCGCAGGAGATTCAGGTTCGGGTGGCAGCAGCTGCGGAAGTGGCTGTGGCGGCGACTAAGGTAATTAACAGGGAGTAAAAGATGGAAGGTATGGGGATCATAGCGTTTCTGATCATTGGTGCCGTAGCTGGATGGCTGGCAGGAAAGATTATGCATGGCGGTGGCTTTGGCATTATAGGGAACATGGTTGTCGGTATTGTTGGTGCAGTCATCGGTGGATTTATTCTTGGCTTCGTGGGTATCACAGCCGGTGGCTGGATAGGCTCGATAGTGACAGCCACGATTGGTGCCCTGGTACTGCTGTTTCTGGTTGGATTAATCAAGAAGTCCTGACTGAGTAAAAAGCCCTGCCTTCGAGTAGTGGTAACCTTCGTGAAGCCAAATGTAATAGCCACTAAGCAATATGCCAGGTATCAAGATGACAAAACTTTCGCGTGCCCTAGAACACTTAAACAAGGAAGATTTCAGGTCCGTACTTGTCGAGGAACTGCTGGCGCTTGATAGTGGGACATTGCCGCTACACAAGGGGAGTAATCGAGGTGGTCCGATTGATGAGAGTAATCTGATGATCTCGGTGCTTGGTGTGGATGAGAGCGAACCTCGTGTCGATGTAAGAATTGGCGTTTTTTTTAACGAGATCATCTCGGGCGGTAGCTGCCTGGATGAAGATACATTAGAAAATGCTTATTGTGAGATCAGGGTCTCAATAAACCGGGAAAGTGCTGAAGTAGAATTCGAGGTGATGACTGATTGATCAGTCATTCATATAAAATTATCTGGAGAATTTACTAAATGAAAAAGCACTTTCTGGTTTTAGCGCTGCTGATGGTTTCCTTTGTATCCGCACCTGTGTTCGCTTCATCTCATGGTGGTAAAGGTCACGAAAAAGAGGACCATGGAAAACAGATGGAAGAGAAGGGCGACAAGGCTATGACCAAAGAAATGAAACAGGAGCAGAAGAAGTCCCAGGAAAAGATGAAGAAGTCTGGCGAATAAACCCTGTCTTTCATGAGGCCCGCAGTATGATCTGCGGGCTTTATAAATCAGCTTAATGGGGAGCAAAATGAAATATTCACATGGTAGTTTTCTTTTAAT
>JAAUXZ010025169.1_pt1 | contig 25592 bp, 20 predicted proteins | sample 7278131 | NCBI WGS metagenome assembly JAAUXZ01 (sample SAMN14350119, study PRJNA611818) | marine sediment metagenome | isolation source: surface marine sediment (3m) | place: French Polynesia: Moorea | collected 2018-08 | reverse complement strand
GTCAGTGACGTCCTCGAGATTGTCCCGCAGGATCCCGGGCGGTAGGTCATTGACGGATTCGCCGGTTTCTTCACTGAGTTCGATCAGGTTGCCGGAGATCTGTTTGATTTTCCTTTCCAGCACTTTGACCTGCATGTTGGTCTGGTGAATCTTGTCGACTAACGAGTGCATGTCCTGCGATATCCTGGTTAGATGACCGCCTGTTTCGGTAATACTGTCTTCAGTGGTGCGGGAGTTACCGACTCCCGTTTTGGATTTTTGGACAACCACGGAAAAGCCGCCATGCAGACTGTCGAAGGAAAACAAAGCCAGGGTGAGAACTGCGATCAGGAGCAGGCTGAGAAATATGCCTCCCCCCAGTAGTTTCATTCTAATGCTCATCGATAACCTCATCCGTCATCAAGTCGGTGCTCAATTCGTTCCAGAGCTTCGGATCAAAAGTCGGCGGTACGTGGCAAGGATGCCTGGCGAAAACCTACTGTTACGGTGATTTGGCCGCTTCTTTTTCATACATGCCGACGGCCTTGTTCATCTCTCGGAGCAGCGGCAGGTTGGTCTTGGCCAGTACCTCGATTTTTCCTGTGAGAATCTCCTTGGTTTTATAGTCTGAGCCGTACTCGACGATCGGTTTGAACTGGGTCCAGAGTCTGTTGACCACACTCAGTTGATCACGGATGTGTTGGGGGTCGGTGCCTGGTAGCCCTAGGGTGTCATCACCATCGAGTAGGCCCTTCAAGGTTCGCTCGAAAAGGCTGTAGGTTTCCAACAGGGCCAGTTTGTTGTCTTCCCGTTCGTGTCCGTATGCGACGAGGAGAAACTCTTTGCTCATTTTCTGCGTGAGCATCCGTTGTTTACCCGCAAGATTGATGGTGGCGGCGAGTCCAGGGGCCGCCTTGAGTCCGCCTTTTTTTGCGTCCTTTTCATACAGGCCGACGGCCTTGTTCATCTGTTTGAGCAGCGGCAGGTTGATCCTGGCTACCAAGGCGACCTGTTCATTGGTGACCGTCTTGCTGTCCAGGATCTGTTTGACCACAGGGTAAAAGTCTGTCCAGATCGCATCGATCTTGTCCAGCTGTCGCAGGATACGGCCGCTCGAGGTCGGGGGTAGGCGTAGTTCCTTGCTACCATCCCGTAATCCCTTCAAGGTCTTGTCAAAGAGCGCGGATGTCTTGGTCAGGTTGGTCAGGTTTTTCTGCTTATCCACATCCAGGGCAATCAACAGGATTTCTTTGCTCATTTTTTGTGTGAGCATGCGTTGTTTTCCAGACAGGTTCAGTACCACGCCGTACTCTGCTGAACTGGGGCCCTCTGCAATTACAGGCGTGGGTGCAAGCAGCAGCATTGAGAGAAAGACAATGATAAATCCTGTGTGAAAAGTGAGTTTATGCCGCTGGGTGATACGCATATGACCGGGGCTCCTGTGTGAAATCGAAACGGACAGTTGTGGTGACTTTCAGGTGATGTACTGAACACTCACTGCATGGCGGCAGTGTCTGAAATGACTTTAATGTCTAATCCGCCAGCGATGGGGAATTTCTTCACGAAACTGTGTGGGCTGTTCGAGCTGCTCTGCAAGGCTTGGTTAATCATGCAAATCCGGCAGCTTGCCCTTGACTCTTGACATTTTGTCCCTATTATTAGCACTCAAATTTGGTGAGTGCTAACAGACTCACGGGGTTTTATTCGAGACATTTAAATAAGTAATCAGGAGAAATCAGTAGATGAATATTCGTCCGCTGCACGATCGTGTGATTGTTCGTCGTATGGAAGAAGAGCGCACCAGCCCAGGTGGGATAGTGCTCCCCGATGCTGCAACTGAGAAGCCGGTGCAGGGTGAGATCCTGGCTGTCGGCAACGGCAAGGTCAACGAAAAAGGCGAGGTCCGCCCGCTGGATGTGAAGGTCGGTGACAAAGTGCTGTTTGGTAAGTACTCAGGTACCGAAGTCAAAGTTGGCGGTGAAGAGGTCCTCGTGATGCGCGAAGAAGACATCATGGGCGTCATAGAGGGCTGAACCGAGCACTGATAACGGGATCAGCAGCAGGCAGTTGCTGTTGATAGGCGATTTTCTCTCATTCCTAAGGAATTTATTCAATGACTGCAAAAGAAGTTAAGTTTTCCGATGACGCCCGCACACGCATGATCGCGGGCGTGAATATCCTGGCCAATGCCGTAAAGGTGACCCTCGGACCCAAGGGGCGCAACGTCGTGCTGGAGAAATCCTTTGGCGCACCCACTGTCACCAAGGATGGCGTCTCCGTCGCCAAAGAGATCGAATTGGCGGACAAATTTGAGAACATGGGCGCGCAGATGGTCAAAGAGGTCTCGTCTCAGACCTCGGATGTAGCCGGTGACGGTACCACCACGGCCACCGTGTTGGCGCAGGCCATGGTGCGCGAGGGCCTGAAGGCGGTGGCCGCCGGTATGAACCCGATGGATCTGAAGCGCGGTATCGATAAGGCGGTGGTTGCGACTGTCGAAGAGCTGAAGAAGATCTCCCGGCCCTGCTCCGACGACAAGGAGATCGCCCAGGTCGGTACCATCTCGGCCAACTCTGATGAGAGCATCGGCAACATCATCGCCGAGGCGATGCAAAAGGTGGGCAAGGAAGGCGTCATCACCGTGGAAGAGGGTTCCGCGCTGGAAAACGAGCTGGATGTGGTCGAAGGCATGCAGTTCGACCGTGGCTATCTCTCACCCTATTTCGTGAACAATCAGCAGAACATGTCTGCCGAACTGGAAGACCCCTATGTGCTGCTGCACGACAAGAAGATCTCCAACATCCGTGATCTGCTGCCCGTGCTCGAGGCGGTGGCCAAGGGTGGCAAACCCCTGCTGATCATCGCCGAGGACGTCGAGGGCGAGGCCCTGGCCACCCTGGTGGTCAACAACCTGCGCGGCATAGTCAAGGTTGCGGCAGTCAAGGCCCCAGGATTCGGCGACCGCCGCAAGGCCATGCTGCAGGACATCGCGATTCTGACCGGTGCCACCGTGATCTCCGAAGAGGTGGGCCTGTCCCTGGAGAAAGCCGGTCTGCAGGAGCTGGGTACGGCAAAGAAGATCATCATCACCAAGGAAGAGACCACCGTCATCGACGGCGCCGGCGCCGAGAACGATATCAAGGCACGGGTCGAGCAGATCCGTGCGCAGATCGAAGAGACCTCTTCCGACTACGACCGTGAAAAGCTGCAGGAGCGGGTGGCCAAGCTGGCCGGCGGTGTGGCGGTGATCAAGGTCGGTGCCGCCACCGAAGTGGAGATGAAAGAGAAGAAAGCCCGAGTCGAAGACGCTCTGCATGCGACCCGTGCTGCAGTGGAAGAAGGTGTGGTGCCCGGCGGTGGCGTGGCTCTGGTGCGTGCCTTGCAGGCGCTGGGTGATCTCAAGGGTGACAATCACGACCAGGACGTGGGCATCACCATCGGCCGTCGCTCCATGGAGGAGCCACTGCGCCAGATCGTTGCCAACGCCGGTGGCGAGGCATCGGTGGTGCTGAACAAGGTGGAAGAAGGCACCGGTAACTACGGTTTCAATGCCGCCACCGATGAGTACGGCGACATGGTCGAGATGGGTATACTGGATCCCACCAAAGTGACCCGTTCTGCCTTGCAGAATGCGTCTTCCGTGGCCGGTCTGATGATCACCACCGAGTGTATGGTGGCGGAAGAGGCGAAGGAAGAGCCTCCGGCCCCACCAATGGGCGGCGACATGGGCGGCATGGGCGGCATGGGCGGCATGATGTAGTCCCGTCAACCCGGTCCGCTCGCTTGCTGAAAACCCCGCACCTCCAACAGGTGTGGGGTTTTTTCGTTCAGGACCGAAGTCAGCAGATCCCTGAGAGGTTGTCGAGATATGCGTGATCGAGAGGCTTGGCAATCCTCTCAATTTATATCTACACAGGTCGCTATCAAGCTGTAGCTGAATGCTCCTCGCCGGAGTATCGGTTGCAATCGCCTATCTGTGCAGAACAGGAGGTCGTTCTTAGCTACAAGGAGAAGCTGCATGTTTCGTAATTTCACCATCTCACTGCGGTTCATCGTAACCACCGTGGTCTCTGTGATTCTCATCCTGTCCCTGACCCTGCTGACTGCCTACCAGCGCATGAGTGACATCCTCTATTCGGCAGAAGAGTTGGAGATGAACGAAATCTTCGAAAACATCATGTCGCTGGTCAAAGCCGAAGGGCGTCTCGCTCAGTCGATGAGTGCCTTGGTGGCCGGTATGCCTCAGGTGCAGGCGGCCTTCGATGCCGGTGATCGGGAGGCCTTGCAGGCATTCTTCGCAGCAGGCTTCCCACTGATGAAAGAAAAGTACGGAGTGCGACAGTTTCAGTTTCACACGCCTCCTGCCACATCATTTTTACGCGTCCACAAGTGGGAGAAATTTGGCGATGATCTGTCCTCGTTCCGACAGACCGTGGTCGAAACCAATCGTGCCAGAGCGCCCGTCAGTGGGCTGGAAGTCGGTGTCGCCGGCCTCGGGGTGCGTGGCGTATCGCCGGTCATCCATGCCGGGCGACACCTCGGATCGGTCGAGTTCGGTATGTCGTTCGGGCAAAGCTTTTTCGATGTCTTCTCCAAGGAGCATGGTGTGGACCTCGTGCTCTACATCGACCGTAACGGCGCCATGGAACCCTTTGCCTCGACCTTGGAAGATGTTCAGTTGCTCGACACTGCACAGTTGAGAAGCATTATGCAATCCTCATCCCTGTTCATGCGTACAGAATTCCGGGGTACGCCGGTTGCAGTGTTTGCCGAAGAGGTCAAGGATTTTTCCGGCAAGCCCATCGGCGTGTTAATGGTTGCCAAAGACCGTTCCAGCTATGCCGAGGCATTTTTTGATTTGGCGATCTGGATCCTTTTATTGGGTCTGGTTGCAGTGGGAATCACTGCGCTAGTGGTGTGGCTGATCAGTCGCAGTGTGTCGCAACCCATCAAGCAGGCGGCCCTGGCGATGGAGGGCATAGCCTCATTGGGAGGAGACCTTTCGGTGCGCATGGAGGTGACGGGTAAAGATGAGATAGCCAGGCTGTCGGCCGCCTACAACCGTTTTGCAGATAAAACCGAAAGCATGGTCAAGCAGGTCACGCGAACCGTAACGGATATGGATATGCGAGTATCCGAGCTGTCGAACTTGGCCGAACAGACCAATGCGGGGGTCAACAATCAGCATCAGCAAACCACTCAAGTCGCCACCGCGGTGACCGAGATGTCGGCAACCGTCCGTGAAGTCGCGGAGAACAGCACGCATACCGCGGAAGCGGCGAATCGCGCGGATCAGCAGGCGAATGCCGGTCGCAGTGTGGTGCGCACCTCGGTGGAGAGTATCAATAAATTGGCCACCGAGGTGGGGGAGGCGGCCGGTATGGTGCGGCAAGTGGAGGAAGACAGTGAGCGTATCGGTTCGGTACTGGGTGTGATCCGGGGGATTGCGGATCAAACCAATCTGTTGGCCCTGAATGCGGCCATCGAGGCCGCCCGTGCGGGTGAGCAAGGGCGGGGATTTGCCGTGGTGGCGGATGAGGTGCGGACCCTGGCGCAGCGGACTCAGGACTCCACCGAGGAGATACAGGAAATGATCGAGAGTCTGCAGCGGGGGGTGAACGGCACGGTGAGTATCATGGCGGTGGGTCAGCAACAGGCGGCGGAGAGTGTCGAGCAAGCCAACCAGGCGTTGCTCTCCCTGGATGAAATCACCCAGGCAGTGGACAGCATCAGCAGCATGAGCGCACAGATCGCCACGGCAGCGGAAGAACAGAGTGCGGTCGTGGAGGATATCAACCAGAGTGTATCGGAAATCACCCTGGTGGCGGACAAGACTGCCTCCGATTCGGCGAAGAGCGCGGAGTCGAGTGGCTCGATGGCGGAAAATATCGAGCAATTGATCGAGATGCTGAGTCATTTTCGTACTGATGACAGCCATGGACTGGAATTGATGCGCGCCAAGTCGGCGCATCTGATGTGGAAGACCAAGGTGCGCGGCTTTCTCGATGGCCGGGTGTCACTGGATGAGCGCAGTGCCTTTTCACATCATCACTGCGGTCTCGGGCAGTGGATGGATGCGGTGGGACGCATAGAGTTTAAGCATATCCCGGAAATGAGTGAGATCGAGGCCCCGCATCGCGAATTACACGAGACGATAAAGCGTATCCATGACTTGAAGCAGCAGGGCAGGATCGACCAGGCGGAGCGTGAGTATGAAAAGATCGGAACCCTTTCACAGAAAATCGTCACCTTGATCGGGGAGATCGATCGAAAGATCCATTGAGCCGCCGTCTCCCCCTGTTAGAAGTCTGCAGGGCGGTTTTATCGCCGGAGACTTCAGGGGATAATGCTGTGTTGATTAATTTGCGTGATGCACAGTTCGGAGGGCTTCATGTCGCTGACATCCAAGGTTGAGGCGTTGTGGTCGGATTGGTGTGAGCGGGCCCAGTCAGCTGGAGTCAAACCGCCGTCACAGTCTGCTCTCGCGACCCTCGAGTTGCCGCGGGTTTGGGAGGCCAGCAATTATGTGGTGCAATCCTGCAGCCGCGACCTCGATTTGCTGCCCAGGCTGCTGGAAACCCGGCACCTGTCCACCGCCTACCGGGCTGGGGACATGGCGGAACAGTTGGCCGTCTGGTTGGCGGAGGTAGCTGATGAGGCCGACCTGGCCAAGCGACTGCGACGTTTCCGGCGATATCAGATGGTCCGCATCATCTGGCGCGACCTCGCCACTTGGGCACCCCTCGCCGAGACCCTGGAAGACCTCTCCGAACTCGCCGATGTGACGATCGGGCAAGCCCTCGACCGCCTGTATGCCTGGACCTGCGATGAACTGGGTACACCGCGCAATTCACAAGGCGAGGCACAAGGCCTGGTGGTCATCGGTATGGGCAAGCTGGGGGCGAGGGAGCTCAACCTCTCCTCCGATATCGATCTCATCTTCGCCTACCCCGAGGCGGGTTCCACCGATGGTGTGCGCGCCAAGACCAATGAGCAGTTCTTCATCCGTCTCAGTCAGCGACTGGTGCAGGCCCTGGACAACGTCAATCCGGAGGGTTTCGTATTTCGGGTCGATACGCGCCTGCGTCCGTTCGGCAATGCCGGGCCTCTGGCCATGAGTTTCGATGCCATGGAGAGTTACTACGAGTCCCAGGCCAGGGAGTGGGAGCGCTATGCCATGATCAAGGCGCGGGTGGTGGCCGGCGAGACCAAGTCGGGGGCACAGCTGATGCATATGCTGCGCCCCTTCGTCTACCGGCGCTATCTGGATTTCGGTGCCATCGAGTCCCTGCGGGACATGAAGCTGATGATCAGCAAGGAGCTGCACAAGAAGGGCATGGCTGCCAACGTCAAACTCGGACCCGGTGGAATCCGCGAGATCGAGTTCATCGGCCAGGCCTTCCAGCTGATTCGCGGCGGACGTGACAAGGCGCTGCAGATCCGCCCCATCCTGCCTGTCCTGTCGATCCTGGAGGAGCGCGGGATTCTGCCCGAGTTTGTACTGCGGGAGCTTACCCAAGCTTACGAATTTCTGCGTCTGGTGGAGAACCGCATCCAGGCCTGGGCGGACAAGCAGACCCATCTGCTGCCGGCTGACGATGATGGCCGGCTGAGGTTGGCCAGGTCCATGGGCTTCAGCGATTGGCAGGGGTTTGTGGCGGTCCTGGAGGAACACCGGCAAAACGTGCAGAACCATTTTGATATGTTGTTTGCCGCGCCACAGGCCGTTGGCGATCAAGAGGTCCAGCAGTTGACGGCGGTCTGGCAGGATAGCCTGGACCGGGACGATGCACTGGAGGCCCTGTACAATGCAGGATTCAGTGATGCGGCGGATGTGCTTCGACAACTGGAGCGGTTCCGCGCTAGCCATGCCTGTCGCGCGTTGGGGACCAAGGGGCGGGAGCGGCTCAATCAATTGATGCCGATGTTGCTGGAAGCGGTCAGTCAGGTGGAGAGTGGCGAGCATGCACGCACCAGTCTCTCCGGTGCAGGCGCGAGAGACAGCCAGGCATTGATCCGGGTGCTGGATCTGCTGGAGTCGATCGCCCGGCGCACGGCCTATATCGCCCTGTTGGTGGAGAATCCCATCGCCCTGTCACAGCTGGTGCGACTGAGCAGTATGAGCCCTTGGATCTCCCGGTTGTTGACCCGGCATCCGATCCTCTTGGACGAGCTGCTCGATCCGCGCCGGCTCTACTCACCTTTGCAACGCAGTGAGCTGGAACGTGAACTCGATACCCAGATGAGGGGGCTGGCCGAGGATGACCTGGAAAACCAGATGGAAGGGTTGCGCCTGTTTGCCCAAAGCAATCTGCTGCGCGTCGCGGCGGCGGACATCACCGAGCAGATCCCATTGATGGTGGTGAGTGACTATCTCACGGAGATCGCCGAGACGGTCATTACTCAGGTGATACGCCTGGCATGGCGGGAAGTGAGTCGCCGACATGGTCGACCCCCTGGTTTGGAGGAGGGAGAGACGGGGCTGGCGGTAGTCGGCTACGGAAAGTTGGGGGGTATCGAGCTGGGTTATGGCTCGGATCTGGATATGGTGTTTCTCCACGGCATCGACAACCCGTTCGCCACCACTGATGGGGAGAAACCGATCGCAGTGGATGTCTTTTATGCGCGGATGGCCCAGCGCATGATCCATCTGTTCACAACCCGGACGCCCTCGGGCATCTTGTACGAGGTGGACATGCGGCTACGCCCCAACGGCAACTCCGGCATGATGGTCAGTTCTATGCAGGCCTTCGAGAGCTATCAGACGCAGAATGCCTGGACCTGGGAGCATCAGGCCCTGGTCAGGGCGCGCGTGGTGGGGGGGGATGCCCGGGTGGATGCCCGATTCGAGGCGGTGCGTCGTGAAATCCTCGCTGCCAACCGTGATCCGCAAACGCTGCGTACCGAAGTGGTGAAGATGCGCGAGAAGATGCGCGCCAGTCTGGACAAGAGCAAGCCGGGTGAATTTGATCTGAAGCAGGGGGTTGGCGGTATCGTAGATATTGAATTTATGGTTCAATACTGGGTTTTGCGCTGGGCGTTTGAACAGCCCGATCTGTTGGGTTGGACCGATAACATCAGGCTGCTGGAAACTCTATCGAAGCTAGGTCTGTTGACCGGCGATATCGCCGAGCGGCTGATGGAGGCTTACCGGTCCTTACGGGCGGCATACCACCGGAGCGCCCTGCAGGATCGACCGGCGCTGTTGGATGATCAATTGCTGATCGATGAACGAAATCTGGTCAGGGGCTTCTGGCGCGAGGTCATGGAAGAGCACTGAGTGGCTAGACGCCCCTTCAATGAACCAATGTAGATAGACGAGAGACAGACCGATGATAGCGACTATGGCGGATCGTGACGGGGTGATCTGGCTGGACGGTGAGATGGTGCCCTGGCGCGAGGCGAAGACCCATGTGCTCACCCACACCCTGCATTACGGCATGGGCGTATTCGAGGGTGTGCGCGCCTACCATGCGGAACAGGGCACCGCCATCTTCCGTCTCGAAGAGCACACCGATAGGCTGTTTCGCTCCGCGCATATCCTGGGGATGGCGATGCCTTATGACCGGGAGACCCTGAACCAGGCCCAGTTGGCGGCGGTCAGGGAGAATCACCTGGATTCCGCTTATATCCGTCCCATGTGCTTCTATGGTTCCGAAGGTATGGGGCTGCGTGCCGACAATTTGCGGGTCCACTGCATGGTGGCGGCTTGGGAGTGGGGTGCCTATCTGGGGGCGGAGAACATGGAGAAAGGGATCCGCATCCGGGTTTCGTCCTTTACCCGTCATCACGTTAACATCACCATGTGTCGGGCCAAGGCGAACGGGAATTACATGAACTCCATGTTGGCGCTGAAAGAGGCGTTGGATGGCGGTTATGACGAGGCCCTGCTGCTGGATGCGGAAGGCTATGTGATGGAGGGTTCGGGAGAGAACATCTTCATTGTGCGCGAGGGGGTGATCTATACACCGGACCTGACCTCCGCCCTGGATGGCATCACGCGTAAGACGGTCATCGAGCTGGCCGACGAACTGGGCGTTCCGGTCGTGGAGAAGCGCATCACCCGGGATGAGGTCTATATCGCCGATGAGGCCTTCTTTACCGGAACGGCGGCGGAGGTGACGCCGATCCGCGAGGTGGACAACCGGAGCATCGGCAGTGGATCCCGGGGGCCGGTCACCGAGCGTCTGCAACAGCTCTACTTCGATCAGGTGCATGGCCGACGGGAGACTCACCCGGAATGGCTGGCGCAGGTATGAGTTTTCTGAAGGCTGTGAAGTAAGCCATCCCTGATTTTCTCAGAGCACGGAAACGCACAATGCGATTTTTTCGTTTCCTTCATTTTCAACCGCCTGTAGCGGTCGCAAATGGTGATACAACCCGGTATCACTGGATTGTCTGATTTGCACAGATTATCCTTACAAAGTTAGGAGTGAGGTCCATGTCCCAAGCCAATGCCGAAATTCCAGAACAGGAGATCATCAAGGTCAGTCGTAACGACCTGCCCCTGAGCTGCCCGCGGGTGGGAGATTCCGTGGCGATGCTGCATCCCAAGGTCTATCTGCCTATCGAAAAGAGTGGTACGGCAACCTGTCCCTATTGCGGTGCCTGCTATCAACTGACGGATTGACTCAATCGTCGAAGCGGTAGCCAAAGGCGTCGATATCCCGGTTGAAGGCATTGCCCACCAGTTCGGCGAGCTCAGCACTATAATAGCTGCGGTAATCCTTTTTTCGGTCATTGGCCCTGCGTTTGTGGGGCAGGCGCAGATGCTCCACTCCGATCTTCCCGCAGATCTGCTGAAAGTCCTCCGCCAGGGCTTCGTAGTGACCGATAAAATCCACCTGTAGATTACCCTGCAGGTCGGTCAGATAGTCCAGCTGTGACTGGATCGAGGTGTCGATGTGGTACTGATAAGGCCGCTCCGGGTCCAACTTCCAATGGATGAACTGTTCGAAGTCCTGAATCTGCGTCATCAGGTGGGGCCGTTCCCGGCGGATGTGGTGATAGGAGCTGACCTGCAGGTCCCAGGGATTGCGCACGATGGCGAATTTGAAGAGCCCGTTGAAGAATGTCTCGGGGAGCATCTCCTTGGCCGCGACGATGCGCGCATGGCGAGGGAACTTGCTGCCAATCCGATGTCCGGAAAGGTGGCTCAGGCGGGAGCAGAGAAACTGTGGGTAGTACCAGGGGTCACGCCAGCGTAGTGGTTGTAATGCCGCCCGGACACTGGTGCCGCCGGTCTTCGCGATGTGTACGAACAGGAAATTGTACTTGATCGATAGCAGCATCAGATGGATTCCAAGTCTAAGATTCTAAGGTAGTTGTGGGCGCTGGTGTCCACAGTGTATTCCGACACGGCCTGCCGCAGACTGCCGCCGTCGGGCGGGGTATCGAGGATCCGCGCCATGGCAGAGGCCAGGGCCCGCCAGTCACCGACCGGCACCAGCGGGGCGACCCGTCCCCCCTGGAGGATCTCCGCAGGTCCGCTGGGGCAGTCGGTGGCGACCACCGGCCTGCCCAGGGCCATGGCCTCGGTAAGTACATTCGGTGAACCCTCCCAACGGGAGGAGAGCACGAACAGGCTGCAACGGGCCATGTAGGCATATGGGTTGTTGCTGAAACCGGGCAGTGCCATGTCCTTTAAGACGCCCAACTCAGTGGCCAACTGCTGTAAGCTTTCTTTTTGTCTCCCGTCACCCAGGATGATCAGGCGGCAGACATGGGTTTCCCGAAGTTTGGCGAAGGCGCGCATCAGGGTGGCGAAATCCTTCTGGATGGTCAATCGTCCCGCCCCCAGGATGACCGGTATTTGGGGGTCGCTGAGCCAGGGGTGGGGTGGTGCCTGGTGGGCCAGTTCGGGGAGCCGCGGCGTCAGGACCGGATTGCGCACCACACTCACCCGTTCGGAATCGATGCCTGAAACAGCGAGGATGTCTTGTTTGACCCCGGTGGAAACCGCGATGATCTGATCGATCTGTGGATAGAGCAGACGGATCGGCAGCCCTCTGAGCCAGCGCTTCAATTGCGACCGATGGGCCAAAGCCGCCGTTAGATTGGTGCCCAGCCTGACGACAATGCGGGTCTCGATACCGGCGAGCAGTCTGGCGAGCACTGCCAGGCGTCCGGCCCGATCCTTGGCCACCAGCATACGCGCGGGTCGAGTCGTGCGCAGATAGCGGATCAATGGCAGCAGACTGGTGACCGTATGTCGGCTGCCAAGCTCGATGACCTGAACCGTCGGATCGATTTCATCCAGGTGGCGGCTGCGGGTGCGGATCAGCACCAGGTGGATCTTCAGCCCCCGTGCGGCAAAGGCATTCACCAGGTTGAGCAGCATGCGCTCCACACCGCCTTCACCGGAGAAGGAAGCGAGTACGGCCAGATCCGGGCGTGGGCGATTCACGCTTTGCCGATCCAGTCAAGAGGATTCTCCCGGCTGTTGGGGAGGCTGCCGGGCGAATCGATGAACAGTCGATGCCAGATGGCGAACTGCATCAGGCCGTATAATTCCCGCGCCGCGCTACCCTTCGACCTCTGCTCCCGCACCAGCATGTCTACCCCGTGGGGATCGAACCACTCCCGAATCGCCGGATTGGCAATCAGCTGCTGGCCTAGCCTGGAGAGAAACCGACCCGAAAGCCACTCACCAATCGGTACGTGAAAACCTCGTTTGGGTCTGAACAGGTGCGCTTTGGGCAGATGCTGCTCCGCCCAGTGTTTAAGAAACCACTTACCCTGATGACCGTGCAATTTCAGCCAGTCGGGCAGAGCGAGGCCGAACTCCACCACCCGATGATCGAGCATCGGCACTCTTGCCTCCAGGCCGAAGGCCATGGTGATGCGGTCTGCCTTGACCAACAGGTTGTCGGGTAGAGCGGTGACCAGATCGGTGTATTGACGTTTCGCACAGACCGACCAATCGGGGCGGGCGTTCTGATAGGCCTGCCTGAACGGGGTGCGGGTCTGCGCCAGGCAGAGCTGCAGAGGTGGCGAGAAGACCTGGCGTGGGTAGTTGCCACGCCAGTGGCCACGGGTGCGAAAACCGCCGGTGCCAGGGCGCAGCAGAGACTTGATGCGATCTTCGAAAGTCCGTCGATATCGCCGATAGCCGGCAAAGACCTCGTCACCTCCTTCGCCGGTGAAGATCACCTTGAGGGATCGGGCGGCCGTTTCCGAGAGGGCGGCCAGGGGCAGTGCGGCGTAGTCCCGCATCAGGTCGTCGCAGGCCCAGGTGGTATGCACCAGGCGCTCGAACAAGTCATCCGCACCCAACTCGAGTCGCTCATGCCGGGTGGCGAAGCGTTCCGCCAGCTGACTCGCGCTGTCCAGCTCATCCTGCATCCTGCTGTCGCGAAAACCGACGGAAAAGGTCTGGATCGGTTGATCCTGCCAACGTTCCAGCATGGCCAGCAGGACGGCGGAGTCGACCCCGCCAGAGAGAAACAAGCCATAAGGTACATCCGAACGAATGTGTTCTTTGAAGACCTGGCGGAACAGGCCGTTGAATTCCTCCCGGGCCTGGGGAATATGGGTTCGACGCGGCGCCGCCTGCTGGGGCTGCCAGTAAATCTGCCGGGTGATCTGCAGATTCCGGTCGATGCTCAAGGCCTCACCGGGCAGCAACCGTTCGATACCCTGAAAGATCGTCTCCCGACCCGTGATGAACTGATTCTGCAGAAAGTCCGCCAGTGCCTGAGGGCGGATCTGCGGGGTCTGGGGCAGCTGCGGCAGCAGGGCCTTGAGCTCCGAGGCGAAGATAAAGCGGTCCGGAAGTCGCGCATAGTAGAGGGGTTTGATGCCCAGACGGTCACGGGCGAGCAACAGGCGACCCTGATCGACATCCCACAGGGCGAAGGCAAACATACCATTGAGTCGCTTCAGTCCCTCGACTCCCATGCGCTGGTAGACCGTCAGGATCGATTCGCAGTCGGAGTGGGTCTGATAGTCAGCGCCCTGCGCCTCCAGCTCAAGACGCAGTTCCGGATGGTTGTAGATCTCTCCGTTCGCCACCAGAGCGAGTCTGCCGTGATTGGCGAACAGGGGTTGGTCGCCACCGCTCAGGTCGATGATGGAAAGACGGGTATGGGCCAGACCGAGCGGTCCGTCACAGTGGATGCCGGTGGCATCAGGTCCCCGGTGTGCCAGGCTTCTGGCGAAAGCTTCGAGGATTTCAGGGGTGACAAGATGCTTTTTCAGCAAGAGTCCGGCGATTCCGCACATCTCAGGTTTTCCTATGCGGAGAATCGTGCTGGAGCCATGAGCCTGCTGTCTTGGTTGCCAAGTGATCGTGCGTCAAAGATTGTCGTCTGGTCGTGTGCAACCGCAAGAGCGGCCTGTGGCAGGAGGTCGTGGTGATACATCCGCGATTGCCGCTCTCTGCGATCCGGGAACATCAGATGCCATTATGACGTATTTTTTTTAGTCTTTGTAACAGATATTTGCCGGCGCCGAATGGGTAGGCAATGCTAAAAAGCAGCCGGTTACCCAGCTCGTTGACTTGGCGTTTGAAGGGTGTACCGCATAACAGCGATAGATAGACATAACGGCGTGCGGCTGACAGACGGCTGCGCAACGAGTAGTAGCGTCGATGTTCATTCAGAATCTCCAGATAGAACTGTCGGTAACCGCACGGATTGCGGGTCTTTTTATCACCCCAGGCCTTGGTGATTCCGTCATCCCGATACTCTTTGTACTGGAGCACCTGGTTGATATGGAGAAACGTATAGTGACGGGCGATTCGGCTCCAGACTGTGGACGGCGGGACATGCTTCTCACCGGGAAAACGCGGAAAGGGATATTTTCTCAAGACAGATGTCTTGATCGCATTCAGTTTGTCGCCTTTGACCCCATGTGTCTGACGCATTGCCAAATAATTGCTCCACATCTCGTCTTGCGGATAGGCGCTGCCGAGCAGTTCACCGGTTTCCAGATCGGCGCTCAGCCCCTCGATTCCGGCACATCCCGGAGTGTCTTTGATCTGCTGCCAGTAATGTCGCAGGGTCGCCAGGGTATTCTCTGCCAACAGATCATCCGAATTGAGCAGGACTGTGAGTTCTCCACGGGCGTGCCGCAGCATGCTATTGTGGGCCGCCGTTTTACCCTGATTGGGCTGAAAGAGGTATTTGACCGGGAAGCCGACGCTCTGCTGCCATTGCATGATCAGATTATGGGTGTCGTCGTTCGAGCCGTCGTCCACGATCACCACTTCGATGTCGTCATCCTGTTGAGCGGTGATGCTGTCCAGGGTGCGAGGCAGGATATCGGCCCGATTGAAGGTGGGGATGAAGATCGAGAAAAGTGGCATCAGTCCAGACGACCGGTCAATTGCTGAAAGAGTGCGAGATAGTCGGCAACCCGCGCCTGCACCGAGAAGGCCTGAGCCCGTGCTTGCAGGATTGCAGGGGGCAGCGGATCTGTCAGGACCTGTTTGATGCCGGAGGTCAGTGCCATGACATCACCGACCGGCACCAGCGGGCCGAATTCGCCATGATTCAGGATCTCTGCGGGACCGCTGGGACAATCCGTTGAAACCACTGGCGTGCCCTGGGCCAGAGCCTCTGCGAGTACATTGCCGAATCCCTCCCAAACGGAACTCATGACAAGCGCATCGGCCTGGCGCATATAACAGTAGGGATTGTCTTTGAAACCCGCGAGATCAATGCGACCGGTGAGAGCCAGTTTGTCGATCAGGTATAGGAGCTGATCTCTGAGTCTGCCTTCACCCAAGACGATGAGGCGAACATCTTGCGTTTCTTGTAACGCTGCCAATGCCTTGAACAGGGTCGAGTAGTCTTTCTGCTCTTCGAGGCGTCCGATACTGAGCAGCACCTTACCGCTGTGCTCGAAAAAAGGGTGGTGACAGGTCTCCATACCTTTGGCAACGATCCGTTCGTCGACCACCGCATTGTGGATCGAATCCGCTTTGTGCGGTTGCAGGCCCCAGTTGCGTACCAGATCGTCTGCGAGATCACGCGATACACCGATCGTCCGGTCGGCGACCGTGAGTGTCAGGCGTAGGGTCAGGGTGCGTTTGAGGCGTTTGCTGGGTGAGAGTGAGCTGAGGGTCTTGCTCATGTTTTCCCGGATCGTCATCACCCACTTACAGTTGACGCGCGCCAGCGGTAGGGCGCAGGCAACCGCGGTGTTGTAACGATAACCGGCGCTGAGAATGATATGGGGCGCTCGATTCTTGAGATAGACCAGCAGCTTGGTGTACAGCTTGAGCTTGTTGTTCCCCAGGTTGATGATTTCGATGGATGAGTCGAGTCGCGGATGGGTCAGTGTTCTGTCAGGCGGTGCACTGACCAGGATGTGGACCTCTTGACCGCATCGTTGAAACTCGTTGCTCACGTTGAGCAGCCAGGTAGTGATCCCACCATGTCCACCTGCGCGGTGTAGAAAGGGGGTGAGTATGGCGATCTTCAAGATGATTGAACCTGGTTTGAGAGAGCAGAGCCGGAACCGCTGTCGATGCCCATTGCATGCAAATACTCATCCGTCGCAAGACTGACGGTATAGGGTTTAGCCGCCTGCCTCAGCCTATGGGACGTAATCGGTCGGTTCAGCATATCCTCGATCGCGATCGCCATGGCGCGATGATCGCCAACGGGCACCAGAGTACCATACTCGCCGTTGGCCAGGATCTCCGCCGGACCGCTGGGGCAGTCGGTCGAGACGACGGGTGTACCCATGGCAAGTGCTTCGGCCAATACCAGGGGCATCCCTTCCCAGCGTGATGTGAAGGCGAAGACGTCGGCATGTGCCATCCATGCATGGGGTGAGCGGACAAATCCCGGGAGTAAAAAGTCATCACTGACCCCCAATTCCCTGGCCAGAGACAACAGTCGTGTATGCTGCTTACCCCGGCCCAGGATGATCAGACGGCAGTTGCGTCTGCTTCGCAATTCGGCAAATGCTCGCAAAAGAGTCGGGAAGTCTTTGCGTGAGCCCAACTCTCCGGCACTCAGAATAATGGGTGATTGATCTTGAAACCAAGGGTGATCCGGTGCTTCTGGGGTTCTCGTGAGTAACCGATCTGGAATAATCGGGGTATGAACGACCTGGATGTGGTTTCGTGGGAGGCCACTGAAGGCCGTCATGTCGTCAGCTGCACCCTGCGACGGCACGATGACATTGTAGGCTGAGGGGTAGAGGTAGCGAATCGAGTGCCTTTGGATCCAGCGTTCCAACCGACCTCTTGAGGCAAGATCCACCGACAGCGTGGTGCCGGATCTCAAGACCACTCGGGTGTCCGTACGGGCAACGAGTTTGGCCAGCAGGGCGGTACGGTTGACCCGGTCCTTATCGGAGAGCATGACAGAGGGGCGTTCGCGTCGCAGATAGCGGACAAGTGCTGGCAGGGCGGTGTAGGTATGAGAGGTACCGAGATCAATGATGCGGAAGTTCTCGCTCTGAATGTCCAGGTGCGGGCCATGCTTGCGAACCTTCAATTGATCTACCCGATAACCTCGTGAGACTATCTCTGTGATGAGATTGGCCATTGCTCGATCTACGCCGCTGTGCCCGGAGGTGGCGAGAAAAAAGCAGATCTTGACGGGTTTCATTTACTTGACGGGATCAAGGATTTTCTTGGGTGGTGCGGTGCCATGCCGTTGAAACCTATCCTGAAAGGTCGTTTGTAGGTCCAGTCGGGGGATTATAGTACGATTGAATCGGTAATCCGCACCGAAACGGTGAAATTAATCAATAACCTTGTTGCATCAAGTCCGGCTGCCCCGAAGTTTTCATGATCACCAGGCTAGACGGATATGTACTAAATCCAGAATTTACGTTTGATCAGGGATGTTCTAGATGACGCGGGTCGTGCTGTGGTGGGGTAAGTTCGATGCTGAATATTCACGCAATCGGATTATCCACAAGGCCTTTGAATCAATGGGTTGGAGCATTTGCAGTTTCAAGCCCAGGAATAGCCGAATGGCCGTCCTTGAAGCGCTCCTGCGGCGTATCACAACGCCCGATCTGGTGTTCGTGCCGAGTTTCTGTCAATGGGATATACCGGGCGCCCATCGATTTTGCCAGATCAGAAAACGGCCCTTGATGGTCGATCCGCTGATCAGTCTTTATGATACCCGCATCTTCGAGAGGAGAGCCCTGGCGTTCGGCAGTCGGCAGGCTGCGCGCTTGTATAGGCGGGAGAAGTCATGTCATGCGAAGGCCGATTTACTATTGGTCGATACTGCGGCGCATGGTGATTGTTTCATCGAGGAATTCGACTTGGATGCCAGTCAAGTCCATGTGGTGCAGGTAAGCGCCGAAGAGTCGCTGTTTACCCCAAACAAAGCATCCGGGGAGCGCAGTCAAGGGAATGGCAGGGTGCAGGTTCTGTTTTATGGGAGTTTCATTCCGCCGCAAGGTGTCGAGATGATCACGGAAGCCATTCGGCTGTATCAGGGGCCGGATGTTTCCTGGCACCTGCTTGGTGGGGATCGGTCGGCTAGCAAAGATGCCTGTGTGCGGAGCACGGCGGATATTGATCATGTAATATTCGAAAAACGCATTCCCTATGAGAGATTACCCCAACGTATCGGGGAGGCGGATATCCTGTTGGGGATCTTTGGCAACACAGCCAAGACAACCCGGGTCATCCCCAACAAGGTCTATCAGGCAATGGCCTGCGGAAAACCCGTGGTAAGCAGTATCGGTCCCTACCCCGATGCACTGTTGCAGGGTGACGATGGCGGTATCGAGTGGGTACCTGCCGGAGATCCCCAGGCGTTGGTGGATGCGGTGGCCAGGTTGGCCGCCAATCCGGATCTTCTGTACAGCAGGGGGATCAAGGCTCGCCAAACTTACGCCAGGCATTTCTCGAACAGACAGGTTGTGCGTGAATTGGCTCATACACTGGAAGGCTTTGATCAGAAAGCCCTCATTCGATGACCGGCGTTGGGTCTTCATGGTGCGACCACAGGTCTGAATGAAGTTGTCAGGGAATTTTTATTTATCGGTAGCGTATGGCCATCAAGATGCCCACCAAGATCCTATTGATTAGACTCAGCGCGATTGGCGACATTGTAATGGCCTCTCCATTGATTGGTGCCTTGCGAAGCAGTTATCCCGATGCCCGCATCAGTTGGTTGGTCCAGCGGGAATCGCAGGCTCTGTTGGATCGCCACCCGGATCTGGATGAGGTCCTGATTTGGCCGCGTCAGGAATGGCAGCACCTGGCAAAACACAGACAATGGCTCTCCCTATACCGGGAGATCAGGCGTTTTAAACAAGAACTGCAGATCAAAGGTTTCGATATCACAATCGATCTGCAAGGTCTGATGAAAAGCGGATTTCTCGCCTGGTTGTCGGGGGCGCGTGAGCGGATAGGCTTGGGCTCCAGGGAGGGGAGCCAGTGGCTGATGAGCCGGGTAATCGACCGCGGCGGTGATTCGCAGCGCATCGGTTCCGAATATCTGTATCTCGCCCAACAGCTGGATCTGCACATTGAGCCATTTCTGATGCATATCGCTCTGGCAGACGCAGACGAGGACTATGTCAGGAATCTGATCACCAGTCAGCGATTGAATGCCGGATACCTGGTAACCTGCCCGTTCACCACTCGTCCGCAAAAGCACTGGTTCGAAGAGCAGTGGTTGGAGCTGATACCCCGTCTGCAGGAGTCACTTGGTATGCGGGTCTTGATGCTGGGCGGTCCGGGTGATCAGCGGGCGGCACAGCAGATGGTCGACCGATTGCACGATAGTCTGATCGATATGGTGGGCGTGACCAGCCTCAGGCAGGCCGCTGCCCTGATCAAGCATGCCGCATTGCTGATCGGGGTGGATACCGGGCTGACTCACATGGGCATTGCCTTCAATCGGCCGACCATCTGCCTGTTTGGCTCGACCTGTCCCTACCTGGATACCACCCGTGAGAATGCGCTGGTGCTCTACCATAAGCTGGCATGTTCACCCTGTAAGCGCAAGCCTACCTGCAATGGCCGTTTTGATTGCATGCGCGCCATCAGCGTCGACGAGGTGCTCGAACATGCAGACCGGTTGCTGCGGCGCGAGCCCCGTCCGCTATGAAGATCCTGCACATAGAAGCGGGCCGGCATCTGTATGGCGGGGCACTGCAGGTCGCCTACCTGATCGAAGGGCTGGAACGGCGTGGTATCGAGTGTGTACTGGTCTGCTGCGCTGGCAGTGCGATCGCGCAAAGCTATCGGAAGCGTCTCGCCAGCCTGTATGAGATGGCCATGGGCGGTGATCTGGATCTGGCCATGATCTGGCGGATCGGGCGGATCATCAAACGCGAAAGGCCGGATCTTGTGCATCTTCACAGTCGCCGAGGGGCCGAGATCCTGGGCGGACTGGCTGCCCGACAGGCAGGGGTGCCGGTGGTGCTATCCCGTCGGGTTGACAACCCTGAACATTCGCTTGTGGTACGTTGGAAATACCGGCTGTACGATAAGGTGATCACGATCTCCGAGGGCATCTATCGCGTCTTGCTGGAGGAGGGGGTCGCTGCTGACAAACTGGTTTGTGTGCGCAGTGCGGTGAGTCCGGACGCCTATCAACAAGCATGTGACCATAGCTGGTTCCGAGATACATTGGGTCTTGAGGCCAGGGCAAAGGTACTGGGCGTGATCGCACAACTCATCCCACGTAAGGGTCATCGGTTTCTGCTCGAGGCACTGCCCGGATTGCTCGAGTCATTCCCTACTCTCAAGGTGGTGTTTTTCGGCCAGGGGGCGGAGGAAGCACGGCTCAGGCAGCAGGTGGATGCCTTGAACCTGCAGGACAAGGTGATCTTTGCCGGTTTTAGAACGGACCTGCCGAAGATCCTCCCCTGCCTCGATCTGGTGGTTCACCCGGCGCTCATGGAAGGGCTGGGCATCTCCCTGTTGCAGGCCGCCGGTGCGGGGGTGCCGATCGTCGCGGTGGATAGCGGAGGCATGCCGGAGGTAGTCCGGGACGGACACAACGGGCTGCTGGTGCCTCCAGGTGATAGCGCGGCCTTGCGCAGGGCCATCCACGGGCTATTGTCCGATCGTTCGATGATGACCCGCATGGGGCAGGCCGGAGCAGCACTGGTCGCCCGGGAATTCTCCATCGACCGCATGGTGGAGGGCAATCTTCAGGTCTACCGGGAACTCTGTGGCAACCATGACTAGGATCCACAGCCTGCAGATCATTGGCAGCAAATCCTTTGGAGGTGCGGAACGCTGGTTCCAACGCTTCTCCACCTCCCTGGCCGAGCTGGGGCACCGGACAGAGCTGGCCGTGCGCAAGGGATATGCATTGGACCGGGATATCTGGCAGGGCTTGGCGTATCACGCACTGCCGATGCGAACAGTTTGGGACCCGCTGTCTCGGCATGAGGTCGCCAAGCTGATCCGGCGTCTGCAACCCGATCTCGTGCAGACCTATATGGGGCGGGCCACCCGGCTGACAGTCGCTGCTGAAGGCAAGGGGCCGGTGCACCTGGCAAGGCTCGGCGGTTACTACAAGCTTGCCGGATACCGTCATGCCGATGCCTGGATCGGCAACACCAAAGGGATCCGAGACTATCTGTTGGACAACGGATTCCCTCGGGACAGGGTCTTCCACATCTATAATTTCTTCGAGCCGCCAAGTGTGGACGGGGAGACGGTGCAACGCGCTGTTTGGAATGTCCCGGAAGATGCCCTGGTGCTGATGACCCCGGGCCGTCTGATCCCTGTCAAAGGCCAACGGTACCTGTTGGAAGCTATGCGCTGCCTGCCCCGAGAACTGGGGGGGCGTCCGTTATGGCTGATGGTTTTGGGCGATGGTCCGTTGGCCGGCTCCCTGAAGGATTTAGCCCGTCAGCTGGGGATTGCCGAACGGGTGGTCTGGACCGGTTGGCAATCGGATCCGGGGCCGTTCTATCGTCTGGCGGATGTTATCGTCTTTCCCTCGTTGGAGCGGGAGACCTTCGGCAATGTGATTCTCGAGGCCTGGGGCTTTGCTAAGCCTCTGGCCACTACCGCGTTTCGGGGCGCGCAGGAGATCGTGCATCATGCAGAGGACGCACTGATGACGCCCTGTGCCGAGCCGCAGGCACTGGCTGATTCCATTCGGAAACTCTGTGTTGATGCAGATCTGTCCCAGTCTTTGGTCCGGGCGGGTCATCGGCGTCTGCTGGAGGATTTTTCCAAGTCAGCGATCATGCGGCAATATGTGGATCTCTATTCTCAATTAATCGGCAGAGCTTGAGCAGCGATGCAAAACACCATCTCCATCCTCATGTATCATCAGGTGGGCGATTTCCCACCCATGCCGGCCCACCGTTCCACGTATTGCCACTATCGGCGCTTTCAGGCCCAGATGGCCTACCTCAAACGATTGCGCTACCGGGTGTTGAGTCTCGATCACGCGTTAGCCTGTCTGAACGGGGCTCAGCCGATACCGCCTCGGGCGGTGGTTCTGACCTTTGACGATGGTTATGAGAATTTCTACGAATTCGCCTGGCCGGTATTGAAGCGCTACGGATTCCCATGCATCGTGTATCTACTCTCCGGTCTGCTCGGCCAGGCATCGAGCTGGTTTGCCACGGATGGCCGACAGACCCCCCCGCTGATGGACCGTGAACGTATTCTACAGTTGCGTGATGCAGGAGTGGATTTTGGCTCCCATGGGGTCAGCCATGTCAAACTCGCCGAAGTGGATGCCGGGACCGTGCGGCGGGAAGTCACCGACAGTAAGCAGACCCTGGAAGCCCTGTTGGATCATCAGGTGCGGCATTTCTGCTATCCCTACGGGAGTCATGACTTGACGGCGGTCGAGGCGGTCGAGGCGGCGGGCTATGTAAGTGCTGTCACCTGTCAGCGGGCAGCGGCCACCCCGGCTTTTGATCCGTTTCTGCTGCCCCGCAAGGCCATCTCCTACGGCGACAATCTGGCCGGTTATTTCTGGAAACTGGCGATGAAGGACAAACCCAAGGGTGAGCCCCTGCGCTGGCGCACTTGATGCCTTAGGTGTATCCGCAGGCGTGTGCCTACCGAGGTGGGCGCTCTCAGGTGAATGTCTGAGCGGAAGAATTTCCATGGACGATGTTCCGTACCACCCAGTGGAGACGAGCCCCCAGGCAGTGCTGAACCGTCGAAAGTCAGGGTGTTGAGCATCGACTGTAAAAAGGCCTGCCGGCGAGCGAATCGATATGCGGGCTTGTCCGACTGTTGGCCGATGAACTCAGTGGGCGGGATGACGGGTTCTGTGTGGAGGAGAACAACCGGGCTCAATATGGGTCGGGCAGGCCTTGACGTTTTTTGAAGCGGCGGTGGGTCCAGAGGTACTGCTCCGGCGCCAATCGCACCGCCTCCTCGATCAGTGCATTGATGCGTGTCGCGTCTGCTCGAGCATCTTCACTCGGGAACCCCTCCAGGGGCGGCTTGAAGATCAGATGGAAGCCCTGGTTGCCGGGCAGCCGGATACAATTGAACGTCAGGACGGGCGCGCGGGAGATCTTGGCCAACCGTGAGGTACCAGTATGCGTCGCGGCAGGTACCTGGAAAAAGGGCGCTAGGGTGCTGCCGGGACCCTTGAAACTCTGATCTGTCGCATACCATATGGAATGATTCTCTTTCAGAGTGCGCAGGGTCTTGCGCATGTCCTCGCGGGGGATGGCAGCAACAAAATTTCGCTGTCGGTTGCGGCTGAAGGCCCACTCGATTACCGGGTTCTCATGGCGTCGATACATGACGGCGGTCGGATGACACTGAATGAACAGGCGTCCGGAGATCTCCAGATCGGTAAAATGACTGCCGAGCAGCAAGGCCCCACGGCCCTGGCTCAGACAGGCTTCGAGGTGTTCCAGGCCATCGACCTGCCGGATCAGGCGGCGGATCTTCGCATCACTCGCCCACCAGGCATAACCGGTCAGGATCAGACCTATTCCCAGGGCCTCGAAATGCGCCATGCGCAGTGACGACCTTTCAGCCTCACTCAGTTCCGGAAAGCATAGGCGCAGGTTCACCTCGGCGATCTGCCGACGCCGCCTGGCCAATCGATGGATGAGTCGGCCAAGCCATGCGCCGACACGCAACGCAAACGGGTATGAAAGGTGTCGCCCGGCCAGCCACAGCAGGGCCAGCCCCAACCAGGTGGGCCAGTAACGGGGTGATGCGATATGGGCTTTGGGTCTACGTGCCATCGGGCGGAGGATTGAGAAAAACCGGGATTTTCCTTGTTCAGGCTGAGATTGGCTCCTAATATAAGCCGTTTACGGCAATTTTGTTATCGTTTGATGCATTTTCAACTTCCGGATTTCACTTCCGCCAAGGTGTTGGTCGTTGGCGACCTGATGCTGGACCGTTACTGGCAGGGTCCAGCCGCCAGGATCTCACCCGAGGCACCGGTGCCGGTAGTCCGGGTGGATGACACCGAGGAACGGCCCGGGGGAGGTGCGAACGTCGCCCTAAACATGAGCGCTCTGGGTGTGAATGTCGTGCTGGGCGGGCTGGTGGGCGATGACGAGGCGGGCCGATCTCTGGAAAACCAGCTACACAAGGCGGGCGTACGTTGTCTTCTGCAACGGGAGCCGGACCTGCCGACCATCACCAAGCTGAGGGTGCTAAGCCAGCATCAACAGCTGCTTCGTCTCGACTTCGAAAAGTCCATCGCTGGGGTGGATGTATCGGACATGGAGGCCGCATGCCTGGGCGCCTTGCCTGCCTGTCATGCGCTGGTGTTGTCGGACTACGCCAAGGGTACCTTACAGAATCCCCAACGCCTGATTCAGGCGGCGCAACAAGCGGGTATACCGGTGCTGGTCGACCCCAAAGGCAGTGATTTCGCACGTTACCGTGGCGCGACCCTGCTGACCCCGAACCTGCGGGAATTCGAAGCGGTGGTTGGGATCAGCAGCTCGGATCAGGAACTCATCAACAAAGGTGAAGACCTGCGTGCCAGGCTGGACCTGCAGGCCCTGCTGATCACCCTAAGCGAGCGTGGCATGCTGCTTGTGCAGGAAGGGCGGTCGGCCCTGCACCTGCCGACCCGGGCGCGGGAGGTCTTCGATGTGACCGGTGCAGGTGACACGGTGATCGCACTCTTGACGGCGGGCATCGCCGCCGGTTTGGCACTGGCGGAGGCCGCGGGTCTGGCCAATCTGGCCGCCGGCCTGATGGTGGGCAAGCTCGGTGCCGGCAGCGTGACCCCCGAGGAGCTCAAAGGGGCGCTGCGCCAACATGGTGACTGGAGCAGTATTCTGGATCGGCATGAACTGCAACAAGCGGTGCGGGAAGCACGGTATCAGGGTGAGTGCATCGTCATGACCAATGGTTGCTTTGATATCCTGCATGAAGGGCATGTGACCTATCTACAACAAGCCCGTAAGCTGGGTGACCGTCTGATCGTGGCGGTGAACGATGATGCTTCGGTGCGACGGCTGAAGGGTGACGGCCGGCCGGTGAATGCTTTGGCTCAGCGCATGGCGGTGCTGGCGGGACTGGCTTCTGTGGATTGGGTGGTGTCGTTCAGTGAAGATACCCCGGAGGCGTTGATCTGCGAAGTTAAACCTGACCTGCTGGTGAAAGGCGGCGACTATCGGCCCGAGCAGATCGCCGGTCACGACTGTGTCGTGCAAAACGGCGGTGAGGTGCGGGTGCTCGAGTATCTGCCGGGCCACTCCACCAGTCG
>JAAUXZ010122119.1_pt1 | contig 25621 bp, 84 predicted proteins | sample 7278131 | NCBI WGS metagenome assembly JAAUXZ01 (sample SAMN14350119, study PRJNA611818) | marine sediment metagenome | isolation source: surface marine sediment (3m) | place: French Polynesia: Moorea | collected 2018-08 | reverse complement strand
CATCGGCATCCATGCCTTGACCTAAGATTTGCGACTAAACTATGTTGGACCGTAACGACATAGACATAGTGGACTTAGTTCACTATGCGCGAATATAGCTTAGACAAGTTCGTGAAAGCGGACGTTTGAAGTCAACTGGACGCGGTACCGATATGAAGTATGTCATGGGTGTTCCCCTAGCCTATGTCCTCTACATCGGCCAGTAGCGAAGGGGTTTATAAATGAGGCTTAGTAGATGAGCCGCCGTAAGGATAAAATCATCTATTTTTTAATTATGAAATATATATCAGTAGTAGATAGAAACGAAAAGCCATTAATGCCAACATTTTCATGGCGAGCCAGTCGTTTGGTTAAACGAGGTCGAGCCATTTGGTTTTGGCGTGCAGGTATTAGATGTATTAAGTTGCTTGATCGCGATGGTGGAGACAAGCAACCAATTGCTGTTGGTATAGATCCAGGTAGTAAACGAGAAGGGTTCACAATTAAATCTAATCACCACACATATCTCAATATCCAATCAAAAGCCGTGGATTGGGTGAAAGATAAAATAGAAACTAGAAGAGAAATGAGAAGAAATAGACGATATAGAAAAACACCTTATCGAAAATGTAGAAGCAATCGATTGATAAATTCAAAACGAATTCCACCTAGCACTCGGGCTCGATTTAGTGCAAAATTACGAATATTGACTATATTACATAAAATATTCCCAATTGAATATGTTGCTATTGAAGACATCAAAGCTAAAACATTGAAAAATGGAAAACGATGGAATTTATCGTTCTCTCCATTACAAGTCGGCAAAGATTGGTTCTATAAGCAAATTGATAAAATGGGGCTCGCTTGCTATAAAATACCCGGATGGCAAACAGCAGAACATCGCAAAGATTTAGAGCTACATAAATCAAGCAAAAAACTATCCAACAATTTTAATGCACATTGTGTCGATAGTTGGTGCCTGGCTAATATGTTTGTGGGTGGTCATATCAAACCTGATAACATAGAAATGCTATTGCTCAACCCACTGAAACAAAATCGAAGACAACTTCATGACCAAGTGCCCAGACAAAACGGATATCGGCAACCCCGTGTGGTTGATTTGATTTACCAAAAAGGTGCATTGGTCAAGTTTAAAAATGAATTGTTTCTTTGTGGTGGAATTGGCTCTACACCTAATTCCATTTCACTAAATAATATGGAGAACAAACGGGTCAGGCGATCCGTTACAACCAAGAAATTAAACTTGGTTTATAATTACAACAAATGGGGCTACGGATATGCATAGTGTCGCCACAACTCGGCTTTTGAATTGCGCTCGCGCTGCGTGCTATCGCTTCGCTGACGCAACTCCGCTGGCGGGTCGTCGCACATCCCTGTGCTCCTTCGAGGAAATATTATTATGGATAACATAACTCTAATAAGAGAAATGAACAAAACTACCATCGTGAAGGATGAATTCGAGAGGGCTCTGGAAGAAGCAGGCATTGAACTTCCTGATGTTGATGACGCAGCAGAACCAGAGATAGAAGATGAACTCCCCAGTGATGAGTTGGACATCGACGATTCCGAGGATGATTTCGAAGCAGAATCCCCATTGGATGAAGAAGAACTCCAAGACATTGTGAATTGGTGTGAGGAAGAATGCCCAGATATGTCCGACGAAGAACTCCAAGATACCTTGAGTGAAGAACTTGAGGAATTAGAGTTGTCTCCAGAAGAATTAAGTGCTACAATCAGTCAGGTCATGTCAATGTTAGGTCGCAACAGCGAGGAAGAAATGGGAGATGCCGAATATTCTGATGAAATTGATAGCGAAATTGATAGCGAAATATCATCCGACGAGGAGCTTGAGCCCGAAGATTATCTGTAATAACATTCAAACGGAAAATGCCCCATGAATACAATGTTTTGGATCATGGGTGCATTTTTCCTTTTGGACATTTTTATAGCAAATTGGAACATTAAATTTCTTAGTCAACTCAATGGCGTTTTGGATTGGATGAAAGAAAAATATAATGATGTTTCCAAGTTAAAAAATGGTGAATATCTCACCGTCAAAATAGAAGATAGTTTCAATATGATTAGTGGTTGGGGGACAGAGACTGCAAGTTTCATAGTGCCTGGAATAATGATTGCTGAAGCAATTACACTAGGAATTTTGTTTTTCGCCATTTCTGAACCAATCGGAACAATTGCTATTAATATATTTTCCATAATACAAGCTGGAGTATTGACCTCAACAATCATAATGGTAATCCGTATATCTAAAACTATGCAAATTACAAGAGGTATTAACCTTGAAGTTAGTACCTTGCAAGATATGAATAAAGAAGACGATAGGAAAGATAACAATGCACGAGATGAGAAATCGAACTAAAATATTTTCAGGAAATTCAAACTCACCATTAGCAGAAGCCGTTGCAGAACAACTACACACCACATTATCCAAAAGGGAATTATCCACATTTAGTGATGGTGAAACCCGATGTGAAATCCTTGAGCATGTACGTGATAATTATACTTTCATAATCCAATCTGTTTGCCCTCCCGTTAATGATAACCTGATGGAACTTCTCGTGTTAATAGATGCCCTCAAGCGTCAGGGTGCCCGCAAAATCGTATGTATAATCCCCTACTATGGGTATGCACGGCAAGATAGAAAACCCGGATTCTCCCGAACTCCTGTAACTTCAAAGTTAGTTGCCAACATGATACAAAAGGCAGGAGCAGGGCATGTTGTCCTTGTTGATATCCATTCCGAACAACAAATTGGTTTTTTTGACATTCCGGTAATTAACCTTGCCGCTTCTCCAGATATGATTGCTGATATATGGAGAACCCACTATGATGACGATTTGGTGATTGTATCTCCAGACACGGGAGGAGTGGTGCGAGCACGATCCGTGGCAAAACAGTTAGACAATGCCGATTTGGCAATCATAGACAAACGCCGCCCCGCTGCCAATGTTGCCGAAGTTATGAATGTTATTGGTGACGTGGAAGGTCGTAGATGCATAATTATTGACGATTTGATAGACACTGCAGGAACGCTCTGCAAAGGTGCTACTGCTCTTAAAAAGCAAGGTGCCACATATGTTGCGGCATATGCCACTCATGCAGTATTTTCCGGAATGGCCGATGTCAATATTGCGCATTCGGATATTGACGAAATCGTTGTAACTGATACAATAGCATTATCGGAGAAGATGAAGGCAACGGGGAAAATCCGCCAAATATCAATTGCTAATCTATTGGCAGAGACGATTTATCGTATGCGGTCTCATAAATCGATTAGCGCAATATACATTGGTACTTAATTTCCTTGACATGTGTTAGGGTTTATCCTAAAATACAGAATCATATCTGTATGTAACCGCCTAGGAGGCAACATGTTCAAACTATTCAAAAAGAAGGAGACGATAGAACGATCTCGCCCTTCCGATGAAGTGTTGTCTGCGTCTATGACAGACAAACTCATTAAGTATCAGGTGAATACTATCAAGAGAAAAAGCAAGGGAAAGTCTGAACCCAGTGCTACCAATCTCTTTGGTAATTTCGGTAATTATGGAGTTGAAATCCATGAACAGCCATTGTGTGAATCAGTTCACTATGATGAAAATGAAGATTATTTCAGAGAATGTGTGAACAATCCAAAATATAAGAAATGAAAATCGCAACTACACGATATATAAATGGTAAATATTTCGGTCTCATCCTCTGGGAAAATGGGACTGTACCTGTTTTCTATTTCCGCCCCAATGTTAATGAAGATTCATTAATGGTGGATATGATGAATTGCTTTGAATTTGATATCACGATGATATCCAATCAAACCTTCAATGCTGAACTGGACAATATCAAGTTGTTTGGTTCTCGACAAGAAAATGTCCCACTGGAGGAACCAAAAGAATCCTCTGAAACTATTATTGAAGAAACATTGAAAAATGTTAAGGAATATGATCCATGGTTGAACGAATAGGTGTTGTTGAAAAGATTGCAGGAATCGTTATTATAATTTTCCTGGTAACATTGTTGGGGATTTATATATACGGAAGTTTTAAACCTGACCGCCAAACGGTAATTGATGATTATATGATACATATGGACCCCATAATTGTTACTCCTGACGATTCCTTATTGTTACCACCTGGACATCCTCCAATAACAGACATCACCGACGATGAATTAATTGAGGAACTTATTGATATATTCGAGACAATGAAGGAATTGGAAAAACGAATTGAGGAACTTCAAAAAGAATTAAAAGAATTAGAACCTTCAGAAGATAATCTTAATGATTTTCTTTCGGTTTAATTGATTGATTGAACAAACAAATACTTATATAATGCAGCTACATTAATTGATAAAGAAAGGGCGGGTTCTTGTTTACAGCATTCCTAAAATTTGAAGATGATACGATTAACATTGTAGTTAATGAAGAAATCTCCAATGTTAATCATATTCGAGAAAACTTCAATCTGACCATCGGTGAAGCAAAAACATTACGCATGTGGCTTAATGGCATGGCCGATTCCGTTTCCCCCCTTGAATGTCAAATAAGTGGAAGAGAATTCTATTTCGATTACGATATTTGGTACCCAATGCGGGACGTTATTAACAAATGGTATGAGGACAATTATGCTAGAATTTAAATCCCTTGAAACATCACATGTTGTTGTCGTGGATGGTACCTCTTTCTCCATCCGTGAAAAAGATATTGATTCCATATGGTGGAGTACTGGAGATTTGATTGATATTGATCATGAAGGAGCAGCACCAATTTATTTAGGGGATCAAGTTGTTGTTTTGGAAAGAGAAGATTGGGAATCTCTTCATGAGAAAACTAATCAGTATATCGAGAATTATTTCGCGATACATGACATTGAAGTTGGAATAGTTTACCATTGAATTGATAAATAATCCCACTACTTAAAGAAAAAGTGAGGATTATTATAATGGAATTAATGAAGGAAATTGATCAACGGGCTCAGTTGGCAGAATTTGAATCATTCTTGAATGACCTGGAAACGCTTGAATTGGACAAAACACATAAGGTGGTTACCGAATACATTGAAGACAAAATTACAGCGTTAACCGAAGTTGATAGAGGCGATCTTGAAATGCATCGCGACATGGCCAAACAGCGTGGATATCAGCATGTTGGAGATGAGAAAGTTGTAAACAAACTTTCCAATCCATCTATCGGATTAGACCGAGATGCGGTTGTTAATAAAACACCTAGTAAGGGAGAACCAATCCCCCAGCGTGGTGAGTTGATACGTCATAATGGTATGGACTACGTGGTCACCAAAGCAAATGGTTATGTTCTTAGCCTGGTGCGTAGAGAGGATGCTAAAAGCCCAACTGCAAAGGTTAAAAAGCTGGTTGTTTCTCCTGAAGCCATGAAACAGAACAAGAGAACTATGAAGGCATTTCCTCAAAGGAGTGGAAGAAATGCTTGGATGGTTAGAGAGAAGCCAACGTCATTTTAATTTGACATTTTAATTTCTTTGGAATCCGAAGGATGACCCGTCAGCGAATTGCGTAGCGATAGCGGAGCATGAGCGCCAACGCAAATCAGATGGGATATGAAAGGCGAGATAAATAAAGCGATTGACAAGAAAAGGATTTTAGGTTATAATTGAGGGATGATTAATATTCTGCATAAACTATATCCGACCAAGAAGCAAGAGTTATATTTGGACTCATGTTTATGGTCTTCTATAGGCATAGAGAATTGGGTCATAGGACAAATTCGGAATGAAATGGATGAAGGTTATTTTCCTTTGAGGAATATGAAGTCGATGCAAGTGCGATCAATCTTATCGAAGAAGATTAAAGGGCATAGTCATCGTTGTGGTATTCCGAGTAAGTTAATCAATGATAGTATAGATGCAGTTCTTGTGTCGTTGAAGAGACACAAGAACATATTCAAGTTGAATTGGAAAACGGTAAGGCGAAAGAAGTCATTTTATTTCAAAGGAGATATAAAGATATCGAAAGATCGATTAAAGTTGCCTGGATTAAAGACAACTTTTCGCATGAGTGAACCGAGGAAATTCTTAGGGAAGTTGAAGAAGGTAACTTTGATAAAGAAATTTGACGGTTGGTATGCTGCCTGTTGTTATGAACAAGAAAGGAAACCCATAGCGATTATAGATGGAAAAGAAGCGGGCATAGATCCTGGATTGAAGACATCGATGACATTCAGTGATAGGACTGAGATAGACTTTCCGAGATTTTATCAAGAGTCAGAGGAGACTCTAGGGAAATTGCAAAGGAAGTCAAAGCGAAGTAAGAAGCTGAAGGAATCGCACAGGAAGTTAGTTAATAGAAGGAAAGACCATCATCACAAGTTAAGCACGAGTTTGGCTAAGTTATATGCAAAGATATATTGGAGTGATGATAACTTCAAGGGATTGATAAAGAAGTTTGGTAAGAGCTATTTGAATTTAAGTTTAGGTATGTTTAGAGACATGCTATCACATAAATTAGCGTCAAGAGCTGACGGATTTGGTGAGTTGATTCGAGTTAGCAATAGAAATTCCACCAAGACCTGTTCAAATTGCGGCTCACTGAGTGGACCGTCTGGTTTGGACGGGCTTGCAGTAAGACAATGGAAGTGCAGTGATTGTGGTGTCACACATGATCGCGACATAAATGCCGCGAGAATCACTTTCTTGTTGGGCAAAGGCATTGCCTCAGATAAATGGAATCTTATAAGTCGTGAAAGTTTTTGGTGTTGCGCTTGAGCGCAGCGAAACAAAGCAACTTCTCGCATTGAATGCCGGATTATAGGCTAAAGGAATGAGCGTAAGAAAGAAGATTTTGGAAAATTTGGCAGATCGAACACATGCGGTCAATGGAATGTGCGCAACATCTGGGGTTGATATGACTGAAGGATATATTGAACTCCAGAAAATGGTGAACGAAGAACTGGTTAGTACAGAGAAGATTAAAGATACTGGTTTGGTATTATATCGCTTGACTTATTTGGGAAGCGTTGTTGCGAATCAAAAGTTAGAAGTGGTGGTTGACAACTCGAAAGAGTGATACTATAATAACTACTCAGAAAGGTTAAGGTAGCTAGATGGGCTACCAAGCAGATGTAGCGTATTGGTTGGGGGCTCTCTGCATATAGAGTTTTGTATGGCATCGTCGTGTGACGACGGTACTAAGACCTTGGTATCAGTCTTTAAGTATTGATATCCTGGGCTCCAATGTTAACACGGGCGGCTGACCCGCATTTCCTCGGAACAGTGAGGATCTGGATGGTAAACCACCAGCACCTGCAGAAAGAGTGGACTTTCGTGCATCGATGACATACAATACAGAGTACCCGTAATGACGGCATATGAAATACTCGGATATGCGAGTGTCGGGATTTAGCACCCGCGAGTATCACAGGAGTGGATGGGCTGAAATAGTACCCAGTTGAAGCATTGATGGTGGGGCGTAGATCACTATGCGTGAAAGCCTTAAGGGTAGTGGCCGCTAGGTGTGCAGCGCGGATAGCTTAAAACCTCCTCCCAGTCCACACCGATTGGGAGGTTTCAACAAGTTTTTTAGAATTGAACAGGAATAGAACACATTATGATTACAGAACTGACTGAAGAACAAATTGCCAAGTTTCCCGAGTATGTTGACAAGTGGGTTAACATTGGCTTTTCCACTGCTGAGATTGATGTTGACAAAGCATTAGCCGCTGCCAGAAAGATTTACGAACAGGCAGGTCTCACTTTCCCCGAAGAATATCTTGTGTTTGATAGTCCCATGGATGCCATCAATGAGATGAAGACACGCTACGATATCAAAGTAACCCCCAATGATTTCGTCTATGGTTCCCACGAATCGTCCTGGCTTTCGTTCTATGATTACATGTATCGTGAACTGAGTATTGAAGAGTGTGAACCCCTGTTGGCTCATATGGAATTTGCGAAGCATTGTGGATGGGCACTGTTCTATGATGAACTGGTTGTTCTGACCAAAAAGCCTGTCGAACTGAAGTTCGAGGCTGAAAATCGAATTCATTGCCAGGATGATTACGCCATCAAGTATAGTGATGGCTTTGGTGTTGCCTTGTGGCATGGGCTGCGCATCCCGGACGAATGGATTTTCAATCCCGATATGCTGCTTGATCCCGAGATTTTGTTGCATTGGCACAACGTTGAACAGCGTAAGGCCGCATGTGAAATCGTCGGATGGGGCAAGGTTCTTGACTTCTTGGATGCAAAAACCATCGACGAAGATGACGATCCTGAAGTTGGTAAGTTGGTTGAAGTTGAATTGCCCGATATCGGAACTGAACGCTTCCTGCTTGCCCTTGATCCAAACGTGGGCAAGATTGTGGGTCTTCCCGTACCACCTGATATGAAGACTGCATTGCAGGCTAATTCATGGACATACGGTGTTGACAAGGTTGAATTCAAGCCTACATTCCGAGTTTGATGGAAAATCTCAAGAAGATTATAAACACTGAACCTAGAGACAAAATCTATAATCATGTCAGGGAAGACATAGTAGGTTATGATGTTGTAATGAAGGTTTGGAATAATATTCCACGGCTTGAATTGATGCTTTCAATAGGATATAAAATTGGAGATATGCAACACCAACGTTTAATAATGTTAAATACATTATGAGAAATATACTTGAATTATTTATTTAATTCGTGTATACTTTAACCCTACTGCTCCCATTTCGGGAGTGGATGAAACATTAGGAGATATATTATGACTGTACAATTTAAAGGGCATCAACAAGGTTGCCAGGGCGATGTCATGTTCACCCGAGTTGATGAGGTTCCCGAGGCTGTTGTTAAGGCAGAACTCGATAAAAATCGAATTGTCGTGGCACATTCCGAGACTGGTCACGATCATGCCATTATGATGGACAAGTATCCCGCAGACGCCTGTGTCATGTATGATAACCCCGAGAATGAGCTGGAAAGCTTCCTGGTTGTTTTCGGTGAAGATGGCGTTTCTCTTGAGCATCAGCGTGGTTTTGATCCCCATGAGACGGTACACTTTGACAAGGGCACCTACCGCATCAATCGTCAGCGTGAGCATACACCAGACGGCTATCGTCGAGTTGCTGACTGACAACTGCTGATTGATAATTATAGTGGCATTCGGTCTCTGTACTGAATGCCACTTTTTTATATCTCTTTGCGTCTGGGATACTTCCTACGTTCCACTTTAACAGGCATTTCTTTTTTCCTTCGTTCACAATTGTCACATCGACGATCTAACATTTTCGTAAAACTACGAGAAAAGTTCAACAAATAATGCCCTAAGAATAGCAACACCACAATTAACACTGCAGCTATAACATACACTATTCCGACTTCTAATAATCCAAATAAGATTTCCATTTATCTATTTACTCTTTAAACTCCCGTGTTAAGAAATAATCCTTGACAACAAACCATTCCTGGTATATTATTACAGCATCTTTTAACAAAGCGGTGGACAACGACTGGTTTCCGCTTTCAAACAGTAAGGTGGTCGTATGAGCAACAGAGAGATTGTTATTGGAAATTTGAAGGGACGGATGTATCCTGTTCCGTTTCCAACTGCAGCTAAAGGGATTGATGGATACCACAATGCCAACAACACGTTGGAAGAACTTATCAAGGAAGGTATATTGGAAAGGGTTCAGATGTATGCAGGGGAACGACAGGCAACCGGTTATTCAATAACATTGCGAGCGAGGGTTAATGGAATATATTGACGCCCCCGCCCTTTTGAGGCGTCATCTTCGACTCCAGGGTCAGAGAATCCTGGAGTCTTTTTTACAACGTTAGTTTTGGTGAGTCACTGCTTCCGCTCCACTAAAACTATAAAAACCCAAGTTTTTGTTGTACTTGGGTCTGGGTTCCAGGGGGTATCAAGTTAGCACCTCGGATGGTCTTGGAACCCACTTTTTCACAACTCCAGGAGTATCTCTTGTTTACCTGTTAGGATCTCCTGGCTACATCGCCCAAGGTTTTTGGTTGTTATTTTTTCCCTTGGGTTTAAGGCTCCAGGGTTTTCAGTTGTTTATCCCTGGAGCCTTTTTTAATTCCAGTAAGTTAATAATTTTAGTTCGTTGACAACACTCCAAAATTAACCTATAATTTAGAACACAACAAAGCCATTGTTTAACATTATTGAAACAACATGAGGATATAAATATGCATTGGCCGTAGTTAAGTTATCAAAAATAGAAACTCAATGACTAAAGAGATTTAATGTAAATATGGCAACTAACCTTGGAGTTTTTCTGTCACCTCTCTCCAAGGTTAGATTGTTATTTAATGAATTATGAAACATTACGAATTCCAGTGGCCGGGTTCCAAACGTGAAAGACGTTTCCAGGTAGCTGAAGACAAAATGGAAAACTTGGAAGTTTATAACTTCGAAACCCAAAGTATGGGTGAAATAACTTATGTTAACAATCGTCTCGCCATTCTCTGGGCTGATGGATCAGATAATACCTACCTTGACACCGATGAAGGATTGGAAGTTCTGAAACATTGCAAACCATACTAGCATGACAACTCCAAATTTAAAACCTGAAGATTTAGAATTGCTGGACAATATGATTCCAGCAGTTTGGTATTACAGCATCAGCATGACCGATTACTACAGCCTAACTCGGTTAGTTGATGCCGGGTTAGTCGAAACCAAAAGCAATCCCACCCGAACGGGTCTTGCATATAAACGCAAACCCAAAACTTAATTTCCCAAAAATTGTGGTTTGTTGTGTTATAATGCACGGCACAACATCTTAATATAGAGGTCGTTATGAGAGCACTTTTTGTTGATAAGTTCAAACAAACCAAAACCAAAGAAATCAATGGTACCCCACATGAAGGGAATATCATACCCATTTTTGGATATAATCCCCCTCCAAAAGTTAAAAGCGTAATTTGGTTTCCTGAAGATATGGGAGATGAATTCAAAGGATTGGAACTTGATATTGTTGTAGTGGTGGAATAAAGATATGAAATTAATAGCGATGTCTCTTATAATGACTGCCTTTTATTTGTTAATGGCTTTTGAAACCAATATGGTTGCTGGAAAACATCATGATGATATTTACCAGGCAATTACCGAAAGTAAGTATCCATGTGACGCTATTAAAATTGCAGTGGTCGATGGTTATGATCGCGTCAAGGTTAAGTGTGAAAACGGAAACAAATTCAATGTTTATGGTCGAGGATCAGAAACTGTAACAGTATTGCCTGCTGAAGACAGTATGATTATGATACCCGGACCGTTGTTTTAAAAAGATACTTTACGAAAGAATATATTAACCTGGATGGCTGTAATTGCTTTTATCTTGGTATTTGGTTACTTGGCGGATACAGATGCACCGCCAATCAATTGTTTCACTTCTCAACAGTAACTAACTATCTTTAAGTTTTCCCAACACGATTCCATGAAATTGGAATCGTAGTTTCTCAGCAACCTGGGATTCCATATGTATAATCATTACGAATTCTTGTGATAATTTGATCACGTCTTGCCATTAAGTTTAGTTTACGATTTCGGAGTTTCATGATTTTATCCTAACTTCCTCTTTGATGAGATATAAACATCTTCTATTGATAATATCAACAACTTTGTATTCAGTATTACCGAGGATTTCAGCCCATGCCTTTCGTTGTCTGAGTTCTGATGGCCACATTATGTCGGCGGAATCTCTCAACGAATATTGTATTTTATGTCTTAAATTCTTCATATACTTTTGATTTAATAAAATTCAGTAAGTTTAATTCAATATTGAATCGAACTTTGTGTTGAATTTTCTTCACTGGAATACCCCATACATGATGGGACATTACTGGCATTCGAACTTTGTCTGACGGAAGGTACCAAACTTCGAGTTTAACATTGTTCATGAATCTTCGAAGTACTGTTCGATGATATCATAAACCTCATCTTCGTTCCACCTGACATCTCGGACTCGGCGTATTACAGTTTCCGCCTTTTCCAACTTTTCTTCAAAGGTTGCTCTTAACACTCGTTGAGCACTAAGTCTTTCCTGTGTATCCTGGTAACGTTGCCACAAACTGGCGTAATCATCGTCCCAGCTGTCTGGTATATTAGTTTGCATAATTATTGATCCTCGTTTAATTGTATTGTTACTGTAAGGTAACACTGTGAGTCAACTGCTTCGTTAACTTTGTAATAAATTGATTTCCAGTTAACATTCCCTAAATATCTTGAATCAAAACAATAACTATTAGGATTTGTCCAGGTTGATTCTGCTATCTTCTAATTCCGCATATATTGCAACCAACGGAGACTCCCACGTTGCGTCATGAACAATGTCATATACCTTTTCAATTATAATGCCATGAATCGAAGGAAAAACCCCAACGGATGTTACTTTTGCAAATTCATCCCTGTTATTCAAAATATCTGTTCTGAGATTCTTCATATATTTTCAATCTGACTTCAATTTTCACTACCGGATTGAGTTTCTCAAGGATAGTTTCTCGATAAGTTATAAAAGTTTTTGTTTTCAAACTACGCATTATACATCATATTCTCACAATATCAAATGGACAAATGGTGACAGAGAATCTTGATCGAAACTGCTCCAATGTTAAATCTTTGACATCATCATAATAAATATCATCTATTTAGTCATCTGCATTTCGAATATAAATTATGTCTTCGCGAGTATTGACATCAAATATCGTATTGTTTGCATATGATAATTCTCCCCTGAACATATTACGTTCTTCCATAACTCTCAATTCGGATAGGACGAATTTGAATTCATCGTATGTTAAAGTATCAGTGGAGATGTTCTTTTCCAGATTGGAATCGTCCTCATCAATTTCAACTTGATCGAGAAGTATGGGCGGAGTTTGTAACATCAAATCAGCACCCATATTGGCTAATTTATCAGCAATTTCGTTTTCACGATGACCACTGTGTCCTTTAACCCATTCCCAATGAATTGTGTGTGATGCGGTTTCTTTACTCAGCTGTATCCACAAATCCTTGTTCTTTACATCATTATGCTTCGCGGTTTTCCAACCGTTTCGTTTCCATTTGGTAATCCACTGGGTAATACCCTTCTGGACATACTGAGAGTCCGTGACTACCTTAACATTGGAGCCCGATGGAATGTATTGCAAAGCCTTAATTACAGCCGTCATCTCCATCCTATTGTTTGTGGTATTGTGAACTCCACCATGGATCTTCTTGACGGTGCCATCAGTGAACTTGATTAAGACACCCCAGCCACCATCACCCGGATTGTGGATACAGGCACCATCGGTATATGCTTCAATTAATTTAGACATGATTTCACTCCATAGAATTACTTCTTTTGAGAACTGCGTCAAATACCGTATCATTGAGATCTGGCCTGTGGTACCTATCCAACAATACCAATACTTTCAATATCAATACTCTATCAAATGTCAAGTTAGCCCATAACTGAGTGGTTACCCGTTTTCGACTTCCTTCAATGTTAGGGACAACTAATTTCACGTTTCAACTTCCTGAAAATTTGTTGTAGCAACACATATTCTCTAGCCTCTGCTGCCACCCCATGATCATCGTTATAGGCGGTAACCACAGACTGCAAGTCTTCTTTCACCAATTTCAATCGAGATTCGACCGTCTTGATATCTTCTTCAGTCTTCTTGTCAGATAGTTTGCTATTAACTTGAGCAAGTTTTTGCTCCAATATTACTTTCGTTCTAGCAACGGGAGCAATCTCTTCATCCGTTCCTTCCTCGATGACAACCCTTTCCAATTCGGTTTCAGTAGAAAATAAACTCTCAATCAATCGGGTTCGTTCGTTAAATAACCTTTCCCGACCGTCATCAATACCCCAACCTGGCATAACTTTACACCTCTCTTAGTGAATGGTCTTAGTGGGATTAGCATTCCCACTAAATATTGCTTTACTGATTGCCACCTGCTGTTCCGGAGAATAACCAGCAGAAACACCAACTGCGAACATTCTGTCTATACTTTCTATCGTTTCTCCTGTCTCATCCATGCAGTATTCTACCATCTCCATCTTGTCTTCTTCTGTCATCCAATCCTCAAACAGATCTTCAAATACGGAAAGTATGTGACTACCATATTTGAACTTTTCAAAATCTTCTCGTTTAATCATTCATCTGTCCAACCAAATATTCTTTCTTGTATCGGATTAGCCACCAATGTAAAAACATCTACGTTCCCCCGAACTCTTGAATGAATTTTCGAGGAAACAATTGAATTAACCTTGGAGTCCATTATATACCAAATGTCTTCAATATACAAACTCATTGATGCTCCAATGTTAGCCTTAACATTTCTCATCTATTTCTTCCCATGTTGACATTACTACAACACTAAGAAATTCCGAAACTCTGGTTTCCAATTCTAAATAGATTAGTCCCTGATTTGTATATCCCATCCCAAAAACAACGGCATGTGCGGCAGGCAACACAACTCGCTTATTGATTATTTTCTGAGCAGTAAATTTAACGTTTTTCACCTAAAGCACTCTTAACATGACTAAACATAACATACACTAATACAGTTTTGTTCATTTTTCTTTTTCTTAATATTCCATTCCCCAATTCAAAATACTTCCTCCACAACCAAGGACTGATTACTTTTTGAACATTATGCTTACAGTTTTTCACGATGTTTTATCTCATCAAATACTCCAGCATAATACCCCTCCAATGTTAATTCAACCTCCAGCATTTCATTTACAATATCATCCACGGTTTGTCCACTAACGTGATACTGATGACGGGCGGCATCTTCTGAAAGTTGATATTGAAGTTCATTACCTTTGATATTCTTCACGCAACACCTCGGTGATTTCGAGTCTTACACCATATATCGGTTGAAAAATCAAAACATCAATTTGTGTTCTTATGGGAACAATCTGTGTTTTTTGAAACATTAATGCAACAATTCGCATGCTGACACACAACCATTTCCCAATCTCGAATTATTTCTCTAACATTGTTCATCGTTAATTCTTCCCCGAATGTTTACCATAGGAATGGATACAACATTTATTGACCGACTTATTTGTTTGTAAACTTGATCACATACAATAATACTACACTTCTGTGTAATCAACATATCCCGTATGCTTTCTGCATTATTCGACAATATTATTTTCAAATTTCTCATCAATACTGTCCTCTACTGGGTCTCGACACATAGCTTTCACATCAGCTTTAATCAGTTGGTTGTTGAAATACTCTCTGACATCTATTTTCTTGGGGTGAAATACATTCCACCATGCCCAATTAACTGAAGTAATTGCAGAGCAATAGTTTCTATCAACAATTAGTTTCTTACAGTTTTTCATACAAAGACGCCACTATATTGGTTAATAGATTTCGAGTCATAACCTTATATTCTACACCACGTTTAACTTGATACCAAGTATGTACATTCCCAAAATTAAATTTATTGAACACGTTAACCCTGATGTCTCCTCTTGCAAATAATACAACGATGGCTTTTTGGTTATTCACAAGTATCGTCCCTCTTTACCCAGAATGTCCTCAATAGTTTCCACAATCATTTCTGTCATGATATCTAGTTCAACAACAACGTTAGATGTAAGATGATTATGAATATAAAACCCAATCCCAAAAGTAGCTTTGGAGTTGGCAATATGTTTAGCTTCTATGATACGGTCGGTTATCATTTTATCTCCAACGTTAAGCATCAATTTTCTCCATCAATAACCATGTGAGAATACTCCCGCTTGTAGATTGTTTATTTCGAATTCTTTCTATATCACTGTGAACATAATTAATATGAATTCGTTCCCAGAACAATCTTATCTTTTTGGAAGTTGTATTGGTTATATTTAATTTAATGTTTTTCATCTATCTCATCCCATACATTATGAAACATTATATTCAATATTCTAAAAGTGGGTTGCTTTATTTTCATATAAATCGGCCACCGAATCTCATTCTTGACTTTTCCTTGAAGCGACTGAATACCATCCTCTCGGGTTTTAGACCATACTTTGTCAGATACTTCAATTAAGTTTTTCATATAACGCCTCATTAATAGAATATGTCTGAGTATCTATAATATTAAAAACATAATCCACAACTTTTTCATCTAAACTGTATCTTATAGCAAACTCAACCCTTTCATACAACGAGATAGCAATTTGAGAATCATCCTGCAATATGTTTCTTAAATTATTCATCAATTATTTTCCCCAAAACACCAATTCGTATTTGTCTGGCCTGGGAAGCTGGTGAATTAATCATCACTCTTTCAACATGTGATAATATGGAAATATAATATCTCTCGTTTTTCCATACAACATGTAGAATACCAGAACAAAACGGATCAAGTGTGGTTTTTAAATTAATCATCGTTATCTAATTCATCGATAACAGAATCACGCGCCGTGCTTATTACATCACGCGCCGACATACTTCTATAGATTTTATTTCTATTGTATACCCCCACTCGTCCCCTATAAGCATTATCAATTTCATGTATATAATCCCATATCAATTTATCAAGAAAAGTATTATGATTAATCATCTTTCTCAATTATTTCAATTTGTAATGGTAAACTAATCCCATCAATAACTTTATCAGCTATAGCCCAATTTAAATGCAAATTAACATATGCGTTTAACTTGGAATCTAATTGTCTCGAAACTTCTTTTTTGAAATCTCTTTTAACATTATGAATAGCTGACTTTAAATTAATCATTTATAATCTTTCTCTCCACACCATTTCTTATAGGACTTACCACATAACTCGCCTTTACAACAGTTCTTGACTTAATTATAAAACCATCATGAAAAGTTAAATTCTTAACAATCAAGTTTTCATTTTTTAATCGGTTTACTATTAAACGGTGTTTGATATTAATCATTTATTATCCTCGTGAAAATACTATCTTTCAAAGGAGACAACTTTTCATTTATAATTAATATAACTTCCATCTTTATTGTTGTAATGCAATAAAAATTCAAATGATTAATAACCAACTTCTCATCGACCCCTTGGCTTTCTCTCAATGGTTTAACAATGTTAATCATCCTAAATCAAACTCCAACTTGTTGTAAATCTCCGAACGTATATTTCGGGTTCCATGTCTAACTTCCCAGGATACTTCATCCTTAATATCCATTTGAGTGGATATATCAATTACTCTCCAGAAACCAAGAGATCTCCCTTTAACAGAATTGAGTATTTCTTTTTTACAATTTTGCATTCAACTCATTCCAAATACCATTACGATACATTATCGTGATTGATCGGGTAACCTCTAACGTCAGGTGGCGTTGTATTTCATGATACGCTTTAGGTTTAATCATACGACCAACCTCTTGCCCATGTATTAGATACTGTGTTCTAAATATTCTCTGAATGTTTTTCATTTAACTTCTCAAATATCAATCTCTTCAACTCCAACGTTAATCTGTTGTTCTACTGCAGGAACACAATCAGGCATTAAAACATCTATATTTGATACTGATTTCTGTGTTACCCGATATCCAATAACATCGTTGCTCCAAAAGTTTGATTCAGCCTTGACAATTATGTCATAAATTAGTTCCTTATGGTTGATCATTAATAACTCCAAGTTCAACATCAACCTGATCACAAACGTCATACATATAGTCAACAATAACAATTTCATTCTCAACCGAAGCACCTATCCGTCCAATTACACCACCACTGATATCCCCACGAGACCATATCTTTCCCTCAATATGTTGAATATCCCAGTTAAGATTATTTTTAATATTCTTCATCAATCTTTTCCTTAATATGGATTTTCAGAAAATTCATATCGTCAAGATGAGTGTTAGTAAACACCAACGCCAAAATATCTATAACAAATGGTAAGATACCCCGATAAACCTCCTCCCGTTTTTCTCTCCGCAGTTTCACGCCCACATTATACATCTAGTCTCTCCATCACATGATTTAAAACATCAGATGATTGAACATATTTTCTTGTTGCTCCATTAATCTTCCAGCGTATCCTCCATTTAACACGACCTTTGAGACCTAATCTGATATAGGAATATTTTTGAGTAGAAACTTTATCTTTCAGATTAACCACTATCGATATCCTCTATCTTTCAAATCTCGAAAAACCCAATCTCTTGCCATAGCAATCCCAGAACTATGCACCCGGAACAACACTTTATTTTGAACCCTTGCAACAATTTCATAATTAGCGCCAACACCATACCCAATATGATGCCCCCGTAACTTATCTCTTAAATTTTTCACTCAACTCTCCAAACATCTTATCACATATATCTGATAACCCGGAATTAATCGAACGTTCCGTACATAAATAAATAGTCACACGAGTATTCTGATCAATATCTTGAATAATACCAATCATTCCGTTTGACATATCTTGTCCTAACGTAATCTTCTTTACGTTAATCATTCTGCAATTCCTTTATACTATTTAAAACGGGTACCATAAACCCGGAATGCACAAGCCAGGATACTCGTCCTTCTATCTTTGTTAATACATCCAAACGAGGAGTAAAATCAATCACGCCCCAAATTGCTTGCAATGCTATTCTCTCCTTTCTTAATTCATGTTTAAGGTTTTTCATTTTACAAGCCCAAATCATAACTATTGAATTGACTAAAAACATGACGGCGCATACCAACTCGGATTTTAATAGCCACTGGCATCTGAATTCCAAATTTGATTTTTAACGTACTATCTTTATCAATTAAATCTGCCAACACGTTATCTCCTAAGATAACACCTCTAATGTTCTTTAAGTTTGTCATTTATCGCACCATGTACCACACCCATAAAATTTTCCATTGGAGTTGCAATCACTACACATCGGTATGTCTGTTTATATTCTTTGAGTTCAGCATCGTATATTAAATATGTTAATACAGCAATGGATGTATTATCCCAACTACTGTGCGTCAAATCCGATGCCGCCTTTGGGGGCAAACTCGCCTCAAGAATTCTAAAATTAAACTCTAGTTTTTTCATCAAGTTCCCTCAACAAGTCAGTTAATGTTGCACTCCCACGCAAAAACCTGAAATCCATAATAAACTCAATATCATTTGGTATCTTTACAGCATATGTCCCTCCTCTTGGAATTTTAACATATATCATAACCACTGGCTCAACGTAGTAGGATTTATTATAGTGTTAACCCTACCAATGTCACATGTTGTATATTTTAAGTTCTTCAAATAACTTATCCTCCACATCAAGCATAGTTGGAGCCACGATAGAAAATACTTTATCCAATGTATTGTTCTCAATCCGAGCGGCAATAGCAGGATTACTTTTTCGCCATGCTAACAACACATAACGCCTTTCTTCATACTCTAACTTCGTTCTCATGTTGACCATAGCTTATTATTAAACTCCAAATCCGATAACAAACTCCACACGGAAACTCTGATATTATTTCGGTCAACCCCCACCCATACTCCATCAAAAATATGATTCCAGATGACAATGTTAACTCCTTGTAGTTCACTAAGTGAAATCATATAATGGTCGTGAGTTTGCATTTTGACATTCTTCATCTATACTACCTTTCATATTCAGTATCGGACTGATAATCAAAACATTACCCAGCAATTTCAAATCCTCATCAATAACACCAACCAAACGAACATTTTCATTTTCATTTTCAAACCCTTCAACCCGCAAACTAAATGGAAATGCTACTTTAACATTGGAGCGCATTCTACCACCAATATCTTCTTTCAAATTATTCATGATTATTTTTTAATAAATTAACCTTAACTTCTACCTGAATAGTTTCGAATTCATCCAGCCAAATACACTCACGAATTATGTTTTCAATACGAGACGGAACTGTACTAATAACAGAAACCCATGAATAATTTCGCATACCAACCTGAGTTTTTTCTTTACATTATTCATAGTTAGCTAATTCGTTTATGATTGCCCACCTAAAATCAACAACTGATTTACAATTTACAATTGTTCCAGTTTGAATTTTACTTCGAATTTCATAAGATACATCTACATTCTTTGCCTGCCCGAATAAAGTCATTTTGTGTTTTACATTAACCACGATAATTGCTCCTGTCGTGAACTTCCCACCAAATGTGTCTCAACATCTCCTCCCAAATATTCACCACAAGTGGAGCCCCAATACCATACCAAACTTTACCACCTAGATGTCCATAATGCTTTTGTTGTTTTTCAAATCCCCGCCAAACTTTTGATCTTATATTAACCACCGAACAATCTCCCTAAAATGTTTAACTTCATGTTATTCAATGGTACATCTAAAGCATAAATCAAAACTTCTCGAAGTCTAATATTGACATGAATATCGTTTTGACATTTGTCATATTGACTTCGGATTTTAGTTTTCACATTAGTCATTGATATTCCCCAATTTATCAAATACTGCATCAACTCCAACGTTAATTTGATTTTCAACAAACCAATAAACATCGTATCGAACATCAACATTGATGTACCCAGTTATTACGAGTCTCTTCTTTTCTAACTCGCTATTCCATAATTTCTCAATTAAATTCTTTATATAATATTCCTCAAAATCTCTACCCGATCATTATTCACTTCAACATAAACATTAACCCATACATTCACCCAAACTTGTCCCGGCATTCCATCCTTTCGAAACTTACGCCAAACTGGTTGTTTTAACTTAACAACCGACCTACGAGTTTCCTCTCCAATGTTAATCATAAATCTTTAACGGTGAAATTCTATCCACCACCTTCGCATAAACTTCATGCCATAGTTGATCCCATATAACTTTCGTATCAGCCGTTGCGTAGAACTTATACCAAATCTTATCTATCGATGGTTCAGTGACCTTTGTAGTAACTTGTTTCGAAACATTAATCATCAGTCAATTCCTCTATCTTCCCTCCAACTTCTGCAGCAATCTCATGTATATCTCCACCACCAGTCTCATACCAAACTGCAAAACGAATTGTATTTTTAACATTTGCAGTAACATACATTCTTACGTCATGTTGAAAAGCATCCCAGGTTTCTTCCGCAACGTTAATCATAACTTCTCAACTACCTCAAACTTCACCCCAATGTTAACTATATCAAAGATTTTGTCCTGTACCTCATGTTCTAGCATAACAAATACTTCTAATTCGTGTTTCATCACATTCTCACAACTTACAATCCCATCAAGCTCCTTTCCAATATGATTGTTAATCGTTTCTTTCCAGTTAATCATCGTCTCCCCCAATCCCATAACTTCCAGTCCAGATGTTCCTTAACACTGAGGACTTTCCCCTGTGTCTCGGCAAAAACATGTAACCGAGCAGTCCATGAAGTTTGCTCCTTCACGATATTCCAAGATGTAGACATCATAATATTTTGCAATTCCATTTTTAAATTATTCATCTATTCACTATGCCCCTCACATTATCAGCAACCATTTTAAGCATACTATTATGAATTCTTCGATATACTTTATCACGAAGATTGATTAATATTATCGTTCGTATCATACCATTGGAACATTTATGAAGATTATCCCAAACCTGGCCTCTAACATCATAAAGTAATTGTGGTCTTAGATTAACCATGTTTTATTCCATACCAGACTTCTTTCGCAACACCTTCCCATATCCGAGCATAAATCTCCCAATAAACCCCAGCGTTAATATATCTCCACACTCCGGCTTCAACTTTATTTCGAAGAATGTCCTTCACCCTTTTATCCTTCCCTTGGAAAATTGTATCTTTTAAATTAACCATCATCTATCCTCTTCCGAATTTCTCTGGAAATATGTCTACTGAGCCCAGCCTCTACATAACCATGAACTATCCATTTCACCCGATCTAATATCATCACTCGTACGGAACTATTCAATATCCCAAAACTCTTATTCCATATGGTACGACGAGAAGAATGTACTACTTCGTAGGATACATCATTCATACCAATCTCTCCAAAATATCTTCTCCTGAACCTCCCACCGAACACTCCCTCTCCGATGAACTGCTTCATTCACAGAATTAAAAATATTCCACCAAACCGTTTCTGCAGTTTTATGTTTGATAATTGTCCATTGCTTTGATAAAACCATACTCCTGGTCTTACCCCTTAAATTAACCATTCATCTTCTCCAACGCCATTAGCTGCTTTCGCTTTATCTCGCGAAATATTTCACACCAATATCTATACCATATGATCATCTCTATCGGCATACTAACCTCAAGAGTTACTTTATCCCAATTTCTGATAAGCATGTTCGTCTCTTTACCAATCGGAACATTTTCGTAAACCTTCTCACGAGTACCCGCCACCAATGCATTCTTTATTTTCGCTCCAAGGTTAATCATTTATCACCTTCAATCAAATTAATACATATCTCTATCCGCATTGCCAATACCGAGTTCGTAATGTTAATGCACCTCTTCGCCTTCAACATTATATCCTTCTTAACATGTCCACCAATTATATCCCAAGTATTACTCCTAACATTGATGTTAATTTCATGCTTTACATTAGTCATCTTTTTCCTTCCATAATTTTTGATATGACATTATGTGATATTAGACCTAACATTTCACCACCAACCACCCTCCTAAGTGTATACCAAATACGTGGGGGAACCTTTTCCCAAATCTTATTCCTTGAATCATCCCTCACCTTTATCAAAACTCTCCCCCGTATATTATTCACCCCTCACCTCCACAATTTCTCACCAACCTCTGTGTATATCAAATCAACGGTACCTACTCGATCAGATATCCCCTCCCGGATCTTAACCCGAATGTGAACATCTAACTCATCCCATACCCGCTTATGTACCCTACTATGTACCAACAATTGAACCCTTCGGAATACATTAATCATCTCTTGACTCCAAGGTTAATCTTCCCCCAAACCCGAAATCGAACCCCCTCCCAAACTATCACTTTAACTCTGTTCCAAATATCCACCATTACCACCTTATTAACACTCTTATCCACCATCTTATCAACTTCCATTTCATCATCCCATTGCACCTTCCGAATAATATTCTTTACATTAATCATCTCTTGACTCCAAGGTTACTGGAAACTTTCTCCCTCTCTCGGATCTCCGCAAACGTCGGAATCCAAAACTTTCTCTGCTCCCGTCTGACCGCCCACTTTATACTGCCCACATCAATAACTGCACTGTCCTCAATATCCCGCTGTATGCGAATACGAGTTCCATATATAACATCATTAAATAACTTAATTCGCCTATTAAACATTTCTCCCCTCATCTAAAAATTGGGTCAGAATTTTTAACATTGAAGCCCAAAATTCTCCCTCAACCATTCCCCAACCCCCTCAACTTATCCCTAATCAATAACAATAACTCCGTCCAAACCTTCTCATAAATATCCCACCGGGTTCTCGCTTGAACTTCCCCCCAAACTTCCCTCTCAACTTCCCCCCAAACTTCATCCCAAACTTCTCTCCGAACTTTATCCCAAACTTCTCTCCGAACTTTATCCCAAACTTCCCACCGAACTTTCACCTGAACTTTATCCCAAACTTCCTCTCGAACTTTCCCTCTTACATTAATCATATATCACCCCAATGTTAATCAATCTCATCCCGAACTTTCCAATAAACTTCCTCTCGAACTTTCCACCAAACTTTCCTCTTAACTTCCTCTCGAACTTTCCACCAAACTTTCCTCTTAACTTCCCCCTGAACTTCCCCCTGAACTTCCCCCTGAACTTCATCCCAAACTTCATCCCAAACTTTCCAATAAACTTTCCCCTGAACTTTCCCTTTTACGTTAATCAATCTCATCCCAAACTTTCCACTGAACTTTCTCCTGAACTTCATTCCGAACTTTCCACTGAACTTTCTCCTGAACTTTCCCCCAAACTTCATCCCGAACTTTCCAATAAACTTCCTCATAAACTTCCCACCGAACTTTCCACTGAACTTTCTCATAAACTTCCCACCGAACTTTCCACTGAACTTTCCCTCTTACATTAATCATTCAACAACTCCAATGTTAAGAATTAATCTCATACCGAACTTTTCCCCAAACTTCCCCCCAAACTTCCCTCTCAACTTCCCACAAAACTTCCCCCCGAACTTTCTCATCAACTTCCCACCGAACTTTCACCTGAACTTCCTCCCAAACTTCCTCTCGAACTTTCCCTCTTACATTAATCATATCCCAACTCCAATGTTAAAAATTAATCTCATCCCAAACTTCCCTCTTAACTTCCTCCCAAACTTTCAGCCAAACTTCCAGCCAAACTTCCAGCCAAACTTCCCTCAAAACTTTCCTCTTAACTTCCTCTCGAACTTTCTCAAAAACTTTCTCATCAACTTCCCTCTGAATTTCCAACTGAACCTTTTCTCTTACATTAATCATATCCCAACTCCAATGTTAACCATTAATCTCATCCCAAACTTTCCCCTTAACTTCCCCCCAAACTTCATTCCGAACTTTCCAATAAACTTTCCAATAAACTTTCCCCTTAACTTCCCCCCAAACTTTCCACCTAACTTTCCCCCAAACTTCATCCCAAACTTTCCCATAAACTTTCCCATAAACTTTCCCCAGAACTTTCTCCCTTACATTAATCATATCCCAACTCCAATGTTAATCAATCTCATCCCAAACTTCATCCCAAACTTTCCACTTTACATTAATCATACCATCACCCCAAGGTTAACCATCAATCTCATCCCAAACTTTCCCCTGAACTTCCCCCGAAACTTCTCTCCAAACTTTCACCCGAACTTTCCCCTGAACTTCCCTCTGAACTTCTCCCCATACTTCCTGCTGAACTTTCTCAAAAACTTTCAGCCAAACTTTCACCTGAACTTTCCCCCGAACTTTCTCTCTTATATTAACCATATTAAACCTCAATGTTAACCATCAATCTTATCCCAAACTTCCCTCTGAACTTCCCTCTGAACTTCTCCCCATACTTCCTGCTGAACTTTCAGCCAAACTTTCAGCCAAACTTTCCTCTGAACTTTCTCCCAAACTTCCCACCGAACTTTCCTCTGAACTTTCTCTCTTATATTAACCATATTAAACCTCAATGTTAACCATTAATCTCATTCCAAACTTCCCTCCCAATTTTCACCCAAACTTTCTCCTCAACTTCATCCCAAACTTTCCAATAAACTTCCCCCTGAATTTCCAACTGAACCTTTTCTCTTACATTAATCATTCAAAACTCCAAGGTTAACCATCAATCTTATCCCGAACTTTCCACTCAACTTTTCCCCGAACTTCTCTCCAAACTTCCCTCCCAATTTTCACCCAAACTTCCTCCTCAACTTCCCACAAAACTTCCTTCCCAATTTTCACCCAACCTTCCCCCCGAACTTTCGGCTTTACATTAATCATACCAACACCCCAAGGTTAACCATTAATCTTATCCCAAACTTCCTCTCGAACTTTATCTCTTACATTAATCATATATCACCCCAAGGTTAAGAATTAATCTCATACCGAACTTTCCTCTGAACTTCCTCCCAAACTTTCCAATAAACTTCCCCCGAAACTTCTCTCCAAACTTTCACCCGAACTTTCCCCTGAACTTTCCCCCAAACTTCCTCCCAAACTTCCCTCTGAACTTTCCAATAAACTTCCCCCTGAACTT